>ERZ1029886.337-NODE-337-length-9676-cov-12.321796_pt1 | contig 9676 bp, 7 predicted proteins | sample MGYA00519232_ERZ1029886 | MGnify/ENA primary metagenome ERZ1029886 (study PRJEB33666, sample SAMEA4610932) | skin metagenome | biome: Human-associated habitat; feature: Malodor aspect; material: skin | place: Philippines | collected 2015-08 ... | reverse complement strand
AATTATTCATATTATTATCTTTTTTGTTAAAGAACGAGAAAAACCTAAAAAAATAAATTATATTGAATTTAAAAATAATTTATTAATACAATGCGATAATTGTAAAAGAGAATATAGACAAAAAGATATTGCAATTAATGAAGATGATTATCATTTATGTAAAGTTTGTCAAAAAGAAAAAGAGAACTCTAAATAGAGTTCTCTTTTTTTAATACTTATTTATATTCTTAATTATTTCTGTTTTTAAATCTTCTAATTCCATAATATAAACCAGTAAGACCTAATAAACCTGCGGCTCCATATAATATAGCATCTGCTGTTTGAGATCCTGTTGATGGTAATGGACTTTCTTGTTTAGGTTGTTCTTTTTGTGGTTGCTCTTTTTGAGGTTGTTCAGGAGTTTTAGGTTGTTCTTTAGGCTGCTCTTTTTGTGGTGGAGTTTCTTTTTTCTCTAATTCAGTTAATACTTTATTAGATTTAAGTTTTTTGTCTCCATCTTGAAGGTCAGCTACGTTTTCAATTTGAGCTTTACCATTTTCGTATTTAAGGTCCTTTTTAATCGTAGAATCAATAATTACTTTAACTTTTTTATTATTAAATTTTGAAGGATCATTAGGAGTCCAAGTAAATGACTCGTTATCTTTATTTAATTCTAATTTACCTTGATCTGTAATATCTTTAGCTGATTTTGTATCAAGGGCTTGACCTTTTACATCTTTAGATTCATTTTTATCAGATTCATTTTTATCAGATTCATCTTTATCAGATTCATCATTTTTAGATTCATCATTTTTAGATTCATCATTTTTAGATTCATCATCTTTATTAGATTCATCTTTATTAGATTCATCTTTATTAGATTCATCATTTTTAGATTCATCATTTTTAGATTCATCATCTTTAGATTCATCTTTATTAGATTCATCTTTATTAGATTCATCTTTATTAGAATCATCTACTTGATTTTCAACTTTTTCATTATTTGAAGATTCATTATCTTTATCACTTAAAGATTCATTATCTTTGTTGTTTGAATTTTCATTAGATTTATCATCTGAAGATTCATTATCTTTATTATTTGAATTTTCATCAGATTTATTTGTATTAGAATTATCTTCATAAACTTTTACATCATCAAGATCAAGTTTTTCTTTATCTAATTGGTCAGAAATTGATTTAGGTTTACCAATACCAAATTGAGCATCTAATTGATATGTTAATTTGTTACCTTCTTTACTTTTATTTCTTTCTAATAAATTGTTATCTTCTACAATATATTTTTTAATTGAAGGTTCCGCTTTTACAACACGAATAGGTACTTCATTTGTTGGAGTATCTTTATCATCTAAAACCATGTGACCAATATTAGGTAAACTGTAAATTGTATTACCGTTTTCATCTTTATCATTAGTTTTATATTTTTCTAATGTTTTACCATCTTTAACTTTAGATTTAATATCAATGTGAACCTTTTTACCTAATAATTTAGTTGGATTATTAGCTGTCCATGTGAAAGTATCTTTTTCTTTATCAAATTCTAATTTACCTTCTTTAGTAATATCTCTGCCTTTATTTTCATCAGATTTAGAATCAGTTGATTGATCATCTGATTGACTTGTTTTATTATCTGTAGATGATTCATCAGAATTAGATTTATTATTTGATGTAGATTCAGTTGAATCAGCTGTATCTTCACTTGCTTGTTGTTCTGATCCAAAAACATCTTTTGCTGATTCTTCTGATTTTCCATCTGCATTTTGACTATCATCTGTTTTAGTATCGTCAGTTTTAGTAGTTTCATTAGATGTATTGTCTTTAGATTCAGTAGATTCATTATCTTTACTTTCATCCGATTTATTATTAGAGTCATCTTTAGAATCAGAAGTTGAATCACTCTCAGGAATATCAGCATAAACTTTTACATCTTCAAAATCTAATGAGCCATTTGTCATATCATGATCTTTAAATTGAACTTTTTTATAATTTTTATCATTAGGTACTGTAAAGTCTAAACCATATTGATATTCTTTTTCAAAATCAATGATTTCATTTGTTGAAACTGATTTTTTAGCCTCTTTTTTAACAATTGGAGGTGGTGTATTCGTAACTTTATTAGATTTAACAATTTGATCGTTAATAAATGTATCAAATGTGTTGTCTAAAGGTTTTGCATTTCCGCCAATAACTGTTGCAACTAAACCAACATGTGGAACTTTAAATGCTTTTGTTTTGTCCTTATTCATTTCGTCTAATAATTCTTTTTTAGCAGTAACAGTTACATTATTACCTTCAATTTTAACATCCCATTTAGATTTATCAACATTTTTAATTGTCTCATCTTTATCAGGTTCAACACCTTCAGGTAATTTATCTTTCATTTTATAAGAAGTAATATCGTCAGATCTATTTGCAGGTAAATCACTATTTGTTAAAGGATATGTAATTTGATCGCCAATTTCTACTTTTTGTTTATCAATAGAATCTTTTGTGTCTTCTTTTTGAATACCTTTTTCAACATCTTTATGATTTGTTGGTGTGACATTTAATTTATTTAAATGATAAGATGCTTTTACATTAACTTTTTCGTCTGTTGGTTTTGTTGGAGCTTTAGGTGGTTCAGGCTCTTGTTTAAGTTTAGGGTAATTTACAACACTTGTATTTACTTTACTACCAAAGTCACCATTAGCAACTAATGTTGATCTTGTTACACCAGTATTTTCTAATGTATGCGAAATTTGACTGTCATATCTTGCAAATACAACTGTACCATCAGGAACTGATCTTGTACCATCAAGGAAATTATCATCAGTTCTATTTTTACCCCAAGTTTTACCTAAATTATCATCAGATTTAATTGATTTAATTGTATCGCCATCAGCTTTTAAGCCACCGCCCATAGCTAATATAGCATAGTTATTATCTTCCATTGTTAATTTTTGACCGCCATCAATATCTAATGTTGCACCTGTCCATAAGAATTTTTCTTTACCATCTGCAACTTGATATGTTGCTGTAATTTTATCTTTTGGAGGTGTATTATTAATATCATGTGAACCATCATAATAGTTAATTGCTCCGCCTTCATTCCAGAATGTAATCCAATCTTCACCATAATCTAAGTTTGTACCAGATTTAGTAAATTTAACTTTTAAATCTTCTGAAGATCCGTCGGCCAATTTAACAGCATTAGGGATTGTCACCCATTCTCCTGCTTTAACTGAATGTAATTGAGTCGTTTTACCATCAGGATTATTTGCTCCTGAAGTATTATAAATATCACCAGTATAACCTGGAACTTTAGCTTGAGCATCTTCGGTAATTTTATCGCCTTTTGTTACAGTTTTACCTTTAGGCTCATCATTACCCCAATGAATATTTTGAATAATATTACTATTTTTCAAAGTTCCGTTTTTGTCCGAATAAGCATGAATAGTAAAGTTACCATTTTTTAAGTCATTATAATCTTTTACTTCACCACTTGCTGAAACGTGGATGTCTCCACCATTTAAAGTTTTTGATTTTAAATTTGTCCAACTTCCTGATGCTGAATATCCGTTATTATCACCTTCAGAATATTTAGGTTGAGTTGGATTATCATCAGCTTTTTTAACATCTTCTTTAGCTTTTGCAACTTTATCTGCATAGTCTTTTTTAGCTTTATCATTATAATCTTTAACAGCTTGAACTTCTTTATCATAAGCTTCTTTTTCTTTATTATATTTAGCTAATTCTGCTTCATAACTTTTTTGTGCTTGACTATTTTTACTAGCTGTGTTTTGTGCTTCTTTTGTTGCTTTTTCAAGTTCAGCAATTTGTTTGTCATAGTCCGCTTGAATTTCTTTTTGAGATTTGTCTAAGTCTTTAATAGGAACAGTTTTAGATTTATCAGCGTCTTTTGTAACATTAACACCCTCTTTTTTAGCATCTTCAACCGCTTTATTAATTTTACTATCATTAACATTAACTTTAAAACTTGCATTTTTTTGATCAGATGATTTTGTTGAATCATCTGTATTATCGTTCGTTGCTGCATTTGATATATTACCAAAACTTGTTGCTGCAACACTACCTAACATTAATGTTGCTAAACTCATTTTTGATAATTTGTTTATACTGTTTAATTTATTATTTGATTTATCCAATAGTATAAAACCTCTTTCTTATTTTTTAATTATATTTATATTATATCATGATTGATGAAATATAAAACACTTATTTTACTGTCAATATCAATTTTTATTTTAGCTGATTTATTTTCATTAGTTGTGTTATTGTCCTTATTATCTTCTGCGGCTTGAGCTGTCATAAATGGATCTGCAACAGTTGTACCTAATACTGTAGCAGCTAAACCTGATTTAATTAAACCTTTTTTTTGATAAAACATTCATACCTTTAAATTTATTATTTTCTAAATCGAAATATCTCACTTTAAATTATATTTTTTTTATTAATTATTAATCATGATTACTTAAAATACTTACCAAGTTTTGAATTTATTGATTGTTTATTTACAAATTCACCTTGTACGACTGTTCTACGTGAACCGTAAATATCAGTACAAGTAACAAGGGTAACAAGTTTTTTGCCTTTTACATCATTTACAACACTTGACGAATTAATAGGCATATTTCTAACTGAAATTGTTTTATATTTATAAACATTTTTTCCATTTGATAAAAGAATCATGTTACCTTTTTGTAATTGTCCAATTTTAGAAAAATTACTTACGCCATCAGGCATAAAATGACTTGCTAATGCATAATTACCTTTACCCATTTGTTGGTATGGTTTTAATGTACCCGCACCAGCATAAAGATTATCATTAGATACACCTTCTAAAATTGGTAAATTTGTATTTATTGCAGGCATCGAAATATGACCAGTTAAAAGACGTTTATCATAATTAGGATTAAGTGTTGATAAATCAAGTTCACTAGCAGGTTTAACTTTACTATAATCATATGTTAAATCAGGAAGTGAATCATTATATTTATCATTATCTTTAATTTTCATTTGATTTTTTGCTATATTTCTTAAATCATTTAAATTTAATTTTTGACCTGGCATTGTTGGTGTTGTATTTTTAGGTTTATCATTATATTGAAATCTTTTGTTTGCTTTGCTTGACCAATTTTGAAGATCCAGTTGTGTATTAATATTATCTAAATTTTTAGTATATTGTTTACTGGATGTTTTTTTAGCTTCTTGTGATATTTTATCGTGAGCATGAGGAATAAAAAACTTTTCCAAAAATGGTTTATATGCTAATCCACATAATCCAATTATAACAATTATAATTAAGATTATTTTTTCAATTTTACCTAAACCTTTCTTCTTTTTTTGTTCAGAAGCCATAGCATCACTCACTTTTAATAATATTTTTGTATCATCAATAATTACAAATATTATTATACCAATGTCTTGAAAGTTTGAATACGTTCGATTTAGTTTATTTAAGGTACAGGCTTTTATTTATATTTTATAAAACAAAAAATAAAGATTAGGCTGTAATTTAGCCTAATCTTTATATAATTCTGCTGCTTTTTTAACTGCATCATTTAACATTTCTTCATTTAATTCTTCTCTTAATAATACAACATTATATATTCTTTCATCTATTGGATCATCTGCAACAATATTATATTGTTTAACTTGATGCTTCATACCCCGTCTTCGATTTCGACCTTGTGCTTGCTTAAATGTTGAATACGACCATTGATTTTGATAAAAAATACTTGTATTTGAATGTTTAAATTCGATACCTTCTGAACCCGATTGATATTGAATCAAAATTGGATCATCGGAATTAAGATCAATATCTGAAAAATTAGTTCCGCCTTCTACAACTTGATAATTAATTTTTTCAGATTCTAATTTGTCAATTATAATATCTCTAACAACTGTATTTTGATAAAATATTAAAGGTTGAATTGTATTTTTATCATTGATAATATTTAATAAAACATTTAATCTATTTTCATCAATATGTAAACGTTCAACAACTTCCATGAAATAATCAATTGGTGAATCAAACATTCTATTATCTTTAGCTTTTGCTAATGATTTCATATCATTAAATAAATTTTTATTTGGTTTAAGTTGTATTAATTCTCGATCAATATCTGGCATATTTAAATCTTCATATTTAATATTTGGTCGATATAAAAATTGTCCCCACTCTTTCAACATTGTATTATAATAAGGCCAAATAAATTCATTAACACGACCATCTTCATCAAAAATCATATATGCTCCTCTAAAGCCTTTATATTTTTCAAGTTCTGATATTCTCATAAATTCTGTTTTATTTTTATACTTATTACCAATAATTAAATAACTCATAATATCATCAATTTGATTATTTGTTAGAGGTGTTGCTGTAAGTGTTAAACGTTTAAACATATTTAATTTTTGTAATTGTTGTGCTCTTGTGCCTGTTGGGTTTTTATATTTATGAACTTCATCTAAAACTAAAATTGAATGTTTATTTAAAGATTTAATTAATCTAGTTTTACTTTTATTATGCTGACATAAAGCTTTAAATTTGTCAACTGTTGTAATTAAAACAGGATTTAATTGATTATCTGGATGACATTCATTCCACCAACGAATTGTACGATGCCAACCTAAACCTGATACAACTTTTGATGTTGAAATAACAACAAATGGAATTGATTCATTTAATTTTTCTTGCATTTTACCTAATGAAGCAACAGCAACTCCTGTTTTACCTGATCCAGGTGGCATATTAACTAATTGCATTTGTAAATCTTCATCTATAATTTTTTTTACAACATGATCAGAATGTTTAGTTGTTGATGCATCGAACCAATTAATAGTATCAAATTTAACATCATCAATTTTTTTATTATTCATAGGATCCCAGTCAATGTTTGGAGCTTTATTTTTCTTTTTAGTTGAATTAAGAGACTTAGGTTTTTGTTTTGATTGTTCTTTTAATTTATCTTGACGTTTTTTTGCTCTTCTTTTTGATGCCTCTATACCATAATTATTTACCATAAAATAAATATATCCTCCTTTATTAGAAATAAATTTTGCGTCTTAAATAAATAAGACGCAAAATTTCAAAATGATTAAACAATTGCCGTTTCATATGCTTCAGATAGATCAGTTAAAGTTTTTTCAAGTAATAATAAATTAGTGATAAATGTTTGACAAGCTTCAATATGTTTATCTTGTAATTCATCGTTTCTCGCACCTTGTAAAGATGTATAACTTGTAACGTGGCCTTTAAATCTTGTAATAATTTCATCAATTGGACTAAAGTAACTATTTGCATTTAAACCTAACATTCTTTTAATTTGAGGTGATCTAATTTTACTAATTTTAATAAATAATTGATTACTTGAAACATAATCTTCTATAGTTTCGATTCCTTCAACTAAAATATCACAAACTTGTTTAATATGAGGTTGATCATCTTCTGTTGGTTTTTTAGATAACGTTTGATCACTTATTTGTGAAATAATTGATCGTAATTTAGTTGACACCGCAATACCTGAATGAATAGATTCAACTAAATTTGAAATAGCTTTTTGATCTTGTGGATTAATAAAAGTTTGTTCTTTTGGTAATTGAATTGAAAATTCTTCAATATTTGTTTTATCTTTTAAATAATCACTTGCACTTTGTTGAATTAATTTTTCAACAATATTAAATCTCATTAAAGGTTCTCTATACGGCATACCACCGGATTCAACAGCATTTGGTTGAACATAAAAATCTGATCCATTATTACTATCAAATGAATTATTTAATTGTTTGATTGCAACATTTTTTAAATTTTCATCAATTCGAGTTTCTAATTCAATTGATTCATGTGTTACAACATCACAAATACAATGGAATAAGTAATCATTTTCGGGTGCTAATTTACTTACTGGACCGCCTAAATCAATTGCTTGTTGTTCTGAAATCACAAATGGTAATTTAACATTATCAATACCATTTATATTAACTTTAACTTTACCTGTAAATTGATCTTCATCAGGATTTAATTCGTCTATCACAGCTACAGACCAAATTATTTTTGATGAATTGTTTCTAAATACTTCTGATAAATGATTTGTTAATTCAATATTTAATTGAGTTTGAATATTATTCATAATAAATTATCTCTCCATTTCTATTTATAAATTTATAATATCATAAATTTAAGATAATTAATACAATTTTTATTTTAATTTAATCTCAGTTGTTTGAGATAATTTTACATTTAATAAATCATATTCAGTTTTACCTATAATATTATCAATTTTCATAATGGGTAATTCTTTATTATCAACCTTATCAATATCAAAATCATCGTATGCTATAATAATTCTTGCATTATTATTAGAATTTAATATTTCTATTGCTCTTCTCCATTGTGAAACTCTAGGCTGTTCTTTAGGTGCTTTAACTTCAATACCTAAAAAAATACCATTTTTATCACTTGTTATAATATCAGGTGTTCCATTTAAAGAATAATCAGAGCCATGAACGTTTAAGTAATATCTATTTTTATATAATAAAGATTTTTCAATAAAATTTACAACAACATTTTCTTTCATAATTTATAATGCCTCTTCTAATAATTCAATACGACGTTGTTTAAATTCATGAATTAATTTTAAATGTTCTTCTTTAGTAATTTCTTTTCCTGTTGTTTCAGGATTACCATCATAATATTTAAATACAGGTCTATAATTTTTTGATGATTGACGACCAAGTTGTTTACTTTCACTTAATTTATAATCATCTGTACTTCCAACTTGTTTATTTTTTGATGTGTCTAAAAGAGTTTTGTCTATTTCTCTTAAATAATTAACAATAGTATTTACTTCTACCTCTAAAATATCACTTGCTTCTTGAACTGTTGTAATTTTATTATTATTAATTAAATTTTGAAGTTTAAAAATTCTTTCATCTTTATCCATTGAACTTTTTAAATACATTAGTGATCTTTCACTTAAGTCAGAGTTTTTACCTTTTTCAATTTCAATTTCAGAATATTGAGTTTGATTATTATTTAAATATGATAATTGATCAAAATCTACCCATACTTTTGTAACAAAATCATCTTTTGTAGGTTTTTTTGTTCTCTCTTTAATTGATTCACTAATTTTTTTATGACTATTATCTGATGTATACATAATCAGTCTCCTTTAATAATTAATTGTTTTATTCTAGATAATAAACTTTGATTATTTTCAAAATATGATATTAAATTATATTTATTAATTGTAAATAAATTAGTTGAATAATCATAATTTGAAAAATGTTTTAAAATGTTTATACCTAAGTTATAGTTTGTATTATTTGATGATAGAAATAAAGATTTTACATTATTATTTAAAATTTGACTTAAATAAATTTCAAAATATCTAATATAACTCACATTAAAATATAGCATTAAATAATCTGGCATTAAAATTGGCTTGCCATGAATGCTATATAGGTATGGAATCTGGTAAGGTGAAACCTTACCCATACATACACTATTATGCATTGATTGAAGATTTGTTAAATTTAATAAATCTGTATTTGTAAAATTACCATAAAATGCAACATCATAATTTTTAATAGCTTGTATAAATTCATTTTTTCTATCTTTTTTTAATGATCCTGCATAAATATAATTTTTATTAAATATATTAATTTTTGGTTTTATATT
>ERZ1029886.336-NODE-336-length-9689-cov-7.461802_pt1 | contig 9689 bp, 3 predicted proteins | sample MGYA00519232_ERZ1029886 | MGnify/ENA primary metagenome ERZ1029886 (study PRJEB33666, sample SAMEA4610932) | skin metagenome | biome: Human-associated habitat; feature: Malodor aspect; material: skin | place: Philippines | collected 2015-08 ... | reverse complement strand
TTAGCGGGTTAGCGGGTTAGCGGGTTAGCGGGTTAGCGGGTTAGCGGGTTAGCGGGTTAGCGGATGGACCGCTTAGATTCCCTATCCTCCCTTAGATAACTTCTCTCCTAATAACCCTAAGATATTAAATCCTAACCCTATACATATATATTTACAACCCTACCTGTAAAAAAACATCTATCCTAACCTTTTTCTGGTTTCCTATCCCTAAAACCTTATCTTGTTCTCTATTTCTAATCCTAACCCTTCTACCTTTATCTCGCTACTTCTCTGTTTCTCTACTTACTTTGATTTACTGATCAAAATAACTAAAACCCTCTCCCGTTCCCCCTTTTCCTACCTTTTCCTCCCTCTCTTTCTTTCTCTTTTACCTTTCATATCTTGTATACCCTCTGCACTATTCTATACTACTAATACTATCTTCGCAATCTACTTTCTTATACCCTGGTTTGATTGTAGTTCTATATGACTGTTTATCTCCGTTTCAAAATGGAGAGAGATATATATAGCTTATCTTCTTCTGCTACTATCATCATCTTACTTAATGCCCTACTTCTATACCCACCACTCTTTTGACCTTCACTCTATGTCTTCTCCAATCCTAAATTCCTATCTTTTTTTCTTATCTCTATTCTTGTTCTTGCTAATATTCCAGCTATCTAAGAAACTCTTGTAAAATCTCCCTATCTACTTTCTCCTACCATGAATAACGTAATCTCAATCAGCACCACCATTGCGTTGCTCATCCACTCCCCCCACACCCGCCGCTTGTGCCGCTGACCCAGCCATCGACCGTACTCCTCCCACTCCCTAAACCCCCCCTTAAACCCTACCCTTCGAAGCACCTCCATACCTACCGCGCTACCCATCGCCCCCCTTACTATCGGCACCAGCACGTTCGGCCACTGACACCGCATCCCTTCCCCCACTCCCGTCGCGCAGTACCTCTGACTGATCCCACACCTCGTGCAGCTGTGACTCCTCACCTCGTACACGATCCTCCGCCGGAACTCGTCGCAAACCGCCTGCGTCAGCTCCCCGACCCTCTGACATCCCTTCAGCGAATGCAAGTGCGCTTCCTCCCCCTCTTGCGTCATCCAGCATGCCGCGCACCCGTCCGCCACCTCGTCCAGCACCTCCTTCACCTGCCGCCACTCCTCCGCCGCCTCCACCTGCGACACCTGCCACTCCCTCACCCCTTCGCCGCATCGATCGCACGGCGCCATGTCCATCTGCGAGCACTCCGTCTCCTGCCCGTCTAGATATCCGCTCATCACCCCTCGCCGGCACCCCTCCGCCTCGATGAACGCCGCCATCGCCGCCTCGTCCATCGTTCGCTCCTCCCCCTGACCTCTCCGCTGCGTCGCACCTTCCTCGACCAGTATCATCGAGTCCACCGCTTCTCCCGCCCGCCCCGCTCTCCCGGACTCCTGCGCGAAGTCGATCATCCCGTACGGCATGCCCACGTGAAGCACGAACACGATCCCGGGGTAGTCCACCCCCGTGCCCAGCGCCGAAGTCGCCACCATCAAGCCCCCCTTCTCCAGCCACGCCTGAAGCCGCTCCTCCTTATCCACCGACCCCGCGTGATAATGCCCGCATCCGAGCTCTTCTGCCATCTCTTCGCACTGAGCACGGCTGCGGCAGTACACCACCCCCTTCCGACCGACCAGCTTCCTCAGCTGCCGCCGGCATATGTCCACCGCCGTCTCAACCAGCTTCCCTCTTGCACACCGCTGCACCATGTACCGGATGTTCTTCCGCACCGTGACCGCCCGGACGTAGCGTGCGCACCGCACCAGCATGCTCTCGCTGAGCTCGTCCTCCAGCAGCGGCGGGAGCGTTGCCGTCAGCAGTATCATCGGGCACTTCAACGCTCGCAGCTGCTTAAGATGTGCCAGCTTCGGCCGGTAGTCGCTCGACGTGAACGTTAGATGACACTCGTCGATCACCACCCGCCGCAGATGTCCTTGTTGGCTGAGAAGCGAGCCGTAGTTGAGAAAGTCCCAGTTCGCCGCAAAGTCCGCGCTCACCACCACCACCGCTGCCGGGTTCTGCTCCCCGGGCCTCCACTCGACACAGTCGACGCCCGCCTTCTTCAACCGGTCGACCAAGTCGTCCACCAGCGCTCGGAACGGCGCCACCACGATCGTCGCCCCGGCGTCTTCCAAGCACGCCGGCACCGTGAACAGCAAGCTCTTGCCCCCTCCGGTCGGCAGCACCACCACCAACGGCGTCTGCCCGGCGAGTACGGCCTCCATCGCCAGCTCCTGCTCCTTCGACCGGAACGACACGTCCTCCTGCCCCAGCGCCCTCTGCATCGCCGTCTTGACCTCTGCCGTGCTGACTCCCTTATGCACTTCCCGATTCGCGGCAGATACCTTCTTGTAAGCCCTCGCAAGCTTTGGCGGCGCTGACCGTATGCAAAGCGTGCCCGGATCCTCGCGCCCACGTTTCTTGCTCCGCTCTGCCGGCTTCGGGTTCTGCTGCGTCCTTTCCTCTTCCTCGGCGTCGCTGCTCAAGCCGAGAAAGCCATGCCACGCCTCGCTCAGCGGTCGGAACGTCTCCATCGATCGGACGCTCAGATGCTTTATGATGTCGCTCGGCACCCCGTACCGCTGCACGCCCATCTTCTCCGTCCGCGCGGCGCTCAGCTCCAGCGGGTCCTCGACCTCGACTTCGGGCTCTTCCACTTCCCCTATCTCCTCCCGATACCCGCTTGCAAACTGCTCGCCCACGAACACCCGCCCGACGCTGATCGCCACGTGCCGGTAGTCGAGCGTCGTCAGCCGTTCTCCGAGCCTGCTTGCCGTCTCTCGTGCGATGACCGCCGTGAGCCGGTCCGTCTCCCACGGTCCGTTCGCGTCCGCCCAGACATGATCGCTCCACCCGCCGCCGCCCTGAAGCTGCACCATCAGATGCTCGCGGAACGGCCGCACATACGCGAGATAGACGGCCATTAGCTGTCCCACCCTCCACGGCAAGAAGCGCGGCACGATCTTCGGCTTGTCGAACTGCGACTGCGACTTGTGATAGCGGGTGATGACCACCAGCCGTCCGTCTACGGCGAAGATGTTGCGGTCCTGCAAGAAGCCATTCTGATGGCGCACCGTCGTGATCTCCGTCCCTCGTCCCGGCTGACCGTAAGTCGTGTGCGTGCTGAACAAGAGCAGCTCAAGACACCTATCGACCTTCCTTAGATAGCGGCGGATCCGCCGTGCGTTCCAGACACCGTCCGTCCGCATCTTACGCCCTTCGTCGCTCGTCAGCATCCGGTCAATCATCCAATCCAGTCCGCCGGCCAGACCGTTGCTCGACTTGCTGACGAACGAGATGCCGCGCTTCGTGAACGTCACGTCGTCGGCGAGCTTGTCCAACGGGATCGAAACCCTCCCTTCGGGCCCTGTCCACATTAGCTCTTCCCACAAGACCCTCTCCGCCTCTTTCACCACCTCCCGGACCATCCTCCGAAAACGCTCGATGACTATCGGCCGGCCATGCAGATACAGCACCTTCTTGTCCACCGACCACTGCACGCTGCCGGCGTTGCTCGTGTTGAGCGCGATCGACTTGCCGTACGCCAGCAAGCTGATCATCGTGCTCATCGGGCTGTACGAGCCGTCGGCCAAGAACTGCCGCCGCTTACGAAGAAAGCGCTTTCGCTCAGCATCGCCCTGCTCATCCCTCTGCGCCGACGGCAACAGCACCTCCACCGCTAACGCCCGCACGCAGTACACCACTCCGGCCAGCATATACGAGAAGTTGTCTGCCGTCCGTAGCCGGTTCATCTCCTCGTCGATGCCGAGCACGGCCAGAAAGTGAACGAGCCCGCTGTCGAACGGCCGGTCGCCGACGGTCTGAAAGACGAACGAACCCAGCAGCTTGATCATCTTCCCAACCTGCGTCTCCTCCCCGTCCCGCTCCAACGACCGCAACATCTCCTTTGCCAGCTCTTTCTGATCTCCTTGCCAGACAAACAGCTTCCGGGCATCGCGGAGCGGGTCAACTTCTTGCTCTTCTTCTTCTTCCTCCTCCTCGGCGCGGCTTTCCTCTTCGCCGTCGTCTCCGCTGTCTTCGTCATCTTCCCCGTCCTCCCCCTCTTCTTTTTCATCTTCGCTTTCCTCCCCGTCTCCCGCTTCTTGATCTGCGGCAGCAATCCGGAGACAGTAGCAGACGAATCGCCTCATGTACCCAGCGTAGCGGCTCTGACTCTCCGGGTTCTGCAGCCTCGCCATCGGTCGGACGTCAATCTCCTCGCGTTTCGCGCTTCGCAGCCAGCGTCTTGTCTCAACGGCGAGCGTCGACAGCCCGGCCACGCTCCTCTCAATCGCCAGATCGACAATCTTCGTCGCTTGCTGCAGCTCCCGCTCGTTTCGGTCGGGCAGCCTGCTCGCGCGGGCTAGATGCTTCAGATTGCGGCCTGCAAGATGCTCCGGCCATCCGGTGCGGTTAAACCAGCCTGTCCGGTCGGTCTTTGCTACCTTCTCGTCTGCCAGCTCTAGCGCCTTCTTACGCTCCTCCCTTATCTCTTTCCATTCACGCTTGATCGCTGCCGCCTCGGCTTCGTCTTCTTTTGTAAGAGACGGGTTGACCGAGCCATTTTCTTCGGGCGCGTGCACGACAAAATACCGCTGAAAGCCGCCGGTGCGAAAGAACGTCTGCACCTTTACTTTGCTCCAATGCTCTCTGTCCCGCTTCGTCGACTGCCAGTCATGCACCTTGTTGCAGTGCTGCGCTATGACGGACCGGTTGATGCTGATAAAACCGCACTCCTCTTCCTCGCACAAGAAGCCGTCTATCGGCTTACCTAGCACTCCGAGCGGCGGCTCTAGCGGGGCCGGTAGCGGCACGCGTGGCGGCTCAAGAATCGTGTACTGCGCGTACTTGTTCACTATCGCCCTTCGATCTTTAGCAGCAACCGAGTGGTATTTCTCAAGATGGCGGTCTATATTCTGCACAGCTTGTAGATGCTGCTTGCATATGACCACCTTGTAGTTTGATTCGTACTGCAGCAACTCATCTATGTTTTCCACCGTGATTCGAGATGCGCGTGTTGTTGTTGTAGTGGCTGTCGTTGCGCGCTCCGCTGCCGGAGTCGTGTGCTGCGCGCCTGTGCGTGTGTCCCAGTCGATGTTCATCCTTGGGGTTGGTTAACCCTAAGCAACCCTAAGCATTTAACCCTAAGCTTCAACAATAAAGCGTAAAACACAGTTTTTTGGGGCTGTGAGAGATTACGCTTGGTCGGTTTGCGTGTTTTATAATCGCGTTCGAAGTTCTACGGTGCGAAACGCGACTTTGACGGGGTGTCCAAGCACTCCATTCGCCTATGCCATTCGCCTACCCAAATTTCCCGTTCCGCCTTAGCTCCCGCGCCGCGCCAAACCCGATCTGTCCCATTCCCTAGGCGAATGGGGGCGTCCTCTAGGACAGGTCCTCGCGGTACCGTGATAGCTCCAAGTATGCTTCCTGCCTCTCGCGCTGTATCATTCCCGCCCCGGTATACGTCTTTGCTTCCTCTCCCTTTGCTCTTTCCACCGGTGGCGGCACCGCCTCGTCGTGGCTAACCTTACACACGTCACATGCAACGTCCTCCTTCATGCACCATCGCCGCTGCGCTGGCAGGTCTAGATACTCGCTAAGGCATGTCCGGAAGCATCTATCGCCTTTAAGGTATTCGTGCATCATCTTCCTCTCTCTCTTCTTCCTTAACCCGGCGTCCCTTCCCGTGCTCTCCCACGCCTCGATGGACTCCGCAGGATGTGGCTCCTGCCGCGGCTCCCAGCTTGCCGGCAGCATGACGAACGAGTACGCCCGCTGCCCATCTCTCCCCGCCCTGCCAGACTCTTGCGCAAAGTCGATGATCGAATCCGGCTCGTTAACATGCATCACCAACCGTACATATGGATGGTCGAACCCAGCCCCTAGCGCAGTAGTCGCGACCATGTAGGGCTGATCCGGGGAGCTGATCCACTTCCTTAGCACCTCCTCCTTCTCTGTTGTCGTCCCGATCTTGGCCGTGTACACGGCGCACCCCAGCAGCCGTGAGAGCTCGTCGGCCTCAGCTCGCGTGCGGGCGTAGAGGATGATCTTGTCCCGAGAATGATCGAACAGGCCGCTACTCCTCCACGCCTCTTGCGCCTCGTACGCACTCTGCTCGAGCAAGTTGCCTCGCCTCCCCGCTCTCCGTACTACGTAAAAGAGGTTCGGCCGGTTGCTTGACGCCCTGATAACCTTGGGGTTCAACAGGTGATTCTGCTCCTCGAACTCCGCCTGTATGGCTGGAGGCAGCGTGGCGGTGAGGTATACAAACTGAGTGCGCAGGCTGCGGATCACCGCCAGATCCACCATGCTCTCCCGATACTCTGCCGCGGTAATGGCAAGGTGACACTCGTCGATGACGATGCGGTCAAGTCTCTGGCTAACCACGAGTCTCTGTGCGTACGCCATGAAGTCTTTCGTGGAAGCCGCCTCTACCGTCACCAGCACCAACCCTGCCTCCCGCGTCTCCCCCGGAAGCCAGACGAGATGGTCAATGTCCAGCTCCCTCAACCGGCGCAGTAGATCTCCGCGCAAAGAGACTAACGGTACCACGAGCACCGTCACCCCAGCATCCGGCAACGTGCAAGGTAGCATGAACAGCAGGCTCTTGCCGGAACCGGTGGGTAATATCACAAGCACCTGCTCGGTCCAGGACATGATGGTGGTCATGGCCCTCTGCTGCTCCGGCGACCTCCACGTCATGTCCTCCTTCCCATAGAGCCTCCTTACGCCACCAAGCAGTGCAGCTGGTGACCAGGCTTTCTTCGGCCGGTACACTCCCATAGCGATCTTCTTCATCATTGCCGGGCCCTTCGCCTCTTCTGACGCACGTCTCTTCTTGCCCTTGAGCACTACATCAAGGCCCCAGAGGTCCTTCCATAACGTCGAAGCGCGCAGGCTCCTCCTGATCAGGCCGTCCCAAACATTGCCAAAGTTGGCGTTGTTCTGGTTCGCGTAAGCTCGATTGACGGTCCGAGTGGTGTGGTTCCGCTGCTTGGTCATGATCCTGATGTCCTCGTCAATCTCCTCGGCGTCCTCGTCGGCTAGATCGGGGTCGAAGCAGCTCAGCTCGCCGGCGAACTTGGTCTTCACGATGGCAACCGTCATTTGGCGCCAGTTGGAGATATGTAGGCGAGGCACCTCAGCCCGAGCGCACGCTCCCTCCATGCTACGAGTGAGCCGATTGTCCGCCCAGACCCCACCGTCCTTCCACCATAGATAGGGCGAGATCAACGCCTTTGGAGCGGACTGACGGAGGAAGCTCTGACGCAGCGGGATTACGTGGACGATATAGTCCAGCAGGAGGTCTCCCACGGCCGAGGGCAGGAAGCGGATGTTGTCCTTGTACGCGCCCGTCTGCTGCTGGCCCTTGTGATATGTCGTATAGAGCATGATGAGCCCGTGCTGGATGAAGATGTTACGTCGTCTCTGGCTGTTCCGCCAGGTGACTGAGAAGAGCTCCGGCTCCCTAAGAGGCTGACCTGCACCCATATAGATCAATACCAGAAGCCTCTTCAGGAACTCATCCGCCGCCGTCTCGTACAGTGCAACCGCCTTGTCACGCCAGATCCGTCCTCCACCGTCCGTCTCTGCCAGAAAAGAGTCCCTGAGCGGCTTGGAGTTCTGGATGACCGTCCGCAACGCCCTGTCCCGGCCCTCCAAGAGCCCGGCGTTCTCTCGATGCAGACCGAAGAACCAGCCAAAGGCGTCGCAGTCCAGGTTGTCCCTTAAAGCCCACGCGTGCGTCCGTGGCAGCTGTTGAGCGCCGAACATCAGCTCCCCGTACAGCAGCTCGCACGCCTGCTCGTACTCTGACAGCAGCAGCTTCGGCACCTCGTCCATCCGTAACTCCGTATCATCGTAGGTCAGGATCTGCTCATCCCCGTCCCAGCGCGCCTGGTGAGCCCCGACGTCGTCCTTGGAGATCCTGAGCAGCAGCAGCCGCCACCGCAAGAGCTCGCCCACGGGGGACTCGGCCGTCTGCTGCAGGAACTTCTCGCAGATCCGTTTGATCGACTTCAGCGTGCCCCCCGAACCCCTCAGCTCCTGGCTGGCGCTATGATGGAAGACGAGCAGCTGCACCACCCAGATCAGGCCCGATAGGTGGCTGCTGTAGTCTCCCGGCCGCATCCAGCCCAACGTCGACGGCTTCACGCTGAGCATGGCGCAGAAGCTCACCAACGGGGAGCTGTATCGCTTGCCGCCGACGTTGTGGCAGATGAGCCGTATGCACAGCGCCTCCAACGCCTTCTTTAGGGCTGAGCCATCACCGGCACTGGCCGCGCTCAACGTCTCTTCCCAGGCGCTCCACTGCTCGCCGCTGAGATGGATGACGTCCTCCGGCTTGCTCCGCTTCTGTCGCTGCTCCTGGCCTCCTTCTGTCGTGAAGTAATCACGATCGACCACGCGATATATGTAGGCCAAGAGTTGCTTCTATAGGCCGAAGTAGGTCGCCAGCGTGCTGGCTTCTTTGTCTGGCTCGAATGCTCGAGTCTTCCCCAGCAGCTCGACTTTCGAGGACTGAAAGCGGTTCAGGACGACCTGTCGAGGCCAGGTCAACATGCAGTCCGGCCCGTCGAAGCACCAGCTGTGAGCCTCTCGTAGGATGGCCTCCATTCCCTCCAGCACGGCGACCAACTCCGGCTCCTGGTCGCTGTTCTTAGGCAGAGCAATCGAGGCCCGAATCTCGTCTTTCTTCAGGTCTTGAATATGCTCTGCGATACCGGTCCTCTTTAGCCAAGGCACGACTGCCGACTTATGGCCGTCAAAGCCGTGCACCTTATTGGCCTCCTCGGCTGCATCGCGCTCCGTCTGCATTAGATCCTCATCCTGCTGGCGGAAAAACTCCTCCTCTTCTTTCGCTAGCGTCGTCGCAGACCTTAAGTCGGCAGGCTCCAAGGCCCCTTCCTCCACCACGAAATATCTGACGTGCTGCGTCTCCGCAAAGAAGGTCTGGAGCTTACACTGGGCCCATAAGGGGATCGGCCTGTTATGCTTGGCAGGCTTCCGGCCGTGTACCCGCGATACGTGATCTTTGACGGTCTTGAGGCTCCGTGTGAGCCCCTCGGAGCAGAGGCAGCAGCGGAAGCCATCATGCTGCTTGAGCCCGTCGATCGCCTGGACGGTCTCCTTACCCGGATGCTGGACCTTGTCTGGCGCGAGCAGCCTGTAAGTGGAGAAAAGTTCGATTAAGGATTTTAGCTGCTGCCCGAATATTCGATGCGGTTGGTTTCTGAGGTGTCGCTTCCAGAGGTCTCGCTTCGGTGGTAAACAGAACCCGCACTCCGCGCAGATGAGCACCTGCCTTTCAGCATCGTAAACAAAAGCCTCCATTTATTAATAATAATGCGATATATATATAAGAGCTTTCCGGTACTCCTCCTGCCTTAGACTACACAAGAAAAGGACCTTCTTTGGCTCCGCCAGCGGGTACTGGGACGGATGGAATTGCGGTTATTTAATTGCGGTTACCTGGCCCATGCCCACCCCTGCGAGCAAGGGTTATGCAGCGAATCAGCGGCCACGAAACGAGAAGTACGGTTCACTTCTCGTAACTAATAAGGGGTAGGTTCTCTGGTAAAGCCTTCTTCAAATCATCCTATAGTGTTCTGGGATCTATGTGCATAATAGTATTTACTATCCTGTGTGCT
>ERZ1029886.332-NODE-332-length-9730-cov-111.706667_pt1 | contig 9730 bp, 9 predicted proteins | sample MGYA00519232_ERZ1029886 | MGnify/ENA primary metagenome ERZ1029886 (study PRJEB33666, sample SAMEA4610932) | skin metagenome | biome: Human-associated habitat; feature: Malodor aspect; material: skin | place: Philippines | collected 2015-08 ... | reverse complement strand
AACAAGAAGCACTTGAAACGGCGATGAATTCGAAAATAATGTTACTAACTGGAGGGCCAGGAACAGGTAAGACAACTGTTATTAAAGGGATTGTAGAATTATATGCTGAAATTCATGGTCTATCTCTTAAGTATTCTGATTATCAAGAGGATGATTATCCAATCGTATTAGCCGCCCCAACTGGAAGAGCATCAAAGCGTTTACAAGAATCAACTGGCTTAGAGGCAATGACGATTCATCGATTAATAGGATGGAATCAAGATACTCAACCAGAAGATATTCTTGAAAATGAAATTAAAGCTAAGCTCATTATAATTGATGAAATGTCAATGGTTGATTCTTGGTTGTTCCATCAATTTTTAAGTGCCGTTCCACTAGATGCACAAATTATTCTAGTAGGCGATGAAGATCAATTGCCGTCTGTCGGTCCTGGCCAAGTATTTAAGGATTTAATTGAGTCTAAAGCATTTCCAAGAGTTAATTTAACTGAAGTTTATCGCCAACAAGATGGTTCTAGTATTATTGACTTAGCTCATCGCATGAAACATCATGAGTCAATAGATATTACAAAACGTTATCACGATAGAAGTTTTATTCATTGCAATGTAGAACAAATTCCAACCGTAGTGGAGAAAGTAGTATCTAGCGCTGTAAATAAAGGATATGATATGAGTGATATTCAAGTTTTAGCACCTATGTACAAAGGAAGTGCAGGGATAAAAAGACTTAATCAAGTATTACAAAATATTTTAAATCCTAAAGAAAAAGATACAAGAGAAATAGAGTTTGGCGATATAAAGTTTAGAAAAGGAGACAAAGTTTTACAACTAGTTAATCGACCAAATGACAATATTTTTAATGGTGATATTGGCGTCATAGTAGGTATATTTTGGGCTAAAGAAAATGCACTTAATAAAGATGTACTGATTGTCGATTTTGAAGGAAATGAAATTACATTTACTAGACAAGATTTATTAGAACTCACACATGCTTATTGTACCTCAATCCATAAATCACAAGGATCAGAATTCCCAATTGTTATTATGCCTATTGTCAAACAATATTTTAGAATGTTGCAAAGACCTATTTTATATACAGGTCTGACACGTGCAAAACAATCTTTAGTACTATTAGGAGATCCAAAAGCATTTGACATTGCCTTAAATACTCAAGGTCAAGAAAGACATACACAATTAAAAACACTAATTATAAATTATTTTGGTATGAGTCAGGTTAATATAGACGTAGAAGAGAATGATGAACCGATAAATATAGATGATACAGAGGATAATAATGCAGATGAACACATTACTTTAAGTGAAGAAACAATTTATCAAATTAATCCAATGATTAATATGGGAAATGTTTCACCTTACGACTTTGTTGAACATTGACAATTTAAATAAAAATACTTAAAATAAATTTGAATTCGCATAAAGATGAGTAAACTTTTTAACTTAAGTAGAGATGTACTGGTTGGTGAAAAGTACAAGTTAATCTGTTGAACGCTACTTTGTGTTAACGTTAATATGATAATTAAGTGATGAGAAATTAAATATATTTGAAAAATATTTATTTCTTGTAACTAGGGTGGTACCGCGAAAACGTTCGTCCCTTTGTTGGATGAACGTTTTTTTATTTATAAATGTATTAATTATATTAGGAGTGAAAAAATGAAAAAACTTAAAGCAAGTGATATACGTCAAAAATATATTGATTTCTTTGTTGAAAAAGGTCATATGGTAGAACCATCTGCACCACTTGTGCCTATTGACGATGATTCGTTACTTTGGATAAACTCTGGTGTTGCAACTTTAAAAAAATACTTTGATGGACGAGAAACACCTAAAAAGCCTAGAATAGTGAACTCTCAAAAAGCAATCAGAACAAATGATATTGAAAACGTAGGTTTTACTGCGCGTCATCATACTTTCTTTGAAATGCTTGGAAACTTCTCAATTGGTGACTATTTTAAAAAAGAAGCAATTGAATTTGCTTGGGAATTTTTAACTAGTGACAAATGGATGGGGATGGAACCAGAGAAGCTATATGTAACGATTCATCCAGAAGATGTTGAAGCCTATCGTTTATGGCATGAAGATATTGGTTTAGAAGAAAGTCGTATTATTAGAATTGAAGGGAATTTCTGGGATATTGGAGAAGGACCATCAGGACCTAATACCGAAATTTTCTATGATCGTGGTGAAGCATATGGTCAAAATGATCCAGCAGAAGAAATGTATCCTGGCGGTGAAAATGAGAGATATTTAGAAGTATGGAACTTAGTATTTAGTGAATATAACCATAATAAGGATCATACTTATACACCACTTCCAAATAAAAATATTGATACCGGCATGGGATTAGAACGTATGACGTCTATTTCCCAAAATGTTCGTACCAATTATGAAACAGATTTATTTATGCCAATTATTGAAGAAGTAGAGCATATATCAGGAAAAAAATATCTTGAAAATAACGAACAAGATGTAGCATTTAAAGTCATCGCCGATCATATCAGAACAATCTCATTCGCAATCTCTGATGGCGCTTTACCTGCAAATGAAGGGCGCGGTTATGTTTTACGTCGTCTCTTACGTCGTGCTGTACGTTTTAGTCAAACGCTTGGCATTAATGAGCCATTTATGTATAAATTGGTTGATATCGTTGCTGACATTATGGAGCCATATTATCCAAATGTAAAAGAAAAATCGGATTTTATTAAACGTGTTATTAAATCTGAAGAAGAACGTTTCCATGAAACACTTCAAGAGGGTGTATCTATATTAAATCAACTCATTACGCAAGCAAAAGAATCTACACATCAGATTAATGGTTCAGATGCGTTTAAATTATATGATACGTATGGATTCCCAATTGAGTTAACTGAAGAACTAGCAAGTCAAGAAGGTATTACAGTCGACATGGCAACATTTGAAACTGAAATGGAACAACAACGTACTAGAGCGAGAGAAGCTAGACAAAGTTCACAATCTATGCAAGTTCAAAGTGATGTTTTAAAAAATATTAATACTGAAAGTCAATTTGTTGGATATGAAACAACAGAATATCAAACAATTTTAACAGATTTAATTTATAATGGTAAAACTGTTACATCTGCTGAGGCTGGAGAAACAGTTTACTTTATCTTAAAAGAAACACCATTTTATGCAGTAAGTGGTGGACAAGTTGCAGATAAAGGAACAGTAGGAAATGATCATTTCGAAATAGCCGTTCAAGAAGTTACAAAGGCACCAAATGGACAAAATTTACATCAAGGTACAGTTCAATTTGGACAAGTAAGTGTAAATAGTCATGTAGATGCAACTGTAAATAAAGAAGAACGTAAAGATATACAAAAAAATCATAGTGCCACTCACTTACTACATGCTGCATTAAAAGAGATTTTAGGTGAACATGTTAACCAAGCAGGTTCACTCGTTGAAAGTGAACGATTAAGATTTGACTTTTCTCACTTTGGTCCAATGACAGAAGAAGAGATTGATCAAGTTGAAAGAAGAGTAAATGAAGAAATTTGGAAAGGAATTTCAGTTCATATTCAAGAAATGCCTATTCAAGAAGCTAAAGAAATGGGTGCTATGGCTCTATTTGGTGAAAAATATGGTGATATTGTAAGAGTAGTCAATATGGCTCCATTTTCAATTGAATTATGTGGTGGTATTCATGTAGATAATACTGCTGAAATAGGGTTGTTTAAAATTGTAAGCGAATCAGGTACAGGCGCAGGTGTTAGACGTATTGAGGCACTTACCGGTAAAGCTGCATTCTTATATTTTGAAGATATTCAGAATAAATTTAATTCTGTCAAAGAACAACTTAAAGTAAAATCAGATAAACAAGTTTATGATAAAGTTGTTCAAATTCAAGAAAATGAAAAACAATTGAATAAGCAATTAGAGCAACGTAATAAGGAAATTACTTCACTTAAAATGGGTAATATAGAGGATCAAGTAGAAATGATTAATGGATTTAAAGTATTAGCTACAGAGGTAGAAGTATCAAATCCAAAAGAAATCCGTCAAACAATGGATGATTTTAAATCAAAACAACAAGATACAATTATTATTTTAGCAAGTCATGTTGGTGAAAAAGTTTCGTTAATTGCCGCTGTACCTAAAGAGCTTACAAGTCAGGTTAAAGCCGGAGATATCATTAAAAACATGGCTCCAATTGTAGGAGGAAAAGGTGGCGGTCGTCCAGATATGGCACAAGGTGGCGGCACACAACCTGAAAACATCTCAGAATCATTACGCTTTATTAAAGATTATATTAAAAACCTATAACTTTTTAATCAACTGGTGTAAAATTAATATGTAAGTTAATACATGTCAGAGGAGTGTCGCATCTATGGAAAATATTGATAAAACTATGAAATTCGATTATGATGAAATTCCAAAAGAAAATGTCCAAACAGTTTTAAAAAACGTACATCAAACTCTAGAAGAACGAGGCTACAATGCTGTAAATCAAATTGTTGGTTATTTACTTTCAGGAGACCCTGCATACATTCCACGTCAAAATGATGCACGTAATCAAATACGACATATTGATAGAGATGTAATTATGGAAGAACTCGTTTCAAACTACTTAAAAGAGAATAATAAATAAATGTTAAGTCATAAAATTTTAGGATTAGATGTAGGTAGTAGAACTGTAGGTATCGCAATTAGTGATTTGATGGGCTGGACTGCTCAAGGACTAGACACTCTAAGAATAAATGAAGAAAATGAAGAATTTGGTATTGATAGACTGGTTTCAATCATAAAAGACAATAATGTTGGTTCAGTAGTCATAGGATTACCGAAAAACATGAATAATTCTATTGGTTTTCGTGGAGAAGCATCTCTTAAATACAAAGAATTGCTTCAAGAGGCTTTACCAAATATTGAAATTATTATGTGGGATGAACGTTTAAGTACCATGGCTGCTGAGCGCTCATTATTAGAAGCTGATGTCTCAAGACAAAAAAGAAAAAAAGTAATTGATAAAATGGCAGCAGTTTTCATACTGCAAGGCTATTTAGATTCAATTCAATAAAGGAGAATATCATTATGACTGAACATAATCACAATCATAATACAGAATTAAATATTAGTAATGAAGAAGAATTATTAACTTTATTCGATGAAAATGGAAATGAAGTTTTATATCGAAAAATGCTAGAATTTTATCATCCAGAATTTAAAAAAGAGTATGTTATTTTAGCTGAAGAAGGTGCTCAATCTGATGATGATGACATGATTGAGCTCATTCCAATGATTAATGAACCAGATGAATCTGGTGATGGTGGTAAACTTGTTCCTATCGAAACAGATGAAGAATGGGATATGATTGAAGAAGTTGTAAATACAAATATGGAAGAATAAACAGTCTTTTGTTAATAATAAATCTCTAATCAATGTACTTTGGTTAGAGATTTTTAATATTTCAGACTTAAATTTAATTTAGAATTATGATAAAATATTTAAAGTTAAATTACTATAAGCATAAATTTTTAAATATACAGTCAGTTACTATATTTATACATTAAAATATAAAGTAGGTTTATTATTTTATTTTAAATAATGTAATATTAGTTGACTGATTTATTTTTATGCCTATTGATATTAAAAGGGAAGTTATAGAAGTGGAATCAAATCAATCCTATTTATTAAATCTTCATGAACAGTTAGATAATAATATTGAAGAGCTAAGATTTTATGCAGAAGAACACGCTGTTCCTATAGTAGATAAATTAACTTTAGACATGATAAAACAATTAATTAGAATTCATCATTCGAAAAATATTTTGGAAATTGGAACTGCTATTGGATATAGTTCGATGCAATTTGCTTCTGTTTCACCAGATATTTCTATTACTACTATTGAACGTAATGAGAATATGATAAAACAAGCAAAACTTAATTTTAAAAAATTTGAATACGAAAATCAAATTCGCCTTATAGAGGGCGATGCGCTATCACAGTACGATAAAGTGAGCAATCATTTATATGATATGATATTTATCGATGCAGCTAAAGCGCAATCTCAAAAATTTTTTGAATACTATACACCGTTATTAAAAAAAGGTGGCTTAGTTATTACTGATAACGTTTTGTATCATGGATTTGTATCTGATATAGATATTGTACGATCAAGAAACGTTAAGCAAATGGTAAAAAAGGTACAAAAATATAATACTTGGCTTATGAAACAAAAGAACTATAAAACAAATTTTTTAAATATGGATGATGGTTTAGCCATATCTATTAAAGGAGAATGAATATGACTGAATTACTTGTCACTCCAAAATCTTTAAATCATATGAAAACATTGATAGAACTCGGTGCTGATGCATTTGTGATTGGAGAACAAAAATTTGGATTGCGATTACCTGGAGAATTTAATCGTGAAGATGTTAGAAAAGCAGTTAATTTAGCACACGAACATGATAAAAAAGTATATGTGGCAGTTAATGGTATTTTTCATAATTATCATTTAAATGCCTTAGAAAACTATATTGAATTTTTACATGAAATAAGAGTGGATAGAATAATTTTTGGTGATCCTGCTGTCGTGATGTATGTTAAAAAACAAGATAATCCGATACCATTAAATTGGGATGCAGAAACAATTGTTACGAATTATTTCCAATGTAATTATTGGGGTGGAAAAGGCGCTAAAAGAGCTGTATTAGCACGTGAATTAAATCTAGATGAAATTTTAAATATCAAAAAACATGCAAATGTTGAAATTGAAGTTCAGGTTCACGGTATGACTTGTATGTTCCAATCTAAACGTATGTTATTGGGTAATTATTACACTTTTCAAGATAGACAAATGAAAATCCAACGTAGTGAAAATGATCAAGATTTATTATTGTACGATGAAGAAAGAGAAAATAAATATCCTGTTTTTGAAGATTACAATGGTACTCATATTATGTCTCCTAATGATATCTGTTTAATTGAAGAATTAGAGCCATTCTTTGAAGCAAATATCGATTCATTTAAAATTGATGGTATCTTACAAAGTGAAGCATACATTAATACTGTTACAGCACAATATAGAGAAGCCATTGACTTATATCATGAAGATCCAGAAGCTTATGAAGATGAAAAATTTATGTTAATTGATCCAATAGAAGAAATTCAACCTGAACATCGTCCGTTTGATGAAGGGTTCTTATATAAACAAACAGTATATTAAGGGAGGCGCCAGTATGAAGACGTTAAATGAAATTGAAGTAAATGCTAAAAGAAAAATAAAAAAACCTGAATTATTAGCGCCTGCTGGAAACTTAGAGAAGTTAAAGATTGCGGTTCACTATGGTGCTGATGCAGTATTTTTAGGTGGACAAGAATACGGGTTACGTTCTAACGCTGATAACTTTACAATGGAAGAAATTAAAGAAGGCGTTGAATTTGCAAACCGTTATGGTGCAAAAATTTATGTTACGACTAATATTATCGCTCATGATGAAAATATAGACGGTTTAGAAGATTATTTACGTCAATTAGAAGCTACAGGTGCAACAGGAATTATTGTAGCTGATCCACTTATTATTGAAACATGTAAGAAAGTAGCTCCTAAATTAGAAATTCATCTTTCAACACAACAATCTCTTTCTAATTACAAAGCTGTGGAATACTGGAAAGAAGAAGGACTTGATCGAGTAGTATTAGCTCGTGAAACAGGCGCTATGGAAATGAAAGAAATGAAAGACAATGTTGATATCGAAATAGAAGCCTTTATTCACGGTGCAATGTGCATTGCTTATTCAGGTAGATGTACTTTAAGTAATCACATGACAGCACGAGACTCTAACAGAGGTGGTTGTTGCCAAAGTTGTCGTTGGGATTATGATTTACTAGCTGTTGATGAAGAGGGGGAATTAGATTTATTTTATCAAGATGGCGATGTTGTGCCTTTTGCTATGAGTCCAAAAGATTTAAAATTAATTGAGTCTATTCCTCAAATGATGGATATTGGTATAGATTCTTTAAAAATTGAAGGACGAATGAAATCTATTCATTATATTGCTACGGTAGTATCAGTTTATCGTAAGGTTATTGATGCATATGCAGAAGATCCAGATAATTTTAAAATTAAACCAGAGTGGTTAATTGAATTAGACAAATGTGCTAATCGAGATACAGCACCTGCTTTCTTTGAAGGAACGCCTGGATATGAAGAGCAAATGTTTGGTGTTCAACAAAATAAAAAGTCACCATATGATTTTTGTGGATTAGTTTTAGATTATGACGAAGCAACTCATATTGCTACAATACAACAAAGAAATCACTTTAAACCAGGCCAAGAAATTGAATTTTTTGGACCTGAAATTGAATCATTTAAACAGGTTATTGATGTCATTTATGATGAAGAAGGAAACCACCTTGATGCAGCACGTCATCCTCTTCAAATTGTTCAAATTAAAGTGGATCATCCTATTTATCCTAATAATATGATGAGAAAGGAAATTGGCTAATGACACAGACAACAATCATCGGAATCGCTGGCGGTTCAGGATCAGGAAAGACAACTGTTACAAATGAAATAATGAAAAACTTAGAAGGCCATAGTGTTGCTTTACTTGCTCAAGATTATTATTATAAAGATCAATCGCACTTAACATTTGAAGAACGTCTTGAAACTAACTATGATCATCCTTTTGCATTTGATAATGATTTACTGATTAGTAATTTAAAGGATTTACGTAATGGTCAAGCGGTGGAAGTTCCAACATATGATTATAAAAATCATACTAGAAGTGATGAAACAATTGCATTTGAACCTAAAGATGTTATTATCGTAGAGGGTATATTTGCTTTGGAAAATAAAACATTACGTGATATGATGGATGTTAAAATATACGTTGATACTGATGCTGATTTACGTATTTTAAGAAGACTTGTACGTGATACAAAAGAGCGAGGGCGCTCAATGGAATCAGTTATTAACCAATATTTAAATGTTGTCAGACCTATGCATAATCAATTTATAGAACCAACAAAAAAATATGCTGATATTATTATTCCAGAAGGTGGAAGTAATAAGGTAGCAATTGATATAATGACAACAAAAATACAAACGCTTGTTGGTAAGCATTAACGAATAATATGTATTTTTTCAGAATTAAATTAACTTGTTGAAAAGGAAGATGAACTTATGGAAAATCAAAAACAATATCCAATGACACAGGAAGGTTATGAAAAATTAGAACAAGAATTAGAAGAACTTAAAACAGTTAAACGTCCTGAAGTAGTAGAAAAAATCAAAGTTGCTAGATCTTTTGGTGACTTATCTGAGAACTCAGAATACGATGCTGCTAAAGATGAACAAGGTTTTATTGAGCAAGATATTCAACGTATTGAACACATGCTTAGATATGCTTTGATTATTGAAGACAACGGTGATAACAATGTTATTCAAATTGGTAAAACTGTTACGTTTGTCGAATTACCTGGCGATGAAGAAGAAAGCTATCAAATTGTTGGATCTGCAGAAGCAGATGCGTTTAAAGGAAAAATTTCGAATGAATCTCCAATGGCGAAAGCACTTATTGGTAAAAGTTTAAATGATGAAGTTCGTGTTCCACTTCCAAATGGTGGAGAAATGAAAGTTAAAATCGTTGATATTAAGTAACAAAAAGAGTCCGGGACATAAAGTTTCTGGATAAGTGAAAAAAGACAATTTCTATTGAAATAATATAGAAATTGTCTTTTTT
>ERZ1029886.329-NODE-329-length-9767-cov-3.893225_pt1 | contig 9767 bp, 10 predicted proteins | sample MGYA00519232_ERZ1029886 | MGnify/ENA primary metagenome ERZ1029886 (study PRJEB33666, sample SAMEA4610932) | skin metagenome | biome: Human-associated habitat; feature: Malodor aspect; material: skin | place: Philippines | collected 2015-08 ... | reverse complement strand
TGAACCCGGCCTCGTCGCGGTTATCCACCGCGCGGACATAGCCGATGCTTTCTCGGAGATCCTCCACGTCCACGATGACGCGTTCACCCGGCAGCGCGAGCCCAAGCTCCTGGCGCAGGTTCAATAAGATAGCGGTATCGATGTGCTTGAGCTTGTCCGTGCGCAACACCTGCGGGATGCTCAAACTGTCTTCCTCCACCATGCGGGTAAAGGCAAAGCCCTCAGTCTCATCGATGACGAGCTCGAGGAACACCTCGTGCAGCCGGGCACGGAGATTTTCCTCGTCGGAGATAATCGCTGACCACAGCACCGGCTCCTTTTGCGCACGGATGAGTGGGCCTTGAAGCAGCTGTACCAAGGCGCGGCGCGAGTGGTAGGTCAGCGTTCCTCTATCGTGCTCCCACAGCGGTGGCTCATGCGCGGAATCAACGCGGGGACTGTTAGCGGCGGTCACTGGAGCTCCTCAACGGTTGTGTGATCAAAATACATAGTAGGAATCTGCGCGGCACGTATGGTGCCGTCCTCCTCAGCCCACGTGACTTTCTCATAAGACTCTCTCACAGCAGGCAGCGGATGTTGGTCAGCAATGTGGACCAATCCGACCACGCTGGCTAGGCCTTGCGTTGGGGGATGGGCCTGCAAGACTTGAGCGATGGTGCACGGCCCAGAATCACTCACGGTCTTCCGAATTGCTTCGTGCAATTCTTCAAAGTCGATCTCGGACTCGCGCACCAGCTCATACAGGGCTTGTGCATCTTCTTCGCCCGGTTGGAAGGCCACGGGCGCTTCCTCCACCACCTCCCGCCCAGGGTTGGCCAGACGAATGCGGGAGACAGAGTGAATGGACATGCCGATGCGCTGCAAGGGTGTCTCCATCCGGTGGAAGGCCTTGAGTTCACTAGTTTGCGCGGCATCAATGGCCATGCCGCGGGCTTCTCGCAGTAACTCAATCATGCGGCGATCCTCCGCGAATTGTTCCGAGGATACGTAGTGTCGCAGGCTGCGCGCCAAACCCGTCATGGTCTGGTTTACCTCAAAGCTGGTTTCTTCCATATCGCGAAAGAGGCTGCGCAGCTGCCTGCGCCTAACCGGCGCAATGTCTCGCCCGGCATCGCTATCGAGTACCTGCTCAATCCACTGGTCTAGCCAGGCGCTGCGCTCCCTATCCATAAGGAGAGAATAAAAGCCCTGGAAGCTGCGGCCAGCGTCTGATTCCGCGATGTGGTCTACGCCGTTGAAGATCTCTTCCAGCACGTCACCGCGGTATCCTTCCGGATCCAAAAGCTGCCGGCGAAGCTGGTGGTTGAGCGCCTCGAGCTCGTGGCGCACTCGAGCGAAATCGCTCGGTACTGCCATAGCCATATTGAGAACGTCCTGGACTCGTTCCTCCGTCTCCGCAGCGGTAAGGCTTTCAAACTGGCCTAGCTGTGCTTTCTCGATTTCGCGGTCAATCCGCGCGCGTTCTGCCTCCAAGCTGGCCACGCGGCTGGCGATATCCTCATTGGTATCCCGCGCCAACCTCTGCAGGGCCGAGCTTATCGATTCCACACGGGAGGCCGTCACCGTGGTCACTGGTGCTTCCCAGCGCTCGATAGCTTCCAGCGCAGACAATGCCTCTTCGCTGGGTTCGAGGGTTTCACCCAGTGAGCTTCTCCCAGATTTGCGCACCAACCAACCGGCCTTGACCCAATCATTGCAATAGCTTTGTGGCGTGCGGGGCATGGGAAACTCGCTGGCGATGACTTCGAAATCAGTGACCATGAGTTCATAGACTTCCGCCGCCGGACGCGCACGAGTACCGCGCGGAAAGTACTCCGCAATGACAGCCAGGATCACCGGCGCATTATCCGCAGCAAGAAGCCGGATCGCGGCAGAATTATGCATCAAACGCCGCAGTGACAGCGCGCGAGCTTCAACAGACATGATTCGATTCTGACAGGTGTGATGGACATGCGCAGGAAAGTGAGACCAGTATTAAACTCAAGGAGGGGCTTTTGCGTTTAGGTGGTGAGTACGACGAGCTGGTTACCGGAACGTTGACGCCTAGAGCCGGGCAGGTTCCAGAGCTTTTCTAAGAAATCCGTTTCGGATGTTGATGAAGACTACTTTGTCGTCATGCTTCCTGATGACGTTATTGAGCCCACCGCCGCCATGGGTGAGAAGATTCGGGTGAAGAAGGTTGTGGGCATGGTGGAAAAACCTGCGGTTGAAAGTGCGCCTTCGGATGTGGTGGCCACGGGGCGCTACCTTTTGGGCTGCGCGATTTTTGGCGCTCTTCGCCATATCACTCCCGGCAAAAGCGGAGAACTGCAGCTTACCGGCGCCATCGCTCTCCTCATTTCCGAGGGACACCCCGTTCGCGTCGTGGTGCATGATGGCATGCGCCATGACCTCAGCAATCCCGCCGGCTTCTTTCCCCGAGCGTAGAGCGCGGTCTCCACCACTCGAAGTAGGGCCCAGCTCTCTTCGCTGAGTTGGAGGTCCTGCTGGAGAAGTATCGGGGTAAGGTGGGGTAGGCAAGGCGGTTAGGGGGTTCAAGGGCCTGATCCCCGACCTGTCCAATTTCCGGGGGCCAGGCCCGACGCCTCGTTTGCGGTCAACCACGACGTGAGCGAAACAGTTAAATCACATTCTGCTTACTACGAGAATGTGGAGCTATCTAGAGTATTAGAAAGTTAAGCGGAAAGCTCGTCCTAATACACCCTGTCATCGCCGCAAGATAACTTCACTTTGATGGTTCACACTAATTGGAGCGTGGTGAGGGGGATAAGAAGTTCAGCTCGCCTGACCTCGTCTGGCACTTTTCTTAGCGAGGTCCATTTCGATCAATTAGCGCAGTTAAGGGAAGCCCGAGGGGAACCCTAATTGTTAAAAATCGACGATTTTATAAAATAGGCGCTCCAGCTGGCGGGCTAATTGATAAAAACCTGCGTTTTTAAAAAATAGGGTTTGAGCCTTGCTGGTGCGCCGAGTGGTCTTCTGGGCGCTGACAAAAGAATGCGTGCAAGGCATAAAAATACCCACGCGGCGCGCATGACAGCGCGGCGTGGGCTGGGGAAGGACTAGAAATTAGTCCTGTGCAACACCGACGTTGACCTCGATGTTGCCGCGGGTGGCCTTGGAGTAAGGGCACATCTGGTGGGCGGCGTCGGCAAGCTCTTGTGCCTTGTCATCCTCAACGCCTGGGATGGTGACCTCGAGGTCAACGCCGAGGTAGAAACCATCGTCGTTCTTGCCTAGGTTAACGCGGGCGCCGACGGAGGAATTCTCCACGTCAACACCCTTGTCCTTGGCCACTGCCTTGAGTGCGGAGTGGTAGCAGGCGGCGTAGCCGGCAGCGAAAAGCTGCTCTGGGTTGGCGCCCTCACCGCTGCCGCCCATTTCCTTCGGGGCGGTCATGGTGAAGTCCAGATCGGAATTCTTAACTACGGCGCGGCCGTCACGGCCTGCTCCGGTGGAGAGTGCTTCGGTGGTGTAAACGGCGTCCATAATGACTCCTTTTCTATCGGGTCTTTGTACGTCCGCCGATTGTACGCAAGAACGCTAATCTTCGACGACGCTCACGGTGACCTCAATATTGCCGCGGGTGGTGTTGGAGTAAGGGCAGGCTTGGAGCGTTGGCAGGGTGCTGTGCAGCGGCGCGTTCCTACCTCCCGCTGTTGGCAGAGCTCGGGATCACCTATCCGCAGTACTTGGTCATACTGGTGCTGTGGGAAGCGGATGGGCCGGTGCCGCTGAAAATTCATCGACTCCCTGCTGGGCCTGGATAGTGGCACGCTCATGCCGCTGCTCAAGTGCCTGGAAAAGCAGGGCTATGTGGAGCGCTGGTGCGACCCCGATGATGGGCGCCGCACCCTCGCTGCCCTGACTGCCGATGGTGCCTCCCTTCGCACCCGTGCCGAATGCATCCCCGAAGCCATGGCCGGGGCTATAAGGAGGTAGGCCTCGACCTTGCCGAGTTCAAGAAATCGCTGGACACCCTCGCCGGCGTGCCTGTGGACGTGGAGCTGCCGTGGCCTTCATATAGCAGATGAGGAAGGCTATACTGGCTTAAGAATTTTGGCTTTATACACGTAAAAATTGTTTCGCACTATGAGAGGAGGGGCCATGGCTACAGCAGTAGACGTCGCGCAGGTTATCTACAACAAACTGGGGTGGGTCGATGCGTGGAAGCTGGAGAAGCTTACGTATTACTGCCAAGCATGGAGCCTGGGCTGGTACGGGCGACCTCTTGTCTCGAATGAGTTTCAGGCGTGGAAAGACGGTCCGGTTGAACCCAACCTCTATCGCGAGAATAAATATCAACGCTCCGAGAAAACCTCTACGGTTTTACCGGGAGCTGATGTAGAGGCTATAGGGGACGAAGCCGAAAAGATCATCGATGCTGTGATTGCCTTTTATGGTGATAAGACATCCGATGAATTGATTGAACTTACGCACTCGGAACGTCCATGGATCGTCGCTCGTGGTCAGATGGGCCCCGAGGCGAATGCTAACGAGCCGATTTCGCAGCTGGAAATGAAAAAATACTATGCCTTGCAGGAAGCTCGTGGTGTTGAAGGGCCGACGCGGCCTATGTTTTCTGTGCAGAATCTTTCCGGTGCCGACCTGCAGCAGCGCTTGCAAGCTTCAGTAGAACGCTGGAAGGGCGCTCTTGAGATCCTTGCAACCCGATGAATGAGTACTGCCTTCCGGTAGAAGACGTAGTTCGACTGAACCGTCAACTCATCGGTCGGGATGGCAACCTCCTCGACCGCTCGAAACTTGAGTCAGCATTGGCCACCCCTTTACAGACCTTCGGCGGAGAGTACTTGCACCCATCTGCACTGGATAGGGCTGCAGCGTTGTTGCACTATCTGGCAAAAGCGCATGCATTCGTCGACGGCAATAAGCGAATCGCCTAGGTATGTGCCTCCACCTATTTAGAAATCGAAGGCTTTGGGCTCGGGCCAATCGCCGATGAAGAGATTGTGGAGCTCGTTGAAACCGTGGCCGCTGCGCGCGATAAGAAGGAAGGCTTCATTGCAGAATGGTTTGCGGAACGGTTGATCTAGTTTGGTTTGGTCAGCCCCTAGTGCAGCGCACGAGGTTAGTTGGTAGTGGCCACGCGCCTAGACCATACGCTGTTGTCGGCGGTTTTAAACGAGGCGCGAACTGTATTATCTCCGGGCTTTTCGCAGGTAAGATTCCGCTGGTCGCTGCCCATGTGGCACTTCAAGTTATAGGACTGCTTGGTCACCGGGCTGCTGGCGGTGATATCTGCGTGGTATACCGCCGTCACTGTGGGATCTTTCGATCGCATGGTGTAGCTAGCCTGCATCGCGGCATCGAAGACCGCAGCGGCGAATTCGCAGGAGGTCGCATCGCCGGCGTCGATGGAATCGCCTGACGAGGACGTCCCGCAGTAGCCGCCAATCTGGCCCGCGTTGATGTTGTGGTTGCCGCCGGCCTGCGGTGCGGGCTGCTCCGGTTCGGCCTGTTTAGTGACCGTCTCGGTGCGGGGTTGCTTCGTGTCCTTCTCCGGGCTGGATTCTGCTTCGGCTTCGCCCGCGACAGAGCTATTGCCCTGTGCGGTGGAGAAGGCTGGCTCGTTTTCCGGCGCGGAGTTGTTATCGGAATCAGAACCGGTGCCGCAGGCGCTTATGGTGAGGCCAGCGGCGAGGGGGATGGACGCTATGGGGAATAAGGAAGGGCGCTGCATAGGGGATACTGTAGCGCCCTTTGGGGGTGGTGCGGGGTTACTGCTCGATGCGGGCCGGTGGAACCGGCGCGCCCTCAGGCGGTAGCACCTTGGGATACTTCTTGGCGGTGCCGGAAGAAGTGGCAGCCGCGGTTGCGCCCTCGGTGGTACCGGCAGCGCTGGTGGGGGCAGGGCGGTGAGGGGAGGGGTCCCAGTGGGCGTCGACAAGCGTGCGCTGGCATACCCAGCCCAAGGCCAAGATGGCCAGCGCGATAAGGGCAATGAAGAAAAGCCCCAGAGCGCCATCGGCGTGGATGGACCAGCCCAGCAGCAGGCCGAGCCAGCCAAAGTCGGCATCGCCGAAGGTGGTATTCGCGGAGCCGAAGGAGCCCAGGACGCTGAGGAGGAACGCGGGCAGGAAGGTAATAATGAGGCCGTTGACAAAGGCGCCGAGTGCCGCGCCGCGGCGACCACCGGTGGCATTGCCGTAAACGCCGGCCGCGCCACCGGTAAAGAAGTGCGGCACGAGGCCCGGCAGAATCAGGGCCACGCCAAAGGCCGGGTTGAGCCAGGTGGAAAGCACGGCAAGGCCCACCAGTCCGCCTACGAAGGAAGAAATGAAGCCGATGAGTACTGCATTCTGGGCATAGGGGAAGACGATGGGCGCATCCAGCGCGGGAATCGCGCCGGGCACGACCTTGGCCGCGATGCCCTGGAATGCGGGCACGAGCTCGCCCAAAATGGTGCGCACGCCAAAGAGGATGACGGCCACAGCCACGCCGAACTGAAGACCCTGGGTGACGGACTGCATCAAGAAATTGCCCACATTGGTGGCGCCATCAGGGAAGGCGGTAAAGGCTTCTTCAGAACCGGCGCGGGCAATGAATAGCACGGCGAGCACCACGTACATCAACGCCATGGAGAGCGCGGTTGCCACCATAGAATCGCGCAGGAAACGCAGGCCTTCCGGCAGCTTCAGGTCTTCAGTAGAGGGCGACATTTTCTTTCCCTTGCCGCCCACCAGCTTGCCGACGCCGCCCGCAGCCAAGTACCCCACAGTGCCGAAATGCCCGATGGCAACGGAGTCATCGCCGGTAATCCGGCGGGTAAACGGGTGCGCGATAGCCGGCAGCGAGACCATGAGGATACCGAGCAGAGCCGCGCCAAAGGCGATGACTACCCAAGACGAGTTCCCGGCAGGGGCAAGCACCATGGTGAGAAGTGTGGCCATGAAAAGGACGTGGTGGCCGGTGAGGAACACGTAGCTCATGGGCGTGAAGCGGGCGAGGAGCAGGGACACCACAAAGCCGAGGATCATAATCCAGGCGACCTGGCTACCGAACTGGTCTTGGGCAATGCCTACGATCGCCTCATTCGTCGGGACCACGCCTTGCGCGCCGGTGGCGCCCGTAATCATGGCGCCGAGAGGCTCCAGCGAATCGGTGACGAGGCCCGCGCCGGCACCAATGAGCAAGAAGCCAAGCGTGGCCTTGATGGCGCCGCCAATGGTTTTACCGGTGCCGCGTCCCATCGCGGCCAAGCCGACCGCGGTGATGATGCCGATGAGGAATGCCGGTACGGAGAGAATCTCATTAACAAGGAAGTTTGCTATAGCAAGAAGAAAATCCATGAGGATGCTCCTTAGATGTCATAGAGCTCGCGCAGAGCCCCATCGATTTCAGACATAGAGGTGAAGTCTTGGATGACGTAGACGGGAACGCCGACATCGCCAAGCGTTGCCGCAATTTCGCCGGAGGTGAGCAGGAAATCCGCCTCGCTCGCACGGCCCTTGGCGGAGATGGTGTCCGTGGCCTCTACATTCAGGTACGGTCCCCAGCCCCATTCATCGAGGACCTGCTCGAGCGTGTTCTTAAGGAACAGCGAGGTGCCCAGGCCGTTGCCGCATACCGTGAGGATCTTTCCCTTGGATGCGACAGAATCTGCGGCCGTGTGCTTTGCCTCCTGGGACGCGGGCGCCGCTTGCGGCCTGGCTGCTGGCTGCTTCTTGCTTGAGGCCAACGAGGTGAGAACCGCGCGGAGTTCTTCTTCGGATTCCACCCGATTGAGCTCGTCACGCTTGGTAGCAAGCAACTTTGCTAGCTGCTTCATCGCCTGCAGGTGCTCGGAGTCATTGCGGGCGGCAAACGCTACGACTAGGTCGACGGGATCATTAGAGTCATGGCCGAATTCCACCGGCTTATCCAGCCGCACCCACGACAGGGAGGTTTTCTTCACCGCCGCCGAAGGTCGCGCGTGCGCGAATGCGAAGCCCGGGGCAACCACAATGTAGGGGCCCGTTTCTTCCACGGAGTGCACCATTGCGTTCGTGTAGTCCGCGGTGATCGTTCCTGCTTCTTCCAGCAGCGAACCCGCCAACTGGATGGCCTGCCTCCAGTTATCCGCGGCGCCGTGGAGCTCCACCGCGCCGGGCACCAAAAGGGAATCTAGTGTCGCCATATGTATCTCCCATCACAGAAATAGTGACATCGGGGTGAATGTCACTGATGATTCTATGCTGTGGAGAAACCGGAGGTAAAAGCAGGGGTAACGTTTGCATTGGTAAGGATGAAGCCGGTCTGGGGTATTCCGTGTTTCCGGGGTGCCCGGGCTTCATAATGAGTTTGTTGTGCTCGGCCCCTGAAAGTGAAAAGTCCCGCTGGCGCGGGGGAAGGTAAAGGTCTAATGCTGCTTTGAGCACTGCAACAGGCTCACCCGTGGGTCACGGGGGTTGTTAACGCCTGTCAAGTACCGCCCAAGTCAGTGAGAAATCGGTTCGATTTCACTTCGGGCTTTATACTTGAGCGGGCTTCGCTTGCTGCAGCAGCTAGAACGGGAGAGTGACTCGCGTTGTGCACGGGCAGTTAATTGAGCTCGAAAGTTTGGCGGCCGATTTCGTCTTGGCTGAAGGACTTAGACGCGACAAGGTCCACAGGTGTAGTTAAATCATCGAGCTCGTAGGCTATTGTTCCGGCGACAGTTCCTCCCTTTTTAATCTGTTCAAGCTGAGTATCGGAAGTTTCAGGATCAAGATAGGAACCGAGATCGAGCTCGTTTACCTTATTCGGATCATTGTCTTGGATGGCGGTGAAGTACACGACGAAGTCGGTGGTGGTAAGGGTCTCATCCGTTTTATTCGTTACGTCATAGTTAAAGACGAGAAGTGGCTTTTCACCTAATTCGTTGCCGGGCTCACCAGGTTTAACTACACGGTGATCGGTAATTTCGAACTTGGCGGCTGGAACATCCAGGACTCCGTCTTTAAAGGATTGGCTAAAATCTGTGCTCTTTAGCTCTTTTACGGTTGTCGGATCATCCTTCACCTTTTTCATGTGTGTGGTGAATTCCTTATCTTCAATCGCGACCTGGAAAGTTAAGGTGTCGTCTTCGATAGAGAAATCTTTCTTATCGGACAAAGCGGCCATCCACTCCGAGGCGGTGGCAACGGTATCGCGGTTTGAGCTAACGGTCTCACCGGAGGCAGCGGCTTGAGCGTCAAAGGTGCCAATCCAGTAGATCATGCGATTTTCGCCGTTGTCCATGACCCATTCAATGGTGATGACGTCATCGGTGATGCTGGCTTCCATCCAGCCATCTTCAGAAGCGCTGTCCTCTTGCTTCCACGTTCCAATTGCGGACTTCGCATCGGCCTGAGCATCGGACGTGGAATTAATGGAGCCGTCTTCCTTTGGTTTGTCGCTGCTGCTATCTGAGCAGGAAGTAAGCGTGAATGCAGAGATGAGAACGAGAGAAGAGAGTAGTTTGCGCATAAATAATTTCTACCCTCAGGGGGTAGGAAGCGTACAAATACTCAATAGCGAAGGGGGCAAATTGGTCTTTGGCCACTCTTTGACTAATCTTTTGAGGGCAGATAATCGCCCAAGTGGGCGGGAAATCTGCGTGGGGCTATAGCTCAGTCGGTTAGAGCTACGGACTCATAATCCGTTGGTCGCGGGTTCGAGCCCCGCTGGCCCCACGGTGTAGGGGGAGCAAGGAGGCGTCGGCAAGCAAGGCCGGCGCCTTTTCTCGTGCCTGGCTGCGCATATGGGTGTGCTAATTGCGCGGTGGCGGGTGGTGAAGTCTAATAACC
>ERZ1029886.327-NODE-327-length-9821-cov-60.674381_pt1 | contig 9821 bp, 13 predicted proteins | sample MGYA00519232_ERZ1029886 | MGnify/ENA primary metagenome ERZ1029886 (study PRJEB33666, sample SAMEA4610932) | skin metagenome | biome: Human-associated habitat; feature: Malodor aspect; material: skin | place: Philippines | collected 2015-08 ... | reverse complement strand
GTGTCTCCATGGATTCTGCGGCCATCGCCTGGATCAGTGCGTCGAACGGGTTCATGGCCACAGACACTAACCACCCCGCAACCCCACCGCCGCCACCCCTGTGGAATTCGCGCTCCCGCCCCTGTGGATAACGGGTAATCTCCCAGTTAGAAAGGGGTGGCGAAGCGATCGTCGATAGGCATGTGCATAATTGTGCGCATGACTCGATTGTTCGGAACTGACGGTGTCCGCGGCCTGGCAAATGAGGCCCTCACCGCATCGCTCGCACTCAAGCTCGGCGCCGCTGCGGCGACGGTGCTGACGAAGGATCGCGGCTCAGAAAAACGCCGCCCGATCGCGCTGATCGGCCGCGATCCGCGCGTTTCCGGCGAGATGCTTGCAGCCGCGATGGCGGCTGGTATGGCGTCGAAGGGTGTCGACGTGCTGCGGGTCGGCGTCATCCCCACCCCTGGCTTGGCGTTTCTCACCGATGACTACGGTGCGGACATCGGCGTGATGATTTCGGCGTCCCACAACCCCATGCCCGATAACGGCATCAAGTTCTTCGCCGCGGGCGGCAAGAAGCTCCCGGACGATATCGAGGATGAAATAGAACGCGCCATGGCCGTGCTAGAGGAAACCGGCCCGACCGGCACCGCCATCGGACGCGTGATCGAAGAGGCACCGGACGCCCAGGAGCGCTACCTCGCGCACCTGAACGAGGCGATCGGGCAGAGCCTGAGTGGCATCAAGGTCGTGGTGGATTGCGCCAATGGTGCCGCCTCCGAGGTCGCGCCGAAGGCCTACGCTGTCGCGGGCGCCGAGGTGACGGCCATCCACAACACTCCGAACGCCTACAACATCAACGATGGCTCCGGTTCCACCCACATGGACCAGATTCAGGCCGCCGTGGTCGAGTACGGCGCGGATTTGGGGCTTGCACACGACGGTGACGCAGACCGCTGCCTGGCCGTGGACGCGCAGGGCAACATCGTCGACGGCGACCAGATCATGGCGATCCTGGCTACCGGTATGAAGGAATCCAACTCGCTGAAAGACAACACGCTGGTGGCCACTGTCATGAGTAACCTCGGTCTGAAACTCGCCATGGAGCGCGAGGGCATCGCGGTGCGGGAGACGAAGGTGGGCGACCGGTACGTGCTCGAGGAGCTCGGCCGCGGCGACTTCTCGCTCGGCGGCGAACAGTCCGGCCACATCGTCGTGCCTGCGCAGGCGACGACTGGCGACGGTGTCCTGTCCGGCCTGATGCTCATGGAACGCATGGCGGAGACCGGCAAATCTCTCGCGGAGCTTGCCAGCGTGATGTCGGTGCTGCCGCAGACTCTGATCAACGTCCCGGTGTCCAACAAGGCGCTGATCCTCGACGACGCTTCGGTCAAGGACGCCATCGCCGAGGCCGAGGCTGAGTTGGGCGATTCCGGCCGCGTGCTGCTGCGCCCCTCGGGTACGGAGGAGCTGTTCCGCGTCATGGTGGAGGCTGCGGAGGAGGAGCAGGCGCGCAAGGTCGCCGGCCGCCTCGCGGCGGTGGTCGCGGCCGTGTAGGTTTGCTCACGGAAAAGTTTTTTGCCCCGGTGGGGAACCGCCGGGGTGTTGGGGGAGTCTAAGTAGAGGTAAGACAGTTCAACTGCGAACCTTTCGGGGGTGGGCATATGACACATGCTGGGGCGCTAGACATCGACATCGATGCCGTGCGCGAGCGTTACTCTGCAGCCATAGCGGCGTACCGCGACACTTCGTTGGATTTGGAGCGGCAGCGCCTGGACGTGGCCGCCTCCGCCTTTGGTGCGGGTTTCGAGCGCGAGGGCCAGCGGATCACGGACGCGTTGGAGGCGCTGCACGAGACGTCCAAGCGTTTCCTCGCGGCGCGCGGGCAGAACTGGGAGCAGGTGCTCCTGCTTAGCGACGCCACGGTGGCCGCCGATCAACTCTCCGCCGATTATCTGGGTGGCGTCTGCGGCGAGGCCGGTGGGGTGATGGACGCATGATGACCGCGGTGAGAGACGACGTCAGGTCGCTGGTGGACGCTGTCGAATTAGCGCCGGACGTAGGTCCGGGGCAGCGCGCCGCGGTGCACGGATTGGCTGGTGAGCTGCTTGAGCAGGTTGCGCAGACGGAAGGGCTAGACCTCAGTGCTTTCCTGCGCGTCGGTGCGCGTTTGTCCGCCGGGTGCGACCGGCCGGACACACCCGCGAGGACCTGCTCGTGCGACGATAGCGCATGGTTCGACGAGGTAGGCATCCGCGAGCGGGAGCGCCGCGACGAAGCCCGCGAGTCCGAGCATTTCGAGCGCACGCGGGAAGTTGGCGAGAGTATCGGGCAATGCGGCGAGGCGATTACGGAGGTAGTGTCCACTGCAGAAACGGCCCTGCGTGAACTGCTCGCACCGGCTAAACGCATGTTGGACATCGTGTTGAACTGCGGGATTAGCCAACTCGTTCAGTCCGCGGTGGACGTGGTGATTGAGGCGTTGCGCTGCGCCCGCGAGACCGCCAGCGACCGCAACTGCGTCATCCGCGAGTGTTTGGGCGAGGTTGCGACGCGGGTCGACGCTGCCGCGGCTAGCCAGCCTGCTGAACCAGTGGACTTTGGGGAAAAGGGGCGCTCGCTTTGCGACGTCGCTACGCGCCCAGCCGCCACCTCCACAACCGCCGGCACTGAGCTGGGGCTCGACCTGACGCTGGAGGCGAAGCTGCGCATCGAGCCGTGCACGCTGGTCGGCACGTTGGGTGCGGCCGGGGCCGGCGCGGCAATTGGGGCGCTGGAGTGCATCACTTCTGTCCAGCAGGAGTGCCCGCCGCCGGAACCGCCGGAGCGAGAGCCGGAGCCTGATCCCGAACCCGAGCCAGAACCAGAACCCGAGCCAGAACCCGAGCCAGAACCGGAGCCTGAGCCCGAGCCTGGGCCGCCACCGCCGCCACCGCCGCCACCGCCGACCCCGGTCGAAAATGGCGTGATTGCGCCGCCTCCAGAGCTGTCGCAGGTGGAGGAACCCGCGCCGCCGCCGAAGAAGCTTGAGCACCTGGGAACCCAGCCGGCGCAGGTTGGTGGGGACTCCGCCGGCGGGGGAGCAGCCGAACCGTGGGCAATGAAGAAATCAGGGGAGTGGTAGAGATGGATTTCGAAGAGTTTGTCGTCCAGTACCAGCGGCGCACCGCAAAGCGCATGGCGGACTTCGAGGCGCTCATGAAAGAGACGCAGCAAAAAATGGAGATGACGGCGAAACACCATGCCCGAGCCCGGGAGACGTTGCCGCGGCAGCCGGTGACGGTGCCGCGTGGGGATTACAGCATGCCGCGTCCGCGTCGTAGCGCCGCGCAGAAAGCCCACAAGCAACAGCAGATCCAGGCAGTGCTGCGCGCGATCGGCCCGAACGGGGAGAACCCAGTCGCCTAAGAGGCGGGCGGCGTGCTTGCTGTTTAGAACAGGGAGAAGCTGGCGTTGTCGCGAGCCAGGCCAGCGGCCTCGGAGAGCTTCTCGCCGGTTAAAGACTCCACGCCGGAGCCTTCCGCCTCCGCCTCGGAGTAGGCGGAGTAGGACTTGTCACCGTCGAGCTGGTGGAGCAGATATCCCACGAGCAGGCCGCGCACGGTTTCCTGCAGGCTACGGTCGGACTTGCCCAGGCCGAGGATCCGCTTGACCATTGTGTCCTCGGAGAAGCTTTGCTGGTCGCCCTTCTTCGGCGCCCGGTACACCACCTCGCCGGCCCAGTTATAGGCCAACTTGGCTGGGTTGCCTGGGTCGAAGAGGGAATCGCCGTCCTTGCCCGGGCCGATCACCATGCCGGGGATGAAGAGATTGCGGGCGGCCTCCACCGCAGACGGTGCCACGTTTGCCGGGTACACCGCTGCGACGGCTTTGGCCTTAGAGTTGTCAACCGCTGCCAGCACTGCGGCGCCGCCGCCCATGCCGTGGCCCACAATGCCCAGCTTGCCGGGGGAGATGGAGATGTTGCCGTTGCCCAGCCGCACGCCCGCGAGGATCTGCATGGCGGTTTCCAAATCCGCGGCGAGTCCGCGGTGGTCGGGCTTGAAGCCGGTCTCGGTATCCGGCGCCGCTACCGCGATGCCCCAGCTTGCAAGGTGGCGCAGGGTGTCCTCGTAGGCGTCGATGCCCCGCAACCAATCGTGGCCGAACGCCACACCCGGCAAGTTCTTGCCTTCGGCGGGGGTGTACACCTTGCCGGGCAACCCGGTATAGCCCAGGTCGCCCTCCATGACGCGGTGCGGGCCACGCTTGGATAGGTCGGAGAGTTTCTTCAGCTTCGCAGACACGCGGGCAATCTTACTGCAATACCGCGTGGGCTAGTGTGAGTCCGACATCGCAACCCGAAGCCGCGAGGAGGACAGATGCTCGGAGCGCTGCAGCTGGCGTTCATCGATTCGGTGAACCTGCTTCTCATCGGGGTCATCGTCGCTGTCGGTATCGGTGCGCGCCAGCACTACGCGAAAACGACGGCGCTGCTGATCGCCGGCGACTGGTGCGGGGTGGCGGGCTTGGCCTTGATCATGCTGGTTATCTTCGACGGTCTGGGGCCGGTGGTGCAGCGCTTCGTGGAAGGCCCCGTTTTCGGCGTCCTCCTCATCGCCACTGGTGTCCTCACTGCGGTGCTGGCTATGCGCGGCGGCGATAACGCGTCGCTGACGCAAAGGATCATGCGCCCGCTTGCCACGCCGGGTCCGGCCACGGTGCTCACCGGGGTGGTGCTCGGTCTGATCCAGTCCGCCACATCCGTTCCGTTCTATGGCGGGTTAGCGTTGCTCTCGGCTGCCGGGATTGACGCCCAGGTGCGTTACGCCACGATTCCTCTCTACGCCACGGTCGCCTTGTCCCTTCCCACGCTGACGGCGCTGGCCGTGGGCTGGGTCCGGGCCAAACCGGGCAGTGCTGCCGCCCGCGGTTTTGACTGGGCTCGTGCTCATCCCGAGCCGGTCACTGCTGGGGCGACGTGGGCTGTCGCCGTCCTGCTCGTCGTGCTCGGCGTGACCCACATGATGTAATAGCCCCGTGCTCACATCAACCATCGACCTTGACGCCATTGCGCACAACACCCGCACGTTGCGCGCCCACACGGACGCGCAGCTGATGTGCGTGGTGAAGGCGGACGCGTACAACCACGGCGTGGAGCGCTGCGTGCCGGTGATGGAGGCCAATGGCGCCGACGCGTTCGGAGTGGCGACGTTTGCGGAGGCGCGCCGGGTGCGCGAGCTGACCAGCAAGCCGGTGCTGGCCTGGTTGTGGGACGCAGGCGAGGACATCCCGGACGGCGTCGACGTCGGCGTCCCCTCGATCGCGCACATGCGCTCGCTTATCGACGCCCCTTCGGCCCCCACCATCTACCTCAAAGTCGACACTGGGATGCACCGCTCCGGTATCGGCGAGGAGCGGTGGGCGGAGGCGTTCGCGCTCGCCGCCCAGGCGCAGCGGCAGGGCAAGTGCACCGTTGCGGGGTTGATGACGCACCTGTCGTGCGCGGACGACCCCTCCGACCCGTACACGGACGCGCAGGCCGCCGCTTTTCGCCGCGCTATTGCGCAGGCTCGCCAGGAAGGGCTCGCCGTGGAGCGCAACCATATGGCTAACTCGCCGGCGACCTGGACCCGGCCCGACCTGCATTTCGACATGGTGCGCCCGGGGTTGAGCCTGTATGGCCTGGAGCCGGTGGACGGTCTCGACCACGGGCTGAAACCGGCCATGACCTGGTCGGCGCCAGTTGTAACGGTCAAGCCCATGCGCAAAGGCGAGGCCACCAGCTACGCCCGGACTTGGGTGGCTCCAGAGGACGGGTTTAGCGCAGTCGTGCCGGCGGGCTACGCAGACGGGGTGCAGCGCGCCTGGCAGGGCGCGTTCGAAGTTGCTATCGGTGGGCGCACGTATCCGCAGGTCGGGCGCGTCTCCATGGACCAGATCGTCGTCTGGCTCGGCGACAACGCGGCGCACGTGGCACCCGGCGACGAGGCGGTGCTGTTCGGTGACGCCTCCGCCTTGGCAAAGCGGGCCGGCACCATCAATTACGAGGTGGTGTGCGCGCCGCGCGGGCGCACCACGCGGACCTATATCGGTGAGGGGCAGTAGATGAGGAACAGTTTTCCAGCCCGGGGTGAGCGGGTGTGTGGCGGAGCCGTCGATACGCAGGCGCTCGGCGAAGAGATGGGTGCGGCGCTCGAGGCCGGGGACCTTGTTGTCCTCGAGGGCCCGCTCGGCGCGGGCAAGACCACCTTCACGCAGGGCATTGCGAAGGGGATGGGCGTCAAGGGCAGGGTGACGTCGCCGACGTTTGTGATTGCGCGTCAGCATGCGTCGCTAAGCGGTGGCCCCGCGCTCGTCCATGTGGACGCGTACCGGCTCGGCAGCGACCTCGGCGAGCTCGACGCCCTCGACCTGGACACAGACCTCGAAGACGCGGTCGTGGTTGCCGAATGGGGCAGCGGGCTGGTGGAGCAGCTCGCCGACAGCTACATCCACGTTTCGTTGGATCGCCACACACACTCGGCGACCGAGGCGCGCATTATCTCCTGGCGTGTCGTGGGCGGGATGTAGGCTTACTTTCATGCTGAAGACGACAAGCCAGTCCCGCCGCTGGATCGGGCTCGCAGCCGTGCTGTGGCTCGTGATTTTGGCCGGAATCATCTTTATCCCCCAGTCCCGCTCCGACGAGGTGGCCCAGGTGGCGCCGACCAACTCCCTGTCCCGCTCGCTGCAGCAGACCCGCCCCGGTGGCGAGGTGGTCACCGCGCAGCTGGTGGACCCGTCCCGTATCTACGATCCCGAGCGCTACCTCGGCTACACCACCCTGTGCCCGGGTGAGCCGCAGGAGCTCGTCGATGCGAAGCTGGAGGCGTTCGGCCTCAACGCCGACGACCTCGATCTGGGCGGGGACCTCGGCTACGTCCTGCTCATCCCGGCCAATGAAGGCGATCAGCCGAAGGTGGACGGTGTCGAGCTGAACAAGGTGGACATCTGCACTGTGCCGCAGTCCGAGTCCTTCCCGCTCAACACTGCGATGCCGTTCCACATGAACCAGGGCCGCTGGACCCTCGGGATGGGCCAGTAATGCTCGTGCTCGCCCTCGACACGGCGACGACGGATCTGGTCGCCGGTGTCGTGGACGGGCAGCGGGTGCTCGCACAGACGTGTGTTGCCACCCGTGCCCACAACGAGCGCCTCATGCCGGAAATTCGCAGGCTCCTCGGTGAAGCAGGGGTGGAGTTCGCGGATCTGGCCGCCATTGTGGTCGGCTGCGGGCCCGGGCCGTTTACCGGTCTGCGCGTGGGCATGGCCACCGCGTCCGCTCTCGGCCAAGCCCTTGGCATCCCGGTGCATGGGGTGTGCACCCACGACGCGGTGGCCGCCGAGCTGGCCGGTGACGCGCTGGTCGTCACAGACGCGCGCCGCCGAGAGGTCTACTGGGCGCGCTACTCCGGCGGCGAGCGCGTCGCGGGGCCGGACGTGTGCAAGCCTGCAGATCTGTCGTCGCCTGCCGTGGATGTGATCAGTGTGCCTGACACGCTAGCTGCGCAGTTGCCTATCGACGCACCTTCGGTCACCTACCAACCCCCGACACCTGCCGGCCTGGTGGCGGTCGTCGATTTCAGCGCGCCTCCCGCACCCCTGGTGCCGTTGTACCTGCGCCGCCCCGATGCGGTGCCCCCGAAGCAGGCGCCGAAGTCCCCGGCTTTGCCATGACGGCAGCGGAATTCCGCGAGCTCACGGTGGCGGATGCGGCAGCGGCGGCCGAGCTTGAGGCCGTCCTGTTCGCCGGCGACAACCCGTGGTCCGAGGCGGCGTTTCGCTCCGAGATCGCCGCGCCACATACCTTCTATCTCGGTGCCTTCGATGGCGCCACCATGACCGGGTACGCGGGACTGGCCATGCTGGGCCCACGCGAGGACCCGGAGTTTGAGGTCCACACCATCGGTGTCGACCCCAGCCGGCAAGGCCGGGGCGTCGGCCGGGCGCTGATGGACCAGATGATGCACACCGTGGATCTGCTCGATGGCCCTTGCTTTCTGGAGGTCCGGGTCGACAACACCGCCGCGATCAGGCTGTACGAAAGCTTCGGCTTTTTCACTGCGGGGGTGCGCAAGAACTACTATCAGGCCTCCGGCATGGACGCGTACACCATGACGCGGCCGAAGATCAGCGAAAGGCGGGACCAATGATCGTTCTGGGCATCGAGTCCTCGTGCGACGAGACGGGCGTGGGCATCGTAGACCTGCACCCAGACGGCACGATGGACATCCTCGCCGACGTGGTCGCTTCCTCGATGGAGCAGCACGCCCGCTTCGGCGGCGTCGTTCCGGAGATCGCCTCGCGCGCGCACCTTGAGGCGATGCCGCAGGTGATGGAAAAGGCGCTGGCGGATGCGGGCATTGCCAAACCAGATGCCGTGGCTGCCACCGTGGGCCCAGGCCTGGCGGGTGCGCTGCTGGTCGGCGCGTCGGCGGCGAAGGCGTACGCGGCGGCCTGGGGGGTGCCGTTCTACGGAGTGAACCACTTGGGCGGCCATGTCGCCGTGGCCAACCTGGACGGCGAGCCGCTGCCGCACGCGGTTGCGCTGTTGGTCTCCGGCGGCCACACCCAGCTGCTCGAGGTTGAAGCCGTGGGCAAGCCGATGCGCGAGCTAGGCACCACGCTTGACGACGCCGCTGGGGAGGCCTACGACAAAGTCGCCCGACTGCTGGGATTGGGGTATCCGGGCGGGCCAGTCGTGGACACGCTTGCTGCGTCCGGCGACCCGCACGCGGTGAAGTTCCCGCGCGCGCTGTCGCGTGCGGAGGATCTGCGCGGCGAGCATCGCTACAACTTTTCTTTCTCTGGCCTGAAAACCGCGGTTGCGCGCCATGTGGAGGCTGCGGAGCGCGACGGCCGGGTGATCTCGCTGGAGGATGTGTGCGCCTCGTTCCAGGAAGCTGTCTGCGACGTGCTCACCGCCAAAGCGGTGATGGCCTGTGAGGACACGGGCGCGCGCACGCTCCTTCTCGGCGGCGGTGTTGCGGCGAACCGGAGGCTTCGCGAGTTGGCGGAGCAGCGGTGCGACGCATCCGGCATCGAGCTGCGGGTTCCCCGTTTCAATCTCTGCACCGACAACGGTGTGATGATCGCTGCGCTGGCGGCCCAGCTAATCCATGAGGGGGCCGAGCCGTCCGGTCTCGGCGTGGGCACGGATACTGGCCTGGAGGTCGAGGTTCCGCTCGTCGGCTCGTAGCCAGCGAAAAGTAAGGGGTGAGGATAGATTGAGTGTCCGTAACCCTCACCGATGAAAGGAACCCCCGTGACCGAGCAGTTCAACCAGGATCAGGCAGACCGTGAGCGTTTCGGGTTCCTGGTGAATCCGGATCTTTCCTACCGCCGCATCGTGTTCGACGAGGACACCGCCCGCGAGACGCTCGGCGGCGTGGCCGACGAGGTTGTCGACGTGGCATTCGACCAGGAGGGCAACCGTTTCCACGCGATCTTCCGCCCGGACGCGGCCGAACTGGGTGCGGAGCCGAACCCTGTTGCGTCGCTGGCCCGCAACACCGCCGAGACAGCCAACCCGGAATTTCTCACCGACCCCACCCGTGCCATTTCTGGCCCGGTGATCTTCACCGCCCGTGACGGCGCGAGTGTGGACGAGCGCACGATTGACAAGGTGCTGCAGGCCATTCGTGCGGTGGAGAACTACCGCCAGGATAACGCCGAAGAGTTCGAGCTCTGGCGCAACGCGGTAAGGAACCGCTGACCCGGCCGAGTGGCGTGGCCCGCGGTTGTTGGCTGGCACTCTCAGGGGTAGAGTGCCAAAGCAGGTTGTGTGAAGCACAGTTGTTCACCCGCGACGACGG
>ERZ1029886.324-NODE-324-length-9882-cov-4.818968_pt1 | contig 9882 bp, 7 predicted proteins | sample MGYA00519232_ERZ1029886 | MGnify/ENA primary metagenome ERZ1029886 (study PRJEB33666, sample SAMEA4610932) | skin metagenome | biome: Human-associated habitat; feature: Malodor aspect; material: skin | place: Philippines | collected 2015-08 ... | reverse complement strand
CTCCATCATTGTTGAGCGGGCTGACAAGGTCACCAACACCGACGAGTACTTGGCGCGCACGAAGATCGGTGTGGCAGACGAGGGCAACAAAATCGAACTCGACAACGACGACCGCTCCGCGGTGCCGAGTTTCAAACAGACTCCTTCCCAGGTCGCCGCGGAACTCATCCGCCGCGTCATGGGTTCCGGTACGGTTGCCGCAACGACAGAGAACACGAGCCAACTGAAGCGCCGCATTGTGCCGGCATTCATGGAGGCGACGAAGATCGAGCAGTGGACGGAGAAGGCCAAGGAGTCCGCAGCCCGGCACTTGCGCGAGCTCGTTATTGAAGAGTCCAGGAAGGCGAACGCCCAGACTGGGACCACGGTATCGATCCGCCCGGTTGCCCTCCCGGTTGACGACTCGTTTGCCTTGGCGCTCGACAAGAAGATCCTCGACCTGCTCGACCGGCAGGAAAAGAGCGCAGGCAAGGCAGGTTTTAGCAGCGCGGAATACTACGGCACCTGGAAGAAGGGGCTGTTCGAAGCGGCACGCTTCGACTCATTTACTGGCGAGTACCGCCTGGCGGCGCTACTCGACCTGGACCCGAACGTGGTGTGGTGGAAGCGGATCTACTCCCACGAGGGCGCACGGGTGGCGTACACTCCGCACAACTCCTACGTACCGGACTTCGTGGTCTACGACAAAGATGGCACTCACTGGATTGTCGAGGCCAAGGAGAACCGCGGCCGTGACGACGAGCGCGTCCAGGCCAAGCGAGCAGCCGCCGAGCGCGTAGTGCGTCAGCTCGTGGGCATGCCGGAGTACGAGGACCAGACCTGGGGCTACCTCATTGCTTACGAGGATGACATTGCCTCTTCCGACTCGTGGGCCGACTTGGTTGCCGGTTCGGTGACGGAGCGGATGCCGAGACTCTAGTAAACGATGAAGCAGAGGCGTGGCGATGCGCCTTCTTGTGGCGGCCAGGGAAGGGAAGCTATTGGGCGGGCTAGATGTAAAGATTTGTTGGTGGTGCGGTATTAACCCCGCTTCATCACGCGAGCACCGAATTAAACGTTCACGTTTGGAAGCGGAGACTTCCAGCGGAGGGCCCTTGACGTACTTCGCCGCAGGGTTTCGACCAACTACTCTCCGAAGTACAGATGCGCAGGCAGTGAAGTTCGGGAAGACACTGTGCCAGCGTTGCAACTCAACGAGGTCGCAACCGTTCGACGCAGCCTACGACCATTTTGTGGGCTGGACTAAGGCCAACCGCGAACGGCTTCGAACTGTCACGCACATAGACTGGTCTGAAGTTTTCGCAGAGACGAACTACGACAACCGACACCTTGCGCGTTATTACGTCAAAAACATGTGCTGCCGAATCGTTGACAGTGGTGCAGACGTGCCAAAACAGTTAGTTACATTCCTCGATGATTTAGACGCTGAATCTCCGCTCGGTGTCATCATATACCGAGACTACGGACCCGACGAAGTGACAAGTGACGGCATTCTTTCCGACCCTTTCGCCAGCAGGACGAGCCAAGGAAGTGGAGAGTTACTCGAAAACACCAATGAACCCAGCGCATTCTTTACGATAATCGAAGACGGTTTCATCGGGTGCTTGGTGGGATACTACGCCCCTCCCTACCGCCCGGCGTCACAAGAGAGCATCTCTCGTGGCACGCGGTCACCAATCTACGAGCCGAAACGCCAGCTCATGTGGGCAGCACCGTTATTCAGAGACAAGTGGTTTTTGGAACACGTCATTCAGGAAAAACAAAGATTGGGTCGTGATCTTTCTGAAGAAGAAGTTCAAGGAATTGCCGATTCCTTCAACTCAATTCCACCATTTGTTCCACTTGCCGTCGACAACCCGCCATCCACTGTTGACCCACTTGAATGGCTCACTGCGCAAGTGAGCTTCAACCCAGCTAGTCATCTTGTAGGAGGGTCTGTAAGCAAGTTTGATTTCCCAGTACACGCATCCCGTCCGAAACGGTTTTCTCCCCGCCAAGCGCTCTTTCTGCTCATCCAGCAGGTGCGGAAAGTCCTTATGCGACTCTGACTACGGTGACGGTCTTTCCATCCACCGGAACGCTTAGTTCGAGCTCGGCTCGTCGCATTACCCAGTCATTCCGGGATGAGGGTGTGCTGGCGCAGTTGAGTAAGACAATTCGTACGGTCTACCCCGTGTAGAAATGCAGAGAGAAACCCGCCACGGTGGGCGAAAGGTTCACCGTGGCAATTTTCTACTAACCACCCCTGTCGGTGACCGACCAGCGAGTAGAACATGTAGTCGATACTTCCGCACCCATGTCGGACCCGTCGCTACCCTCGGTGTTACCCCTTTCGACACAACCGAACCAAGGAGCACAGAATGTCTTTTCCCGCCCCCGACACCATTGTTCGAGACTGGGCCCGAACCCCGGAAAGTGGACACGGGGATTTAATCACGATGCGATAGTAAGTGTAGCTAACCCGGCGGCTTCGAAGGCGTTCGGTGAGCGGTAACCGCACCATGAATGCAATCGTTTGGTGTTGTACCGGGTGCACCACCGAAACACATCCCGGCGGCAGGCCAACTGACTAGCGAAAATAGACTCATCCTGAAGGACTTCCCGCTTCAACGAGGCGTTGAACGACTCCGCCAACGAGTTGTCCGCACTCGTCCCGATCGCTCCCATCGACTGGGTGACGCCGAACTGCTCACACAACCTCCGGTACTGCTCAGAGGTATAAACACTGCCGTGATCCGAGTGGAAAATCGCCCCATTCAGGTCTCCTCGTACCTTCCGGGCCATCGTCAGGGCTTCTTCGACCAGTTCGGTGCGCATGTGGTCGGCGATCGCGAAACCGGTCAACTGCCGCGAATAGCAATCAATAACGGTGGCCAGGTACATATTCGACCCGTCCGCGATCGGCAGGTACGTGATATCGCCGACGTAGACCGTGTTCGGCTTGGCTGCGGTGAACCGACGTTTCAACAGGTCCGGGAACGTCGGAACCCGTTTCGCAGACACGGTGGTTTTCACGCGGCGTTTTTTCGTGTAACCGAACAGACCCATCTGCCGCATCAGCCGGGCCGTGCGCTTGTGATTGACCCGCTGCACAGCAACGCCGCCGGCGGAGTTGCCGTCGCTGGCGTTGATGCTCGCAGTCACACGTTTCGCCCCGTAGCAGCCGTTCTCGGCGTTGAAGGTGGTCTTGATCTGCGCTCCCAGCACCGCGTCGGCGACGAGGCGTTGCTGGCGGGCAGGGGCAGCCGATTTCCAGGCGTAGTACGAGGACCGGTTGATCTTCAGAACCTCACATAACCGCTTGACCTCGTAGAAGTCTCGGTGGTCGTCAACAAATCGGAAGCGGTTCACCAATTCGTCTCTTCCGCGAAATATTTAGCCGCCTTGCGTAGGATTTCTCGTTCCTCGCGGAGTTTGGCGTTTTCGCGTTCCAACACGCGGATGCGCTCGGTATCGGAGAGTCCTTCAGCCGGGGTGCGTGCGCTGTTGGCGGCGGCGACGGGGCTGGCGACTTTCTCGCCGTTGGCGTTGGTTTTGGTACCGGTGCCGAAGGAGTCGAGCCAGGTGCGCAGGGAGTTGCGGTTGACTCCGAGATCGGAGGCGATCGCGTTGACCGTGGCTCCGGGAGTCGATTCGTACAACGCCACTGCGTCACGCTTGAACTGCTCGGTGTAGGTCTTGCGTGGCATGGTGGAAAGGTACCTCACTTCCCCAGCGAAATGCTGGTTTCAGCGTGTCCACCATCAAGGGGTCAGGTCCCCGCCACTAGGCTCGGGGCACATGACAACTCGACCGGATTCCCTCCGGCACTGGGAGTACTTCGTCGCCGTGGCCGAGGAGGGCAGCGTCACCGGTGCCGCGGAGCGGCTGGGGCTGACCCAGTCCCCCGTGTCCCAGGGGCTGAAACGTCTGGAGTCGAATCTCGGCCTCGACCTGATCCGCCGCTCCGCCACCGGTGCCACCCTCACCGAGGCGGGCCGGTCCCTGCTCCCGCAGGCCCGGATTCTGGTCCGGGACGCCACGGAACTGCAGAGCATGGCCCACGCCATCGCCGACGCCGGGGCCGAGGTCCGCGTGGGGCTGGCCCCCTCGGTACCGCCGGGCATCGCCTTCGACCTCACCTCCGCGTTGCGGGACGTCGGCCGGGTCAGTGTGCACACGGCCGAGGTGTCGCAGCTGGTCACCCGGGTGGGCGAGGGCCGTCTGGACTGTGCCGTCATCGAGGACCCGGCGCCGACGGGTGAGTTGTCTCGCGGGCAGCTGCACGAGGTTCCCCGGCTGCTCGCCGGGCCCGCCGAAAAGCCCGCGACCTGGGCGGCGTTGCGGGGACACACCCTGCTGGACAACACCGCCGCCGTCAGCCCGGCGGCCGCCGGACGCCTGGCCGACGCCTTCTTCACCATCGGCTTGCACCCGGAGACCGAGCTGTGGCCGGACCGGACGGTCCTGGCCGCGCGGCTCGGTGCCGGAGGCGCGATGGTGCTGCTCACCCCCGATCAACTCGGGGGCCTGCCCGCGTTCCCGATGCCGGCGGCCTTCCACCTGCGGCTGCGGTGTGTGGTGCCGCCGCAACGGGGCGGGGCCGTCGGAAAGCGGGATCTGCGCGACGTCGTGGACCGTGCCCTGCGGCGCTCCCTCGGGCGTCTGGGGGAGACCGGATGACCAGGAGCCTGCGGGCCCGGATCGGCACCGAATTGGTCGCCGCGGGCTGTGACGGTTGGTGCTGGGCGCACCCGGTCGGCGAGGAGGCGGCCGGCGTCGGGGTCGGCGCCGACAGTCAGACCAGCATCTCGTCGATGTACAAGGTCCACCTCCTGGCCGCCTTCTGCCTAGCCGTGGACCGCGGGCTGCTGAATCCGCTCGACGCGGTGACGCTCAGCACGGATGACGGCCCGGTCGGGACCCCGGGAGTGGGGCTGTTCGCCGATCCCGTGACGATGAGCCTGCGGGATCTGGTGCGTCAGATGGTGGTGCTCTCCGACAGCATCGCCGCCCGGGTGCTGCAGCGGCGTCTCCCACCGGGCCTGGTCGGGGAGGTCGTCTCCCTGGCGAATCTCGAGGACACCACGATCGTCGCCCCGGGCACCACCGAGTCCGAACTCCCGGCCCTTCCAGAGGACGGCTCCGCGGCCAGCGAGGCGATCCGGCTGCTGGTCTCCTACCCCCGGGTCCACCAGGATCCGGCCACCTACCGCTCGGTGAGCACCCCACGCCAGCTGTGCCGCCTGCTGGACTGGATCTGGACGGGCCCGGATCTCACCGGGGTCTCCCGTGCCTTCGCCCGGACCGTGCTCGGGCAGCAGGTGTGGGGCCACCGGATCCCCTCCGGCTTCCCCGCCGGGGGCGTGCGCTTCCACGGCAAGACCGGGACGATCGGCCCCGTGCGCGGCGAGGTTTCCGTGGTGGCCGTCGACGAGGAGGCACCCATCGTCGTCGCCGTGATCACCCGTTCAGCCCGCAGCGGCCCGAACCTCGCGGCCGCGGACGCCGCGATCGGCCGCATCGCCCGGTTACTCGTCGATGAACTGCGCATGTCGCGCTGAGATTTCCCACCGGAGAACACCCCGCCGAACAGGCGATATTCGTCTCCCGACTGGCCGGAAGTCGTGCGGGAACGTGGTAGCGGTGAGCCCGTGGGCCTAATCTCATCCGGCATGACCACCCGCACCACTGTCCGTGTCTCCGCCCTGCTCGCCGCTACGGCGCTCGCGCTCTCCTCCTGCACCGTGCCCTGGTTCCGGGACGCGGTGGACGAGTTCGTCGCCGCCTTCAACGCCGGTGACGACGCCGGTGCCGCCACACTCAGCGACGATCCCGCCCGGGCCGCAGCCGACCTGGAGCAGCTGCGCGCGGGCATCGGCGGGACCAGCGTGGAACTGGACGCCGGCGGCGAGGAGGACGGCGCCACCGAGATCACCGCCACCTGGACCGTCCCGAATGGCGATGAGTCCACTACCACCGGGACGATCACCCTCTCCGAACAGGACAGCGACCTCATCACCTGGGACAAGCGGATCTTCTCCACGGAGCTGAACGGGGACAGCCGCTTCCTCTACTCCGACGACAAGACCTTCACTCTGCCGGTGACCGACCGCAACGGCACCGACATCCTGTCCTGGACACCTGTCACCGTCGTCTCCGCGGGCCCGGAGCTGATCCCGCGGGCCGGGGAGATCGCCGCCGCCGTCCGCCCGGTCGTGCCGACCTCCACCGCCGAATCCGTCACCGCCCAGATCGAGTCCGGGGACGGCTCCCCGGTGGGGCTGTTCACCCTCCGAGAGCGGGACTTCGCCGTGATAGGGGACGCCCTGCGGGCGATCAAGGGACTGGACCTGCGGGAGGAGGGCCGCATGCTCGGCCCCACCCGGGACACTGCCTCCCCGGTGGACGGCGGCCTGCGCGACTACTGGTCGGAGAAGATCACGGCCGACGCCGGCTGGACCCTCCAGGCCACCTCCCCCACCGGCACGACCATCCTGGGGCAGGTGGAACCGGCGGAGAGCGAACCCGTGCGCACCACGATGGACCTCGGGGTGCAGACGGCCGCGAAGCGGGCCCTGGAGCCGATCGAGCAGCCCGCGACGATCGTCGCCCTCAGCGCCTCCACCGGCGGGGTTATCGCCGTCGCGCAGAACGACGCCGCCGACGCCCTCGGCCCCGTCTCGCTGAGCGGGCTGTACCCGCCCGGCTCCACCTTCAAGACGGTGACCACCGCCGCCGCCCTCGAACGCGGCACCGTGGTACCCGACTCCACCGTCGCCTGCCCCGCCACCGCGGAGATCGATGGCCGCGTCATCCCCAACGACGGCAACTTCGCCCTCGGGGACGTCTCCATGACGCAGGCCTTCGCCCAGTCCTGCAACACCACCCAGGGTTTCATCTCCCAGGATCTGGAGCCGGACGACATGAGGAACACGGCGGCGCGTCTCGGACTGGGCGTGGACTTCACCGCGCCCGGCATGAACTCGGTGACCGGCTCCGTCCCCGTCACCGAGCCCGGCGCGGCCCGGGTGGAGGCCGCCATCGGCCAGGGCGAGGTCCTCTCCTCCCCCTTCGGGCTGGCCGTCATGGAGGCCTCCCTGGGCAACAACGGCCGGATGGTGCTGCCGACCCTGATCCAGGGTGAGGAGACCACCGCCGATCAGGACCCCGAGCCGCTCGACCCGGCGACAGTGCGGGCCCTGCGCGCGATGATGGCGGAGACGGTGGACTCCGGGACCGCCGCCAGCCTGAGCGACATCCACGGTCTCGGCGGCAAGACCGGGACCGCGGAGGTCGGGGGCAACCGGCCCGCCCACGGCTGGTTCGCCGGCATCAAGGGTGACCTGGCGTTCTGCACCTTCGTCGCCGGGGCGGAGTCCTCGGGACCGGCGGTGGCGGCCACGGGCCGTTTCCTGCGCGATGACGCGATGTCGGAGTGGCGCTGAGCGGACCCCATCACCCGGGCCAACGCTCACGTCGATCCCCCAAAAGTAGTATTAGTGCGGGTCAGCCCCATTCAGGGGGCGGAAGAGGACGTTCCGGACAAAAGTCCGCAATACCTCGGGTGGTCACGTCAACTTCTGCGTTAAAAAATGAGGAGTCGTTCACTGTCGGTCAACATATTCGAGAAGGTAACCCGGTGTTTTCACGGGAAGCCGACTGACACGTGGTGAAGATCCAAGGAAAGTGACCATTGACCAGGCAAATTAGTAGTTGTTGATGTCACAATTTGCCTGCTCGAAGGGATCACCTACAGGGTGAAGACTACCAGCTTCCATGTCGGTACCCCGCTCCTGCTCAACTGTGCTCGAACGCCGGACTCATGTTATTGGCCGCCACCGCCGACGCCGTCAAAGTCGCCGATGCCATCGACGTGGAACTGGCCGAGTGACAGAACCCGAACCTGCTGCACACCATGACCGCACTGGCCCTGGCACTGGCCCTCAGCGGGGACGACGCAGGCGATGTTGATCTCCTGGGCCCGTTGGTGGCCACCGGCCTGGTCGACCAGGTGCCCTCAGACTCCACGGTGCATCGCCGCCACGCAGAACTCGCCGGCCTGGGTTCTGACGGCACCACGGCGATCCTGGCGGGGATGAAATCGGCCCGTCGAGCCGCCTGGGCTGCCTGCGGCACCCGCAACCCCGCAGCCCGGGCCACCACCGACAATCCACTGGTCATCGACCTGGACGCCACCGAAATCCTCTCCCACTCCGACAAAGAGCATGCCACCCCGACATGGAAGAAACACTTCGGATTCCACCCCCTGGCAGCGATCATCGACCACGGCGACGGGCTGACCGGGGAACCCGCAGCCGTGCTCCTGCGCCCCGGCAACGCCGGATCCAACACCGCCGCCGACCACATCACCGTGCCGGACCAGGCGGTGAGTGCTCTGCCCGAGCACGCCGACGGACACGAGTGGGACACACGCCTGCTGGTGCGTACCGATGCCGCCGGTGGTTCCCAATCCTTTCTCAACCACCTCAACGACCAGGGCCTGGCCTATTCCATCGGGTTCCCGGTGACCTGGCAGATCGGGGAGATCGCCTCGACCCTGGGGGACCCCGTCAAGCAGGGCATCATCCGCCCCGACGGCACCGTCACCGACCCGGGTGACGGCTACGTTGCCGATATCACCTCCCGGATGCGGTCCTGGGCCGGGGAACCCCTGGGCACCGACCTGGACAACTACCCCGACGATATGCGGATCATCATCCGGGTGGAACACCCCGCGTCCGGGGCGCAGCTGCGCATCACCGATGTCGATGGCCGCCGGGTCCAGGCCCTTGTCACCAACCGCCCCGGCCATGCCAACCGGCTCGACGTCCTGCACCGCGGCAGGGGCAGGTGCGAGCAACGGATCCGGGACCTGAAAGACTGCGGGTTGGGGAAACTCCCGCACGAGGGTTTCCGGATGAATCAGGCGTGGTGTCATGTGGCGGTCCTGGCAATGAGCCTCGTCACCTGGGCGGGGTTGGTTACCGCTGCCGGCAGTACCGCGGCACAGCAACGGCGATCGCGGTGGTGGGTATGGGAACCCAAGACGCTGCGGGCGAGGATGTTGTCGATCGCCGCGATCGTGGTGCGTCACGCTAGGCGGGTCATCCTGCGGTTCGATGCCGCCGCGCCCCACCGGGAGTTACTGGAGCATGGGCTGGCCAGGATCAGACGGATCGTCTGATCCTGGCCCCATCCAGCCGCACGCTTTCGTCACTGCAGTCCTGAAGTTCCCCTACGATCTCATACCGGACCCTGGTTTCCCGGCCCAGTACCCGCCGGGACTCCGCCGACCCTGCAGTCGGTCACCCCCGTGCTGAGGACTCAGCAACAGGACCCGTGAAAAATCCGGGTTAGTCCCATTTACTTCTTCTTTCGCAGGCGCCTTCAAACATCCGCTACTCACCCAAAGAATCTGCCCCGCCGATCAATGCTACGACTCACACAACTTCACTTGATCCGTTTCCGTCAGATGCTTCCCGGCCTGCCACGACCGCCAGGTGCTCCCCTTCAAAGAAGAACGCCTCAGTCGCCGCAAAGTTCGCTTCCGGTGCCCCCGCCCGCTCAAAAAGCTCGTCTCGCAGAGCCGTCGGCCCCCATCGCTTATCCGGCTCCACACCCCAACGCAGAGGCTCCCGAAGATGCGGATCCCACGTGAACTCCCGCCGGGTCGGATCTTCATCTAACCACGCCTGCACGGTAGCCACACTTTCCTTGTTCACCCTGGTCGAAGGATCAAAGTCGATCCGGGATCCTGCCGGGATCAGACTCTTCTCTGCAATTCTGATCACTGCAGGCGCTTGTCGCGAACGCTGTTCCTTCGCCACAGACACCCGGGGGGATTGGGGCCCGAACCCCGGAAAGTGGACACGGGGATTTAATCACGATGCGATAGTAAGT
>ERZ1029886.323-NODE-323-length-9890-cov-5.270666_pt1 | contig 9890 bp, 13 predicted proteins | sample MGYA00519232_ERZ1029886 | MGnify/ENA primary metagenome ERZ1029886 (study PRJEB33666, sample SAMEA4610932) | skin metagenome | biome: Human-associated habitat; feature: Malodor aspect; material: skin | place: Philippines | collected 2015-08 ... | reverse complement strand
CCTCGCTGCGCTCAACGAAATGAAGCAGGGGAACCCCTTCTTTGAATTTGTTGATGTCCACGCGCACAACGGGAGTGCGATGGGTGTTTCGCTGCTCATCGACCGAATTGGTCAGGGATTCCACTCAGCTGCGGCGCTCTCAGCCATGAAAGAAGGAATACCCGTCCTAGCGTCATACGATCCGAAGATCACGGAGAAGATGCCGACTCTCCCGCCCTACACGAATGTCTCACTGGCGACGCTCATGGCGCAAGTTCGCAGCGTCGCAAACTCATTGCTGGTCGACTCTTCGGGGGAAGATGGACTATGCGGTGATTCTACGCAGCATAAATTGGAGTTTTACATGGATGTGCTCAGCTCGCTTTCCGACCCCTTCGTAGCTGCTGTCCGCGAGACTTCCACCGACGAGGAATAGCTAATGTTTTAGGGTTTCAACGCGTCTAAAATTTCGTAAAAGCAACGATGCCCTCGGGATCGTCACTGGGCGTTGACTAATGCGTCCCCCGTCGGTCTAAGTTTTATCTCTAAAACGCGAAAAAATGCAACGCCTCCTTTCGAGTAGGGTATCCAGAAATCCTTGAAGCGGTTATTCGCATCAAGCAACAACGTCTTAACGTGATAGAGGGGCTCACCCCAGGCGCCTATCTGGTTAATTCAGAGGGGGCGCTGCCGGGGGGATCGCTTGACGCGAGGCTACGCGGAACGAAAGAAACCGCCGATGTTCGTTTTCGGGAGCTCATTGGTGGAGCAATATTCCGCAACGCTAATAAGGTGTTCAATGCACAGCTCGGGAGAGCACATTCTCACAGCATTGTCGGTGCTGGTTGTCGAGGAATGAAGATGCTTCCATTGGTGACTTGTGCTAAGAGCAAAATAGGGGCGACCCAGCTCTTTGAAAGTAATCTGATTCGCTCTTCGAAAAGTTACCGGTTTCGAGAATTTGATGGTTGAGATCGGCAGAGCAATCGCCACAATTTCGAGATTTGCACTAGCAGTTATGTATTGTTCAAAGATTGTTGCCGCGGCCGGATCCGTGAAGAATCAAGTTGAGGGTATGACAGCTTTGGTGCCGTCGTTGAACGATAGATTGCGTGATTTGCAAGCTCAGGTTTGATGCGTTCGAACCGCGCTCTCGAAGAGCTTTTGTCACGTACGCCGACGTCAAATGGCAAAGGTGATCGCCCAGCCGGTAGACTGGCGATTTTAGCCCCTCTGCAATCTTCACTCGCTGGCATCACGTGTGGCATTCTGTTCATTATGAAAAGGATCATTCGGCTTAAAGAGCAGCCTATAGGTCTCAGTGACGAACTAACCCCCCCGGAGTCTTATCTGCTAAAGACAGACGGTTCCCTCCCAGCGGTGGCCTTCAAACGCGTGACCACAAGTGAAGGATTTCTCGACACCGGAGTGCCATTCAGTGGAGACCAGCCCACCACGTTCGTAATTGGTGGTTCATTTGTCGAGGGAATGTACTGCGACGCAGACCGGAGGTTCGTGGCCCAGTTGGCGAGGCGGCTGCCATTCAACGTTCTCAATGCAGGTTATTCGGGTATGACAACTCTGCAGTTGGTGACGTGCGTGATGAACAAAATCGCGGGATTAAGCAGCCCGGGAGATCGCATTCTCGCATTTGTGCCCATGTCGGACATCAATCCACTTTTGCAGGAGTCGGGGTACTGGACATCCTCAAAAGTTTATACACCCGTGCAACCTCCTATTGAATCGACGCGCGTGGCGTCAATCGAGGATCTAGCGGCGCTCTTAGCGGCGTTAAAGGCCTTCTGTGACGGAATGGGCCTTGATCTCGTCGTCGGCACTTCACCCCACAGGGTTAGTGACTTTAACTCAGAGGGCTGGGTTCGCAATCTGTTTAACCGAAACTCGTCGCAATTTATGCGAGCCCGGGCCAAGGCTTACGAAATCATCAGCCAAGTCAGGAAAAGTACGATCGAACTTGGCATCCCCATCATTGATCTTCACGCTGAATTCTCGGACCATCCTGAGTGGTTCTACGACGAGGTACACCTAAATCATGTCGGACACGACAGGGCCGCTGAGTTTCTTTCGGCAAAACTGAGTTAGGTCTCCGGTTGATTTTTCACAGGGAACAGTTCCGAGTCATGGGCAACTAGTTTTCCGCGTCATGCTATACGGTCTGGGGTTTGAATTAACTCGCGAGTTAACGGTCCCGAAATTGGTTCTCCTTGACCGGTTGATTATTCTGAGAGGGCAGCCCAGATGCGTCCCGCCAGATTGTTGAAGTCGAGGCGTTGGCGCCGGCGTTGTGTGGGGCTATAGCTCAGTCGGTTAGAGCCGCGGACTCATAATCCGCTGGTCCCGGGTTCGAGCCCCGGTGGCCCCACAATTCTTCTCGGCTCCTCGGGGGTCGGCTGAAAGTTATCCGTAGCAATTTGTGCAATTTCAAGCGCCCCTCGTGGGACACTGATGGAAGTTCTGGTCCCACGAAGTTGTAAAGCGAAGCGAAACGTGAGTTTCCGACCAAGAGGTTTAACCCAGCGCTACGGCACCGGCCCCAGTGCGGTGACGGCCCTCGACAACGTCAGCCAGTCGGTTCCGCAGGGGGAGTGGACGACGGTGATGGGGGCGTCGGGAAGCAGGGAAACTACGCTGCTCCACGTGCTTGCGGGGCTGAAGATGCCCACCTCGGGGGAGGTCTGGCTGGGGGACAGGGAGATCACGCGGCTTAGCGAGTCCGGCACCGAGATCGGCGTGGCGTTTTAGGAGTTCAACCTGGTGCCCGTGCTCAACGTGCGGGATAGCCTGCTGCTGCCGCTGCGCCTGGCGTACAGGAAAGTGGATCGCGGGCACTTCGATGAGGTGTTGGAGACCCTGGGACTCGTCGGGAGGCTGCGCCACCTGCCGCACGAGCTGTCGGGCGGGCAGCGCCAGCGCGTGGCCATCGGGCGAGCGGTGCTCGCTAGACCGGCGGTGATGTTCGCGGACGAGCCGACCGGCAGCCTCGACAGTGAGACCGGCACGGAGGTGCTGTGGCTGTTCCGGCTTCTTGTGGACGAGATGTGGCAGACCCTCATGCTCATCACCCACGATGAGCGGGTGGCATCCTTCGGAGACAACCTCATCCGGATGAAAAGACGGGCAGATCGTTTCGTGATACCACCGGGGAGGAGCCGGCGGGGGGGTCGGTGCAGACCCTGCTCTTTGGCGGGCAGCAGGTGGAGGTGACGGTCGTCGGGCGCGTCACGTCGAGCGCCGCGGTGCTGCTCGTCGGCGGCGCCGGGCTCGTCGCGGACAACGAGGCGATCGCCCAGTGGCAGCCCACCGATACGCCCTCGGGGGAGATACGCTCGGCCGCTGCGTTCCCCGGCAGCGTGAACGCCGCCGCGCATGTGCAGACGTTTAGCGACGACTATTTCGCGTCCCGCAACAAGTACTTCCTCCTGTTCACGGCGTTTACCGTGGTGGTGGCGATCGTGGCCGTGCTGACGATCTACTCAGCTATGAACATGATCACGGGTTCGCGGGTGCGGGAGACGAGGCTGGTGAGGGCGATTGGTGGGTCGTCGATAGGCATTCTGGCTGCAGCGGTTGTCGAGGCCACCGTGCTCGGCATCCTTGGCGTCGCCCTCGGCCTGCCTCTCGGGGTCGCACCGGACGACGCCGCGCCCGCGGTGACCGAGGAGCACGGGATTCGCGTCCCCCTCGACAACGTCGGTCTGCCCGCCGTGTGGCTTGCCACCATCGGGCCGGCGCGCTTGCCGTCACGGTGCTGTCGGCGCTGCCCGCGGCGGTGCTGTCGGTGCGCCGCAGTGCCGTCGAGAGCGCCGAGGCCTTGAGGAGCCGCGCGCTGCAGGCGGGGTACGTGGTGGTGGCGGTCGTGTTCGCCGGCGCCGCGTTCGCGCTGCGCGGCGGGGGAGTAATCCGGGCGGTCGCCTCGGCTGGCCTGGCGACGCTCTCCGCCGCCGCCGCGCTCTCCGTCATCATCCCGCTGCTGCTCCGGGTGCGCGTGCCCCTGCCGCGGCTGGGTCTTGCGCTGGGCTACGCGTCGCGGCAGTGGAACAGGTCGGTGATCGGGATCGTGATGGTCGCCGTCGCGCTCGTCGCCGCGGTGCTGACGGGTTCCGTGCACCTGCGTTCCCACTTCGTCGACGCGGCCGGCAAGGAGGGGCTTGTCGACGCCACCGTGACCTCCCTCACCGGTGACATAGACCCCACCCTCGCCGACGCCCTGGCCGCGACCCCGGGCGTTGCGGCCAGCCTGGTGTCCCCGCGCGTGCCGGAGGGCTTCGTCGTCGACCCCGGCTCGCCAGTGCTGGGGCGGGGCGTTCAGTCGGGCGTTGTCAGTCTGGCGAAGGTCTCCCAGTGGGCACCGAGCTACCTACGGTGAAAACCTCGAACCTGTTCACGGTTGTCGACCCCGCCTGTGCTCGACGGGGTGCGCGCCGCGGCCGCCGCCGACACCGTCGCCATGGTTGAGCGCCTGCTCTCGATCACACGGATGATGAGCCTCGTTGCCCTCGTCATCACGCTGGTGGGCATTGCCAACACCGTCTTCCTCTCCTGGCGAGAGCGCCGCCGGGACCGCGCGCTGCCGAACACGCTCGGGCTGACGCCCCTGAGGAGCGCGGGCGTGATGGCGGTTGAGCTGCTGCTGCTCGCCCTGCCGGCGGCGGGCGCCGGGTGGCTCGTGGGGGAGTGGACCGGCGGGTTTATTGCCGGGGTTGCGGTGGGGTGAGTGGTTCGTCTTGATCTTCTCGATGTAGGAACGGGGACACGCTAAACCAATACATTGTTGAAGTCGGGTTCGATGGAATCCCTTATCTGAGCGGCGCCGGTGATGCGTGAACTATGAAAACCACCGCGCAGGAGAATCTGCTGCCGAAGCGCTGTTCGACTCCCATTAAATCTCGACGGAACGCCCATCACGACGCTGGTCTGCGCGTCATCTCAACGCTCCCGAGGAACTGAAGAGCGTGCCATGTGTGGGCTGGGTCTACGGCATTTAACGTCCACAGGATATGTTGCGACCGGCTATTTGGTAGCAGTGTCGTGACTATCCGGTAGCGCTTCAGTGAGCATCCGGTAGCGGCTCAAATTGCATGGGGTGATGGTTCCTGTATCCGCTTCATTCGGGTTCGGCACGTTCCGGATGGAGTCCGGTGATGAAATTGGAGCTATGCCGCGGAAGCCCCCGCGACCCCCAACTCTTCGGCACTCAATTGAACCAAGCCCGGTTGCAGTTCATCTCGCTTCAGATGCGTCCCAAGCCCATCCTTGATGCCTGTCGATTCGGGGTAGTTGGTACCGTGATTCCGCGTAGTTGGTACCGGTGCTCCGCGTGCTCGGTACTGCAGGGCTCCGCTGTCTTGATCCCAGGCAGACAACAGTGGTGATGGGACATTCTAGGGAGCCCGGGGGCTCAGCGCCAAAGACTCACTGAACCGTTGCGGGCAGCTGCGAATATCGCTGACGGGGAGCCGGTTGCAACATAGCGGCCACCGAATCCGCATAGAAGTCTCCATCATGCGCAATGGCACCGCCGCAGACTAATGGATGCAGCCGAGCCGTGCAGTCAGCCCGGCTCGGCTGTCCAGGTACCAACTACTTGGAACCCGGCAGTACCGAGCGCCTCGGAGCGCCGGAATCAAATCCGCCCGTGACAACGCGGCCATCGTTGAATCCTTGACCGGCTCGCCGCCGGTGCCGAGCTCAGGGTGAGCCTCCGCCACCGGATACTCACTCAGGCGCTACCAGATACTCACCACACCGCTACCATTTCAGTCTTCTGAACAGGATAATCAAATTGCGATGTTCGCCCTCAATGGTCAGGGATTTCGCTAACAAACCGAGAGGGTTAACAGTCGCCTCCTCTCTTTGAGGTGAACCTTCTACTACTGGCAGAAGTATCGAGGAGCGCTATGTGCTTGGGGTTCACAAGCGCCATATAGATTCAGAGGATCCAGCGTTTCGAACAATCGCTCCAGCCGGGTCGGCGCTAAGACATTCGTCTACGTAGAGGGGGTTGGCGAAGAATTTTACGATTCGTATCTTTCTGGCGAGAGCCAAAGACGCAGCACGGAAGGTGACGTCAATTTCGGGAACAGTTGTTCATGTTGCCGTCTGCACCGCTACGTGAAAATTTTCTTAATCGCCTCCGTGGATCCACGCACTCGAGAAAAACCGACAAAGTGCGACGTGGCGGGCCATACCGCCAGGAGCGTACCGGGAGTCCTAATAGCTCGTCCGACAAAACATCGTTCGAATTAGACTAGGCCACCGACGCGTCGATGCGACGGCGTTTCGGCCTCGAACGAGTACGTGCAAACCGGAATGTTTGCTCTCCCGCGGGATTAGGCCGGGACCCAAAGGAAGCCATCTGCACGACGAGCAAGCGAAGGTCTCAAATACTGACTTAGGAGGCAAGGTATGCGAATCTATCGAACGCCGATCTACCTAGACAAAGAAATCCTGACGCCTGTTGCAAACCAGTTAGGAATCGAAGTTGATACTAACATTGAGATTACCGCGACAGACCGGACATCGAAAAGACGCGGTCTTAATGCTGGCGGGTCGATTCCAGGGGCAATGGGTGCGAGACTGGACTTAGGAAAGGATACTGAAGGGGAGGTCGCTCATTCGCGGGTGATCAAGGCCCATCCAGGTGCAGCTCTTAACGAATTACTCGATAGGCTCCATGAGAGTGATTCGCTCATCACCGACCTGGAAAGCGACACAGTTGTCAAGTCTGCCCTTGTGGAACTCGAAGCGGATTGGGAGATTTCACCCGTAACCGAGACTGGGGCATTGATCAGATCGATGATTCAATTGTTGGCAGCTAACCCTCAAGCACTTCATGCCGATGAGCTGCCAATGGATATTGCCGCGAGTCTGATCTCTCCTGAGACATCCTCTAATCGTAAGATTGTGCTAACCCGTTGTGAAGAGTCCCAAAATGAAACCAAAGTCGTTGTTCTTCTAGACTCGGGGTTGCTGGCGAATAATCATTCGGAGGACGATTTAGAGGACGACAAGACGATCCTCGGCCTAGTTGAAACGTTCAAACCCGAGGGCAAGGCCTATTCCCTGGAGTCCTTTCTCTCTGGTGGAATAGGACGAGCCCTTCGACGCCAACTCTCTGCCCACAAAATCTACGAATCGCTCGGCGCGTTGTACGAGAGTGATTTCTCCGAACAAGATTTGAAAGTCGACGGACCAGTTGTCGTGCTGCGAGCGATCGCCGTCTACCCATAGTCATGCCGCTGTGGAATTACGTACCCCTTGTGCTGGTGGGAGACATTTCCTAATAACAGGAGCGGTGTGATAAAGCCAAGAGAGAAACTCGTTTTTCCCGGTTAGCGGCCGTTTACCGCTTGGGGAGCGCAAACCTTTTCTCGGGGCTTCCGGCGGGTCAGGGCATCCGTTTATTAACCTCTCTGCGGTGCTGACAGGTGGCCTGAATGGTTGTGTCCTGACACTCCCCAGCGGGATCTGCTGGAAAAATTGAGATGCTTGGCATACACGTCGCAGCAGCTAAGTCCAACGCGTCGTGGAAAGGCTTCTTCCAAAACTTAAAAGCCCGTGGGCTTCGCGATGTCTACTTGGTCACCAGTGATGCCCACGAAGGCATCCAACACTGTGAGTGCTCTTCGAAATGTAGCCCACTGGCGCTCTTTGAAATGTAGCCCAGTGTGGTCGTAGTTATTGTGCCTGATTTGTTTGTGGTGTTGTGAGTTCGCGGCCTTTGATGCGGTGGCTTACTCCTCGGTGTTGGAAGATTTTTGCGTGGTGGACGATGCGGTCGACCATGGCCGTTGCGACGGTTATGTCTCCGAAGCATTGAGCCCATTGGGAAAAGGCCAGGTTGGATGTGACGATGATGGATCCGTGTTCGTATCGTCGTGAGACGAGTTGGAAGAACAGGTTTGCTGCGTCTGCTTCAACGGGGATGTAGCCGAGTTCGTCGATGATGAGCAGGTGGTATCCACTGAGGCGTTTGAGTACGGTCTCGAGTCGTCCGGTGTTGTGTGCCTCGGTGAGTGTGTTGATCCACCCTGCGGCGGTGTCGAACAGTACTCGGTAACCTTGCTGAGCAGCGGTGATGCCCAAGGCGGTGGCGAGGTGTGTTTTTCCGGTGCCTGGTGGGCCGAGAAGGACGACGTTTTCAGCGGTTGCGACCCAGGCACCGGTTTCTAGTCGAGCGATGTCAGCGCGGTCGATGCCGGGTTGAGCACTGAAGTCGAAATCAGCGATGGTTTTGACTGCTGGAAAACCGGCTCGCTTAACTCGCTGGCGTGCTCCGGATTCAGCGCGTGCGTTGGCTTCTACTGAAAGTACCGCGGCGAGGTATTCCTCGTAGGTGTACGATTCTGCGCGCGCTTGTTCGGCAATGGTGGCGTAGACGGTGTTGATACGTGGGGCCTTTAGCGTCTGTGACAGGTGCGCAATCGTTGCTTGGGTGTCGTGGGCGTGTGTGTGGGGCATAGTCGAATCCAATCTTTTTGTTGGCTAGGCGATTGAGTCGTAGATGGTTAAGTCGGCTACCTCTACGTCGTTGTCTGGTGTGTGGGTGTGTTGTTGGGGGCCGGTGATGAGCTGTCGCATGCGTTGTGCGGCGTGTTGGTGGGCGGGGTCGGTGATGACATGGTGTTTGCCCCAGTAGCGCCGGTGGCAGGCGGCGATCTCGCCGGATGGTCCTGTGACAGTGATTTCTTCCAGGCAGGTGCGCACGGTTACGAGCCTGTCGATGAAGGTGGGGTCGACGCTGTATTGGTTGGTGTCGACGGTGATGTAGTAGTTGCGTGGCAGACGCACCGCAGGACGGATCCCGATCGTTGGGGTATACGGCGGAAGTGGACGCATGGACTGGTAGTCGGTGCGAAACAGATCGATTGGGCGGGTTTTCAACGTGGCGTGGGTGCGGGTATTGGCCACGGTGCTGAACCATTCATCAAGCTGGTCTTGCACATCCTGCGGGTTGCTGAAGTGTCGGCCTGGGAAAAAGGATCGCTTCATATAGCCGTTGGTGCGTTCAACGATGCCTTTCGATTCAGGATCTCTCGGCGGGGCTTGGACGATCTTGGTGCCGATTGCGCCGGCGAACGCAGCGACTGGTTCGCACAGTCTAGCCTTGCCGATGCCGGCTTCCCGGTCCCATACCAGCCGGTCAGGTACGGCTTTGAAGTCACGCTCAATGAGCTGCCACATCCCAGCTATCAGATCGTCGGTTGTACGAGTTGGTAGCAGACAAGCGGCGGCAAAACGGGAATGCGATGCCGCCATCACCAGCACCGGAAATGGCCGGTGAACACCGTCTACGTCAGGCAGTCCGCCGGCAGCAAACGCCAGGTCGCACTGGATTTCGCGCCCGGGAAGATGGGTAAGCGTATCCACGGGGTCTGCGGGAAGATACTCCGGTCGGATCCGGGCGACGTTTTTGCGCAGCCACGATTCTGACCCAGTCCACCCAACGCGTTGGCCGATGACTTTTGCGTTAAGACGTGGAGTTTCAGCCAGCAACGCGCGTACTTGTGGTTCAAAGGCATCAAAACTCGTGGTCTTAGCCCGACGCGGCGGGTATTTCGGAGGTGAATCCGAAGCGAGTGCCCGCTCGACAGTTTTCTTCGCGCAGCCAACCTCGTTGGCGATCTTGCGTATCGATAAACCCTGCCCACGCAGGTACCGGATCTGTGCCCATTGTTCCAAAGAAATCACCCATCCAATCTTTTTCGGATGGGCTACTTTTCGAGGAGCGTTTTGGGCTACTTTTCAAAGAGCGCTGACAGGAATGGCACTCGCATGTGCTAATCGGGGGTTGGTGTGCTTTCCGGGTGAGTAAAAACAGACCACGATGCCCGGTAGAGGGTGTCAGGAAGTTTGTGTGTGAGGCTCTGATCTAGAAGGAGTTTCACCGA
>ERZ1029886.318-NODE-318-length-9961-cov-6.798001_pt1 | contig 9961 bp, 9 predicted proteins | sample MGYA00519232_ERZ1029886 | MGnify/ENA primary metagenome ERZ1029886 (study PRJEB33666, sample SAMEA4610932) | skin metagenome | biome: Human-associated habitat; feature: Malodor aspect; material: skin | place: Philippines | collected 2015-08 ... | reverse complement strand
GGGGTTGGGCAATCCGGTCGGCGATCCGGGCGCGGTCGCCCTTTTCCGCCTGCGCTTGCTCGACTAGGTCCACGAGTGTGGTCAGCGAGTTGTCCGTTCCAGCTGCGGTCGTTTCGACCTCCAGCACCCCGGCGGAGTTGATCGCTCCCGCAGGCACTTCGTCGCCGGGCGCAACCTCCTCCGGAATGGATTCTCCGGTGATCGCTGAGGTGTCAAGGCTGGAGCGCCCGGATCGAATGATGCCGTCCGTGGCGATCCGCTCCCCGGGGCGCACGAGCATTAGCTCGCCAACCTCGAGGTCCTTCGCTTCGACCTCGGCCGCTGTGCCGTCGCGCAGCACCGTCGCGGTCTGCGGTACCAGCTTCAACAGCGCCCGCAGTCCGCCTTGGGCCCGGTCCATCGCCTTGTCTTCCAGTGCCTCGGCGATCGAGTACAGGAACGCTAGCGCCGCGGCCTCTCCGACGAATCCGAGGATCACCGCGCCGACCGCGCTGATCGTCATTAGCAAGCCAATGCCGAGCTTGCGCTTCGTGACAAGGTTCCGGATCGCTCCAGGCGCGAACGTGTAAGCGCCCAACAGCAGCCCAACCCAATACAGTACCGTCGCGGGCGTCTCCAAGTCGGACCAGTCCAGCGCCAGTCCTGTTATGAGGGCTACGCCGGAGAAGATCGGCAGCAGTAGCTCAGGGTCCTTCCACCATGGCCGATCGAGCTCGTCGATCTCCGTGGCGGGTTCGTGTTCGCATCCACATGCTGAACTCATACGTCCGCTCCTTTCTCGCCGCAGCCGGGCACCGAGCACTCAGTGTCGATGCAGGGGGCATTCTCGTCGACGGCCAGTGTCGCGTTGACTAGCGCTTCGAGCGCTGCCGCGAGGTGCGGATCGGCGATTTCGTAGCGGGTTTTACGGCCCTCCGGCTCAGCGACGACAATGCCGCAATCGCGCAGGCAAGACAGGTGGTTCGAAACGTTCGAGCGGGTCAGATCCAAGCTTTGCGAGAGCACAGCCGGGTAGCTCGGACCGTCTAGTAGGGTTATCAGGATTCGGGAGCGCGTCGGATCAGCCATGGCCCGGCCGAGCCGGTTCATGACGTCGAGGCGCGAAGCAATAGTCAGCATGCGCTGAATTATACAGTATGCGATGAACTATTTAAAATGGGCTGAACTAACAGTCACGCGAAAGTCCTGCGACCTGCAAGAATTAGTCGATGGGATAGCCGATGACTGGTTCTTCGCGGTTCGGCTGCCAACCCAACGCGGGGGGACGTGGGCGGCGAAGTTCTCCAGAATCTTCACGTGGATGTCCACACCCACCCCTGTGGGGATGGTGATGAACAGGGTGTCGGCGGACATGACGGCGGCGTAGGTGCGGCCAGCGACACTGACACCAGGGTCTCCATCAAAAGCTAGACACTCACGGACATTGCGTACGGGTCAAACCACACGTAGCGAAGCTTTCTAATAGCCAAATGACTATCTCTTTTCGCTGGTATCCGGGAATGATACTTCCTTGAAGTCGGCGGCGTTGGCTACCCCGCGTACGAAGTACTGGAACTGCTGCTTGGAAACCACTTTGGTCTACGAAGCCATAGCCTTCAAGCTACATCGCAGGAAAATTGCATTTCACGGTCGGTATGGGCCTTTTGCAGTTGGTTAATGCGAAATTTATTCACCGTCCCCTTAGCCACCCACACGCTTAACACGGTGTTTGGTCATCTTCGCGCGAGGCGAGCAGCTCCTTTAGATGCGTATCGATGTCATCGAGCTTTCTCAGAACGGATACGGCGAAAACGATACTAATGACTAAAGCGATAATGCTGAGCATCAATACCTTCCTTTACTCTGGTGCCCCATTACACATTGGACCTAGTTCCTTACGAGGCGATTAAATCATGGTTCTGGTCAGGCGGAGTGGTGCGCGGTGGGAAAGGGGGACGTCGGCAAGCAAAAGCGCCGCGCCCCAGAAAAGGGAAACGCGGCGCTAGAGCAATCCGGTAGGAGGTTGCTTAGTGGTCAGCGCCCTGGATGGAGTGCTTGTGATCGCGGACTGCTTCGCCCTCAGCGTAGAGCGGCATATCCTGCTTGGCCTTGTACCACTCAGCGTGGTTCGGCTCGAGCGGGGTGCGGCCGGCGATGAGGTCGGCAGCCTTCTCGCCCACCATCATGGTTGGGGCGTAGATATTGCCGTTGGTCACGGACGGGAAGACGGAGGCATCCGCAATGTAGAGGCTTTCGACGCCCCATACACCCATGGTGTCTGGGTTAACCACAGCCATAGGATCGGACTCCGCGCCCATCTTGGCGGTGCAGGATGGGTGCAGCGCGGTCTCACCATCGTTGCGGACCCACTCCAAGATCTCCTCGTCGGTCTGGACATCCGGGCCCGGGCTGAACTCGCGGGCGCCTACCTCTTCCATGGCCTTGGTATCCAGCAGGGAGCGGGCAACGCGTACGGCCTCAACCCACTCGCGGCGGTCCTGGTCGGTCTTCAGGTAGTTGAAGAGGATGGACGGCTTGTCGTGGATATCGGCGCTCTTGATGTGAACGTGGCCCTTGGTATCGGAGAACATCGGGCCCACGTGCCACTGGAAGCCGTGCTTGACGTCCGCCTTCTGGCCGTCATAACGCACAGCCATCGGCAGGAAGTGGAACATGAGGTTCGGGTAATCCTCATTCTCATTGGAGCGCACGAAGCCGCCGCCCTCAAAGTGGGAGGTAGCAACCGGGCCCTTGTGGGTCAGCAGCCACTGCAGGCCCATGAACGGCCAGCGCCACTTATCCAGGTAAGGCTGGGAGGAAGCGGTGGACTTGGTGGTCTCATACTGGATGTAGACCTCGAGGTGGTCCTGCAGGTTCTCGCCCACACCTGGCAGGTGCTTGACGACGTCGATGCCGTGCTTTTCCAGAATCTCACGGTCACCAATGCCGGAGATTTCCAGCAGCTGCGGGGTATTGATGGCGCCGGCGGACAGGACGATCTTCTCGGCGTAAACGCGGTGAACGCCACCCTGCCACTCGTACTCGACGCCGACGGCCTTCTGGCCCTCGAAGAGGATCTTGGTGGTGAACGCGCGGGTACGGATCTCGAGGTTCTCGCGATCCATGTTGGGGTACAGGTAAGCGCGGGCAGCGGACCAGCGCTTGCCGTTCTTAATATTGCGGTCGAACGGAGCGAAGCCCTCCTGGCGGTAACCGTTGACGTCATTGGTCAGGTTGTAGCCGGCCTCCTGTACGGACTTGAACAGGGCCTGGAAGAGCTCGGAGGTAGCCGGGCCGCGGGAGAGGTACAGTGGGCCATCGTGGCCACGGCGCGGATCGTTCGGCTCGGCCGCAGCGGCGGTTTCCATGCGGTTGAAGTACGGCAGGCAGTGGGCAAAGTCCCAGTTCTCCATGCCCGGGTTCTGACCCCACTTCTCATAGTCCATCGGGTTACCGCGCTGGTAGATCATGCCGTTGATGGAGGAAGATCCGCCAAGGACCTTGCCACGAGCGTGGTAGACGCGGCGGCCGTTCATCTCCGGCTCTGGATCGGATTCGTACATCCAGTCGTAGTTCTTTGCACCAATCGGGAAAGAGAAGCCGGATGGCATGTGAATGAACAGATCCCACAGGGAATCTGGGCGGCCGGCCTCAAGAACCAGCACGCGGGTGTTCTTGTCTTCGGTCAGGCGTGCGGCGATGACGGAGCCTGCGGAGCCACCGCCAACGACGACTACGTCGCTTACTTCATCGGTGACCTTTTTAGCGGAGCGCTTCTTGGTCAGCTTGTCCATAAAACCCATAAATCCCCTTCTTTCTGTGAAATATTTCACACGTCAAGATTGCCCCACCGGAAGTGAAAATATTGTAATTTATACAAAAGTCTGTAATTATTCACATCGCCTTATGTGTGGGCACTATCTCCAGAGTACACATTCCCCTAGAAGTTTGCCCAGATTAATGTATATTTACCTTGTTCGGATGGACGTCTCAGCAGATGAAATCCGAAGTCTTTTCGCATAAATTACCCACATATGATTCATTTCACTCACCTATCTCTCCCTGCGATCTTGTGAGCCTTTTGGGGCACTCGTGCGAAAGATTCGGCCAAACCAACCAACATTAGGAGAAGTAGATGGCAAACTTCGATCCTCACGACCCTGAGGAGTCCCACACTTCACGTAAAGCCCCCCAAGAAGGGGGTAAAGACACCTCTCTCGCAACCCCGTCCGAGGAGACCAAAAAGCGCAGCCCGCGCTACCAGGTCCGCGCCCTCGTCGGCAGCTATAAGGCCGAAACCGGCGACGCCGTAGGCGCGGATCAGGTTCCCGCTCCCAAGACAAACTGGCCGGTATTTATCATCTCCGGCGTCCTCATTATTGCCATGGCGCTCTATGCGGGGCTCGGCCGTGAATCAGCGGCGGAGACCCTGGCCAATGTCACCGGCTGGATTGGTACCAACCTCGGCTGGTTCTATGTTCTCACCGCCACCATCGCCGTGGTTTTCGTCCTTTATATTGCCATCTCCAATGCCGGCAATATCCGCCTAGGCCCGGACCACTCGCGGCCCAAATTCAATACTTTCTCCTGGGTGTCCATGCTCTTTGCCGCCGGCATTGGCGTGGATCTTATGTTTTTCGCCGTCGCCGAGCCGGTCACCATGTACATGGCGCCGCCCGTGGGCGAGGGCGAGACTATGGAGGCCGCCAAGGAAGCCGTGGTCTACGCCATGTTCCACTATGGCCTGACCGGCTGGGCCCTCTACGCCCTCATGGGCATGGCCTTCGGCTACTTTGCCTACCGTTTGAATATGCCGCTGGCTATTCGCTCCGCGCTCTACCCGCTCATCGGCAAGCGCGTGCACGGCCCTATTGGCTCCGCTGTCGACATCGCCGCCATGCTGGGCACCGTCTTCGGTGTGACCGCCTCCCTGGGCATCGGCGTGGTGCAGCTGTCCTACGGCATTCACCTCATCTTCGGCTTTGAACAGGGCTTCGGCCTGCAGGCCGCGCTCATCATCATCGCCATTACTATTGCGACCCTCTCGGCCGTATCCGGCGTGGATAAGGGCATTCGCTTCCTCTCCGAGCTCAACGTCTACCTGGCAATCGCGCTGATGGTCTACGTCGTGGTCTTTGGCAAGACCGCCTACCTCTTCGATGCCATCGTGACCAATATCGGTGACTACGTTGCAAAGTTCCCGTCCTGGACCATGGAGACCTTCGCGTTTGCCGATGACCAGGCCACCGTGGATACCTGGATGCAGTCCTGGACCCTCTTCTTCTGGGCCTGGTGGATTGCCTGGGCGACCTTCGTCGGCCTCTTCCTGGCCCGCATCTCCCGCGGCCGCACCCTGCGCCAGTTCATCTTCGGCACCTTGACCTTCCCGTTCCTGTTCATCCTGATGTGGATGTCCTTCTTCGGCAACACCGCCTTGGACATGGTCCGCTCCGGTGACTACCCCGAGTTCGCCGAAAACGCGATTAACGTGCCGGAACAGGGCTTCTACGACATGCTGCACGAGTTCCCAGGCTCCGGCATCGTCATCTTCTTGACCACCTTCATCGGCCTGCTGCTCTACATCACCTCGGCCGACTCCGGCGCGCTGGTGATGTCCAACTTCACCTCCCGCATCACCGATAACCGCCAGGATGGCGCGCGCTGGCTGCGCATCTTCTGGTCCGTCACCGTGGGCGCGCTGACCCTGGCACTGCTGCAGATCGACGGCATTGCCACCGTGCAGTCCGCGACCGTCGTGATGGGCCTGCCCTTCGCCTTCGTGGTCTACCTCATCATGTTCTCCCTGTGGAAGTCCCTGCGCCTAGAAAACGTCCAGCGTGAGGCCCGCACCACCGCTATGCACGGCGTGATTTCTTCCCGTACCGAGCGCGAGCCTTCAGATTCCAACCTGTGGAAGAACCGCCTCGACCGCGCCAATACCTTCCCTTCCAAGCAGGAGATGGATACCTACCTGCGCGAAACCGCTACCTACGCCCTCGAGCAGGTAGCAACGCACATGCGCAGCCGAGGCTACGATGCCCTCTTGCTCACCAGCGAGCTTCCCGACGTCGAACTTCCGCAGCTCGACCTCGAAGTTAAGCTGCACAATGAGCGCATGTTCCGCTACCAGCTCTTCCCAGTCGCGGCCGAGCGCCCCGACTTCAGCACGGGCGAGGGCGATGAGTACTACCGCCTCGAGGTCTACGATATGACCGGTTCGCTGGGCTATGACGTCTACGGCTATTCCGAGAACCAGATCATCAATAACGTGCTGGATCTCTACGAGCGTCACCTGGCCTTCCTCTACATGCAGCAGACCCAGCCGGGCGATTCCGATGTCTCCGATGGCGCCGAGCCCGAGCGCACTTGGCGCGAAGATAGCTAAGCTGGCCATTACAACTACCTCTATGAGAGAAAGGTTGCTTTTCACTTGAGCACCCAGAACACTTTGTTCGACCCCACCCAGACCGAGCTGCTAAAGGGCGTGCATGCCGACGGCGCCCCGAAGTCCCTGTTCATCAACGGTAAGTGGGAAGCCGCCCAGAGCGGCGAAACCCGTACCATCATCTGCCCGGCCGATGGCTCCACCGTGGGCCTGGTTTCCGAGGCATCCGATGAGGACACCGAGCGCGCCATCAAGGTTGCCCGTGAAACCTTCGACAACGGCGAGTGGGCTAATACCCCGGCTGCCGAGCGCGGCAAGCTCGTCATCCGTGTGGCCGATTTCATCCGCGAGCACAAGGAACTTTTCGCACAGGCCGAGTCCGCCGATACCGGCAAGCGCTACGAGGAATCCCTGGGCGATATGGATGACATCGCCAACGCCTTCGAGTTCTTCGGCACCCTGGCCCAGCACCAGGCCGGCCGCGTAGTCGACCCGCAGGATCCCAACCTGCGCTCGCGCATCGACGCCGAGCCCGTTGGCGTCTGCGGACTGATTACGCCATGGAACTACCCGCTGCTGCAGGTCTCCTGGAAGGTGGGCCCGGCCCTGGCCGCCGGCAATACCTTCGTCCTCAAGCAGGCGGAGCTCACCCCGCACACCGCCATGCTGCTCATGGCCGCCCTCAAGGAATGCGGCCTGCCAGACGGCGTAGGAAACCTCATCACCGGCGCTGGCGCTAACTGCGGCAACCCGCTGTCCCAGCACCCGGACGTAGACATGGTCTCCTTCACCGGTGGCCTGGTCACCGGCAAGATCATCGCCAAGAATGCGGCGGAGACCGTCAAGCGCACCGCACTCGAGCTCGGCGGCAAGAACCCGAACGTCATCTTTGCCGATGCCGACTTCGACGTCGCCGTGGACAACGCACTCAATGGCGCCTTCTTCCACTCCGGCCAGGTCTGCTCCGCAGGCTCCCGCATCGTCGTGGAAGAGTCCCTGCACGATAAGTTCGTCGACGCCCTGGTAGAGCGCGCTAATAAGATCAAGATCGGCGGCCCGACCGACGAGAAGGCCGAGACCGGCCCGCTCATCTCCGCCGATCACCGCGAGAAAGTCGCCGCCTACGTGGACAAGGCTCGCGAGCAGGGCGCCAAGATCCTCACCGGTGGCCGCGCGGCTACCAGCGAGGACACCAATGGCCAGCACGGCACCGGCACCACCGACCTGGGCGCTGGTGTGTACTACCTGCCGACCATCATTGATGGCGCTACCCGCGAGATGGATTGCGTGCACGACGAGGCCTTCGGCCCGACCGTGACCATCGAGACCTTCACCACCGAGGAGGAGGCCATCGAGATCGCCAACGACACCGAGTACGGCCTGGCAGGCGCCGTCTACACTTCCGACGCCGGCCGCGCCGAGCGCGTAGCCCGCGCCCTGCGCCACGGCACCATCTGGATCAACGACTTCCACCCCTACCTGCCGCAGGCAGAGTGGGGCGGCTTCAAGCAGTCCGGCAACGGCCGCGAGCTTGGCCCCACCGGCTTGGCCGAGTACCAGGAGCACAAGCACGTGTACCAGAACCTCTCCCCTGCCGCTTGGGATCAGTTTGGCCTGCAGTAACTAAGCCGGCCGCATAACAGTCAGCCCCCGCTGCTCGGAAAGAGCGCGGGGGCTGGCTTTTGTATGCGGCCAACAGGCACTGATTATGCGGAAACGGCATCTTCCAGCTCGGCCAGCAAGGAATTGGTGCGCTCCACCTTGGCATCTACAGGGCGGAACTCGCCGTCGGCCCAGTCAGTAAAGAAGCCAAAGTCCAGCTGATTGCGAAGCTGCGGCATGGAGAAGTTCACTACGACAGAACGCCATGCTTCCACGCCGCGGATTGCGCCCGCTGGACCGTAACCGGCGAACGCGACTGGCTTACCGGTCCACTCCCCGGCCAAGCAGTCGAAGGCATTCTTGAATGGACCCGGCACGGAGCGGTTGTACTCCGGGGTAACAAATACGAAACCATCGCAGGCATCCACTGCATCAGACCACGCCTGCACCTTTTCATCCGCATACTGCTTATTGGCGGTGGCAGGAATGACGTCAGTAGTCAGCAGTGGAACATCAAACTCCTTGAGATCCAGCAGGGTGTACTCCACCCCATTCTGGCGCCCCTTGGCAAGATCATAGAGCCACTCACCCACGACCTTGCCGGCCGAGTTATCGCGAGTAGTACCGATGATGATGCCGATACGAGACATGAGAAAACCTTCTTTCCTTCAAGCTTTATGTAACGCCTCTAGCCTACCGCCCGCTCCGAAACTTGTCTGATAGTGATGTTGATACGTCCCTCCGTCAGCCCGCACCCCTGCGGCAACGTGCCATCGTTTACGCGCACCACCCCGTGGTACGCAAAGCGCTTTGGCCCACCAAAGACCACCAAATCCCCTGAGCACAGCGTGATATCATCCCACGGCCGCGTGCGCGATTCGGTATGGCCCATGCGGAAAAGCGCCTCATCCCCAATGGATAGCGAAATCACCGGGGCGGGTGACTCCTCGGAATCATCCACGTGCATGCCCATAGCCGATCCCGGTGGATAGTAATTCACCAATGCCATCTCCGGCACGAAGGTCTCCACCCATGGCTCTAGCTCGGGTGCTACCTCAGCCGCGGCGCGCAGTGTCCCCGGAGCAATCCGCCGCAGGCTCTCCGGCACCGGCAGAACCCGCGTGCCGTCTATATTGTCCACGTACCGATAGCTGGGATAATGCCAATACCTACCCATATGCAGCTGAAATACACTCATTTGCCCGCCGGATTTCAACCGCGGGCGCACCATCGCCATCGGTGTCGCCGCATACTCGCGCGCAATGCCGCGCATCTCTTCTACCAAGGCCTTCTGCTTATCGACGCCCGCCCATCCCGGCACATGCCCCACCCCCGGAGCTACACGCACGCTCGGCCGCGGCAGCGAATCAAAAAGCATGACCTCACCCTAATCCCAGCACCCCGATAAATCGACCAAGACCTATTATCCTCGCCAAGGATCAGAATCTGTTCAAGACCAATAGGCCCAAGCCTAGGGCGCCTCACGCGGGTTTCACCGGCTGGTTTATCTGGTTCCAAATGGCCTATTGAAGTGCCCCAGACCACCACTGCACACGGCCCGTAGGAACACAACAACCTCGACTTTCTCACCAGCCTCGAACTAGGCGAGGAGGCTCCTACCGGCTACCAGACCGTGGATAACGCACACGACACCCAGAGTGAGAACAAGGCACCAGAGCTGGAAGCACAGCATGAAGACGATTAGGACGCCGAACTCTAATCAAACCGGAGCCGGAACAGGATTAGTCCTTAGTCGGTGCTTTCCCAGAAATCATCCGGGATAGCCTCTTCCAACTCACGGTCTAAATACTCGATGGCTTCCTTCTCGCTCATGCCCTGGCTCATTAACTCATCAATCATGTAATCGGTGGCAGCGTTTAACTTCTGCTGGGAAATATCCCGCAGACTCGGCCCTCGCCGCTGACCATCGTCAGCGGTAGTGGGGTTACCCGCAAGTCGTGGACACGTTGTTAAGCTGCTCAGGAGTTAAGCAGC
>ERZ1029886.317-NODE-317-length-9997-cov-6.202575_pt1 | contig 9997 bp, 8 predicted proteins | sample MGYA00519232_ERZ1029886 | MGnify/ENA primary metagenome ERZ1029886 (study PRJEB33666, sample SAMEA4610932) | skin metagenome | biome: Human-associated habitat; feature: Malodor aspect; material: skin | place: Philippines | collected 2015-08 ... | reverse complement strand
CAACAGAAAACCTAAAAGTTTTTTACGATAAATTTGTAGATAACGAATATTGTCGTAAAACTTATATTGGTAAGGACCAGTCGGGAGAATACAGTGTTTATTCATATACATTTGAGCCACAACATTATTCAAAAACGTTACTTTTAACAAGTTGCATTCACGGTAACGAGTACAGCGCATTTTACGCTAATAGTCGTTTCTTAGATTTGGTCGTAAACAAATGGCATACTGATCCGCATTTAGCTTATATACGTAAAAATGTGCGCATTGTATGTGTACCTATAGTCAATCCACATGGGTTTGCTAACGATAATCGAGAAAACGTGAATAACGTAGACCTTAATCGTAATTTTGATTACAACTGGAAAGCTGGTAAAGGAACTGATTCAACTGGTAAAAACTTTAAAGGTAGAGCGCCATTTAGTGAACAAGAATCAAAAAATATGAAAAAGTTAGTTGAAGGACTTAATCATATTACTGCACATGTTGATTGTCATAACATTGTTTCCCAAGTTTCAGATTATTGCTTATTCTATCCAAGATTTTCTAATCAAGACCATAATCTTATGACACAGTTCATGCAAGATGTGAGTAATCACGGAGATTTAGTTACATGGGGGTCAAGCACATTAAGTTCATTTAGTAACTGGGTAGGTATTAAGAAAAATATTACTTCTTACTTACCGGAAATTTATGAAGGGCGTGCTGGTAAACCTCGTGGCGCAGAAGAAATGTGGCGTTCAGTCAATTTCTTAGGTAATATCATTATTCGCTTAATGCAAACTAATAATAGTGGTCAAGGAAGAACATCGAACGAAGCCTTTGCTAAATCATTTGTATATAGCGATAGATATAACAATAAAGGCGTACCTACATTTAGTCTTATTGCTACAAACAAGTGGCAACGTATGTTAATGACACAACAACGTTTTAACATTACTGCTAACGGCATTGTAGAAATGAATGGCTCTATCACTGTTGAAGTAGATAGAGATACAACCTTCGGCGTAAGTCCTATGGTTGTACAAAATTATAATCCATGGAGTGGTAATGGTAAATCTGATGAACGTCAATTATTCAAGACAGAACACAAGCTGCCGAAAGGTATTCATACAATACCTATCAATGCAATCGCACCAGTTCAGATGTCTAGTATTACACCAAGTGACGTTCATAGAACAGCAGAAGTTATGTGTCCAGTAGAAGTCAGACGCTCAGCAGGTGTTTGTCATATCAAACAACTTATTCAAAATATTAAGTTTATCCCTACTGGTTCGCATAATGCATTCCAAGCGTTTACATCAACTGGGTATGGAAACCAAAAAGAGAAAACATTCAAGCAAATTTATCCTAACTATGAATCAGCTTACGATATCAGAAATGACATTATCACTAAAAAATAAGGAGGTTAGTTAGATGGATGGCATGTATAAAGAGGCGCAGTTAATTGCATCTGACTCAACGTATATAAGACCTATTAGCGATGAACAAATACAATTTTATAATTTAGATGTGAATACTGCTATTCTTACATTTCAAGTGATAAAAGGGATTTACCCATTACAAATTGGTAAAGCAAATAGCGAAATGTATGTATATTTAAACTCAGAGAATGGTTCATATATTACTCATGATGTCGAAAACTTTGTTGATCCTTTGAATGGAATTATTCAAGTAAATGTTGATAGTGATTTTTTAGGTGCTGCGACAGACACATGGGTAACAGGTCAACTTTATTTAAAAGCAGTAGGTAGAAAAGATACAGTCGTTCTAAATGAGTTTAGATTCTACGTTAAAGACGCACTTATTAATAAGATTGACAGTGACATTAAAATTAAATATATTCGTCAAATTGACAGGTTTATCGAAGATGCTAAACAAGAAATCGTTGAAGCTAAAATTGGTTTGAAAAGTTTAGACAATATTCAAGTGAATTTTGATAGTTTCATCAGCGAACAAAAAACTATATTAAATACTACAATTGAGAATGCTAAAGATGAAATGAAAGCATTGTCTGACGCTACTCAAAAGAGTGGAGAAGAACAATTAGCTAGAATCAAAAGTCAGTCAGAAGATACATTAACACAAATCGAACAACTTACTGATAGTGTACCAACGAATGAAACAATCAACGAAATGCTTACTGCTTACGTTACTCAAAATGATTTATCACAACAATTAAAATTAAAAGCTGATAAATATGATGTAACTAGCACAAATGAAAACGTACCTACAGATATAAAAGAAACGGTATATCGATTAGTAAATGAAAGATTAGATGAACTTGGCGATAGTATTATGCCATACGAAACCGATGGACAACTTAAAACAATAGTAACTCCTGATTTTGAAACAATGGACTTTGTTTTTCAATCGGGTGTTTTTTATGCTGTCGCTCCTTTGCATACACCTGATTTAGAAGATAGTGAAGGAGTAGTACAAATCTTTGCATATAATAACAATTCAAAAGTTATTTATTGGCCAAACGGCAAAAATGAAATTTATATTAGACAACAAAAAGGTGAACTCACTAGCGATTGGACGGATTGGTTTAATATTGTCAATCAATTTCAAGTGGGTAATGAAGATAGTGAATTTTTATATGATGATAGTAGTTCATCTGTGCCAATAGAAGATACTGATAAAACAGATGAAACAGTTGTAATAAGTGATAAACCACCAGAAGATACATCTAAAATTTGGATTGACACTACAAACCAATAGAGAGAAGGTGCTAAGTCATTGGAAGATGTTAAAGTCAAAATTATACAGTCAGAAGAATTTAAAACTTTCTTTTATGCTGGTGATTTAAAGTTACTGTATGTGTTAATTCTATTGATGGTATTAGATATACTAACTGGAATAGCTAAAGCGATTAAAGACAAAAGGTTATGGTCGAGAAAAGGACTATTTGGTTATGGAAGGAAAATACTCATTTTTGTCATAATCGTTGTTTCTAATGTGATTGACCTTATACTTTCATTGAATGGTGGTTTAATTATGATTACCATTTTATTTTACATCGCGAATGAAGCTTTATCCGTAGTTGAAAATTGTGCAGCTATGGGAGTATTAGTACCTAAACAATTAGCTGAACGACTAGCTGTTATGAAGAATGAAGGAAATCAACCACCATCAATTACTACTGAAATAAAAGAAGAAATGACAACTAAATATAATAAAGAACTTGAAGATAACGAAACATCAGAAATAAATATAAAAGTTAAAAAGTAAGTCGGCACATTTGTGTCGGCTTTTTATTATACAAAAAAGAAGGTGGATAAATGGCAATTTTACCTTCAAGTGGTAAACCAACAGCTTCACAAGTTGTAGATTGGGCTAAATGGATGGCTAATAATCGTCGTGGTGTCGATATAGATGGAAGATATGGGTATCAGTGTTAATTCTAGCACCTTTAACGAGCAATCGTTATAGCAAACTCCTCTAATTCATGGAAAACCTAAACAAGTTAAGTTGTAGGCAATCATGAGCGAAGCCTAGCAATAGGAACGTGCAACGACTAGTCGAAAGACGTACACTTAAGCGAGTGGAAACGGGGAGCAGCCTTATAGGTTGATGATATAGTCTGAACATTCATAGAAATATGAAGAAGGTAACAAGTAGCGAATGTTATCGTAACAAAATTGTGGGACTTGCCTAACTACATCTTTGAAAGATATTGGGGATTTAGAACATGGGGTAATGCGAACGCTATGGCTAGACGCAGTAACTACCCAGATACTTCATGGAAAATATATGCAAATACACCTTCATTCGTTCCAAAGCCAGGTGATGTAGCCGTTTGGACTTATGGTTGGGCTGGACATACCGCAATTGTAGTTGGTCCTAGTGATACTAATCGTTTCCGTTGTGTTGATCAGAACTGGTACGGAGCGAATCAATATAGAGGTTCAGTCGCTGCATATGTAAATCATGATTATAGCGGTAGAGGTGGAAGTCTTTATTTCGTTAGACCACCATATAAAGCAGAACCAAAACCAAAACCAAAGCCAACACCAACACCTAGTACACCGCCTAAAGACACTAATACTACAACTAAACCAAGCACTCCGACAACTACGCCTACTGAAACAAAAACAGTAGTTAAAGATGTAAAAGAAATTAAATTTACTGTTGATGATATAGAAACGAACTATCCTACATTTATTCCACATAGAATAGCACAGGGTAGAGATAGAGGTAGGTCGCCTAAGAAAGTGTTAATACGTGATGCTGGGACAATGTGTAGTGTACTTGATTTATATACAACGAGAAGAAAATATATCCGAGATGCAGAATTACCTCATTACTACATTGATAGAAATTATATTTGGCAACCAAGATATGAACAAATTGAGGTACCAAGCGCGCCTGATTGTCTAGTTATTGAAGTTTGTGGCGACTACTCAGATAGTCAAAGTGATTTTATTTTAAATGAAATACATGCAATGAATTATCTAATTGGTCGTATGAAGTTTCATAGCATTCCAATGAAACAATCATCGTTCACGATTGAAAGTGAATATTGGCGTACTATTTTAGAACATGGCGCTTGGAACACGGTAACAAAAGGTCAACCGAGTAAAAAAGTTGAAGATAAAACGATAGAAGCATTAATTAATCTTTATCAAAATAGAGAAAAATTACTTAACGATATTCCGTCTGATAAAGTGACTAAACGTAAAATTAAAGTCGAAGTACCAAAAGATGAAGAAACCACTTCAAGTAGTGATAATAAAACATCTACAAATACACCAACGACTAAACCAAGTACAACAACATCAGTTAAGAAAAAACAACCTACTGTTACAGTTGTTTATAGTAAATACACCTACAATAATGCGCTTAACATTCAAATGGCTAAAGCGCCACAAGTTAACTATGGTAGTGGTTGGTACAACGCTGGTCGAAGTGCTACATCGGCAGCAATGAACAACGCAACGATTTGGAATAATAGTAAAATGCGTTATCAAATGCTTAATTTAGGCAAATATCAAGGTATTTCAGTTAGTAAGTTAAATAAAATATTAAAAGGTAAAGGTACTTTATCTGGTCAGGGACAAGCATTTGCTGATGGTTGTAAAAAATATAATATCAATGAGATTTATCTTATTTCTCATGCGTTCTTAGAAAGTGGCTACGGTACATCTAACTTTGCAAGTGGTAGATATGGTGCATACAATTACTTTGGAATAGGTGCTTATGATAACAATCCTAACTACGCTATGACATTAGCTAAAAGTTATGGCTGGACTACACCGGCTAAAGCAATTGTTGGTGGCGCTAAGTTTGTCAGAAAAGGATATATCGACAAAGGACAACAAACACTTTATCGTATGCGTTGGAATCCACAAAGTCCGGGTAATCATCAATACGCAACGGATATTAACTGGTGTAAACATCAAGCGAACAATATATATAATCTGTATAGCCAAATTGGTTTAAAAGGTGAGTATTACATTAGAGATAGATATAAATGATGATCATACGGCTGTATATTGCGGGTATAGAGCCGTACATACAATATTATAGCGAGGTGCAATATGAATTATAAAAATAAAGAATTAAAAGCAGTTATTAGTGAACGAGGTGTCAATTTAGGTAATATTGATGTTAATTTTTATACAAAAGATGATGGTACAACCGCTTTGCGTATTAAGCTGTTAAAAGAAGTGAATTATCAAGATAAAATAGTTAAAGAACCAATTAATCTTAAAGATGATGATAAAGTACCACGTATTTATCTGAAATGTGCAGATACCTCTATCTTTGTAAAAGGCTTAGACGTTATCAATCCAGAAATTGGCTTATTACAATATGAATTAGATAGTGAAATCACTAAACATGCTGGTCGAGTTGATGCAATAATCACATTAGAAAACGAAGATGAAAGTTCAGAAGTATGTAAATTCTTTTTTAACATTGAAGATAGTGGTTTTACTGATTATATTGGTAAACAACTTGATGTCGAAAATTTGGAAGATTATGTTGTTAAAGCGATGTCTAAAAATCAATTTGCCAAAGCTGATAAAAACTTTAAAGATAGAATTGGTAATGATATAAAAGCTTATTTAGGTGATAATCCAGATTTATTTAAAGGTGAAAAAGGTTCGATTGGTCCAAAAGGTTTACAAGGTGCTGATGGTATACAAGGTTTACAAGGTCCTAAAGGTGAAAAAGGCGAAAAAGGTGAAAAAGGTGATCCGGGCATTCCTGGTGCTATCGGACCGAAAGGCGATAAAGGTGCAGACGGAAATATCGACTATACAGAAATGAATAAAATGAAACAAGAATATACCGCTAAAATAAATAAAATCGCAGTTGATCCTGCTGATTTCGGAGTGAAATATGATGGTAGCGATGAAACTGCTGCTTTACAAAATGCGATAGATTTTTGTTTTAATAATAACTTGCCTTTATTAGGAACAGGACAAGAAGTTGTTACAAAAGGAATTACTTTCCCAACACATAAGATATATCATGATAAACCAGTAGATTTAGAAATTAAAGGTACATTAAAACTAAGAGCGTTTGAATTGCTACAAGATTATGTAGTTAAAATTGACGGACGTGTGAATATAGAGAATATTGAAGTCAACAGTGATAGAAAAGCTATTAATGGTATTATCGCGAATAACTTTGGACGTTCTTATTTTGGCAAGGTGATTGCAAACAAAGCATTAGGTTGGAATTTTTATCATTTACCGAAAAACAATAATAATCATATCACATTCGAATATGAATATTATACGCAAGGTGGTAGTGTGATAAATACTACAATGGAGATTGTAGCTAGAGCAAATATCACAAGCACCACAGGAACAGCAGATATAAAACTAAGTGATCCTATGCCTGATTTTGTTAAAGACAATAAATATGGTAATCAAGTATTATTTGTAGGTATAGGTAATCGTTGTTATAAAGTTAAAGATGTATTAACAACATCAACATTACGCCTTTATCATTTAGCTGATGAAATTGGTACAACAGGGAAAATTAAGATTTTTGTCGGTGGTGGAGTTAACATCGCTAAACATGGTGACAACGGGGTAGGCACTCACTTAAACCTAGATATATTATCAAACTATGGTATTGGTATGAATCATGCACCGTTATATGGGCATTCATTTACTAACATGACAGCTCAAGGTAACGGTATTGGTTTTTCTTGTGAAGATTTTTCACTTAATACAGCGATAATAAAACCTTATTTCGAACTAAATTCATATGACTTCGTAGTCTATAACTACATTAAAGGAATGGTTATTGCGCCATTAATGAATAAAAATAACATGCAATTCTTAGTTCCTTATAAAATCAACAAAGTTGATGATAAAGGGCCTTTAACAGTGATTGATGAAGAAGGATTAATTGATGGTTCGACTGCACCTCCAGCAATTAATAAAAGCGCGTTGACATTGAAACCGGGCAAACAATATGCACAAAGACTAGTTAATGCAAATGTAACTTATACCATCGACAATACTTTATATACAAAAGCGAACAACATGGATTTTATCGAGTTAAATATTGATATAGCACCCGGCACAAAAAGTAAAATTAACTTAGAACTAGCTAATGATTTAGGAGATAAATTAAGCGAAACAGAAGTCAACATCACAAGTAATTCGTTAATAAAAATTTATCGTTCAGCACAAGATACATGGCGTGTTTCAATATATCGTATGTAAAAAATAATAAAGTTTATTGATATGAAAAAGGTTGGCTATTTAGTCAACTTTTTTTATTTTATTAAAAAGGAGGAAATAATTATGATACCGATCCCTAAAATTTATGATACTGAAAAAGAAGAATGGGTTGAATTAATGGCGAAACCAATCCCAGAAGAAGTTATTAAAATAATGGAAGAAGCATATCCGAATATATTCAAATCGCAGACTGAAACAGTAAGTACATTCTCACCGGATGACGAATCTAAGTCAGAAAGCGAAACAATTAACGATTCCGAATCATTGAATGAATCTGAATCAATAGCCGTATCTGAAAGTACATCAGAAAGTGAAAATACAAGTGAATCAGAAATTATATAGATAAGCTGACCTTTTTAGGTCGGCTTTTTTAATACAAAAATAGGAGTGAATTAGATGGAAGTAAAAGTAATTGTAAGATATATCGTATTAATTATGGCAATTGTCAATCAATTTCTAGCAAATAGAGGGCTTAGTCCTATTCCAGTAGATGAAGAAACAATCAGTACGATTGTATTGGCTGGTATTGGTTTGTACACAGCTTGGAAAGATAATCCGACAAGTAAAGAGGGACAATGGGCGAATAAAAAACTTAAAAAATATAAAGCTGAGAAAAAGTATCGTCAAGCAACAGGACAAGCACCAACTAAAGAATATATCGAACCATCAGATTTAGATGAGTTAGGGTAGGTGTTAGCATATGTTAATGACAAGAAAACAAGCTGAGAATTGGCTAGATAACTCAGAAGGTAAACAATATAATGCAGATGGTTATTATGGTTTCCAATGTTACGATTACTCAAAAATGTTCTTTTATGTTGTTACTGGCGAATGGATAGGTGGACTTAAAGCATCTAACATTCCTTTTGACAATAAAGCGAAGATTGAAAAGTATGCTACGATTATTAAAAACTATGATAGTTTTCTACCACAAAAAGGAGATATCGTTTGTTTCCCAGATAAATACGGTGGTGGATATGGCCATACTGCAGTTGTAACTAGAGCCACACTCACACAGTTTGAAGTACTTGAGCAAAATTGGTTTGGGAATGGTTGGACAGACGGTGTTGTTAAACCAGGATGGGGTCCTGAAACAGTGTCACGTCGTTGGCACTATTATGATAACCCTATGTATTTTATCCGTTTTAACTTCCCTAAAAATGTTAGTGTCGCTAAGAAAGCAAAACGAAAACTTACTTCTAAAAAAGCAAGTGGAGAAATCAAACGTAAGAAAATTATGATTGTCGCTGGTCATGGTTATAATGATCCAGGCGCAGTTGGTAATGGCACAAATGAGCGAGACTTCATTCGTAAGAACTTAACGCCTAAAATCGCTGACTATCTACGCAAAACAGGACATGAAGTTGCATTATATGGTGGTAGTAAGCAATCACAAAATATGTATCAAGACACAGCATACGGTGTACGTGTAGGTAATAAACGTGATTATGGTATGTATTGGGTAAATAAGCAAAACTATGACCTTATCGTTGAATTTCATTTAGATGCAGCAGGTGCTAGTGCGAGTGGTGGCCATGTTATCATCTCAAGTGCATTTAATGCAGATAGTATTGATAAAGATATACAAGAAGTCATCAAAGAGAATTTAGGTCAAATCAGAGGTATCACTAAACGAAGTGATTTACTCCATGCTAACGTATCGGCAGAAATCAACATGAACTATCGTTTAGCAGAGTTAGGTTTCATCACTAATAAAGAAGATATGGACTGGATAAAGAAAAATAGCGACAAGTACGCTAAATTGATTGCTGGTGCTATTCATGGCTCTCCTATTGGTGGTGTCGTTGCTAGTAAGAAGAAATCATCTAACAAGAAATTGAATGTACCTAAAACTATTCCTAGTGGATATAAGCTAAATGATAAAGGCGTACCTTATAAGAAAGAAAAAGGTCGCTACACAGTAACAAAGATTAAAGGCAACAATGTTAGAACAACATACTCAGATAAAGCAGAAATCACAGGAACATTACCTAATGGAGAAGAAATTATCTATGATGGTGCTTTTGCAGTGAATGGCTATCGTTGGATCACTTATCTAAATGATGATTTAAAACGTCGCTATATTGCCACAGGTGAGATTGACAAAAATGGTAAGCGAACAAGTTCTTATGGTAAATTCAGTAGAGTATGATATAATTAACAAACATTAACCTATTTATTTCACACATTTTACGGGACAAGTTTAGTGCTTGTCCCTCTTTTTTTATGTTAAACTAAAGATACCCAGTTTGTGATAATTAAAATAATTATCAGATTTATAAGAGGCA
>ERZ1029886.315-NODE-315-length-10016-cov-5.578757_pt1 | contig 10016 bp, 9 predicted proteins | sample MGYA00519232_ERZ1029886 | MGnify/ENA primary metagenome ERZ1029886 (study PRJEB33666, sample SAMEA4610932) | skin metagenome | biome: Human-associated habitat; feature: Malodor aspect; material: skin | place: Philippines | collected 2015-08 ... | reverse complement strand
GAACTCCCGGTGTGCCCGTGAAGCACCTGTCGCTGGCGACGGTGTTCGCCGCGGTCAGCGGGCTGGTCGTCGTCTGGGTCGCCGGCTGGGCGCTGGACGTGGAGACCAGCTACCGCTACTTCCTCGCCTATTGGGGGCTGTTTTTCGCCTGTACGGGAGTGATCGACGGCATTACGCACGAAACGACCCGCGCCGTCGCCGCGTCGCGCACCGACGGCAAACAGGGGCGGGCGAACCCGTGGCGGCTCGGCGCGGCGCTCGGCGGCGTGGCACTCGCGCTGGTGGCGGTGTGCGGGTTGTTCTTCATGGGCGCGATCGTCCCGCCCGACCCGTCGGCGGCGACGGCGCTGCTCGCGTTCGGGCTGCTGTCATATGCGTTCCAGGCGGTGCTTTCCGGTGTGCTTTCCGGTGCGGGTCTGTGGAGCCGCTACGCCGCGCTGGTGGCGTTGGATTCCGGCGTGCGCCTCGTGCTCGCGCTGCTCACGCTCGCGCTTGGCGGGGGGTTGCGCGAGTTTCTGCTCATCACCGTCATCGGCGCACTGAGCTGGATTGCAATCCTCGCCGCCGCCCCGGTGCGCGTCACCCTCGACGTCGACCGCGCCACGTTCGTCCGCCGCGTCGTGTCCGCCATGGCCGCATCCGGCGCCTCCGCCGCGCTCATTACCGGGTTTCCCACCGCCGTGAGCGCCGCGTTTCCCGACGACCCGGAAACATCGCTCACCGTCGCCGCCATCGCGAACGCCGTGATGCTCACGCGCGCGCCGGTGCTCATGCCGCTGCAGCGTTTTCAGTCGGCGTTGGTGGTGCGGTTCGTCGAGAAGCGGGAGCGCATCTACGAAGCGCTGGCCGCCCCGATCGGTGCGGTGCTCACGCTCGGTGTGGTCGGGTTCGCGGCGGCGTGGCTGATCGGCCCGTGGATTCTGCGGCTCGCGTTCAAGCCGGAGCTTTTCGTCGCGGGCCTCACGCTTGGTCTGCTCACGTTCGCGTCGGCGTTTATGGGCATGCTGATGATCACCGGCGTGGCGGTGCTAGCGCTGGAACGACACGCGTTTTATGTCGCGGGGTGGGTCATCGCTACGCTCACCGCGTTCGCCGTGCTCTTTCTCGCGCCGTGGGGTGTGGCCACCGCCGTTATCGTCGCGCTGTTCGCCGGCCCGATCGCCGGTGCGCTCGTCCACCTCGCGGGCCTTGTAAGGTAGCCGGATATGGAGTCTTTGCTGGTCACCGGCGGCGCCGGTTTCATCGGGTCGAACTTCGCGCGCATGGCGTCCGAGCGCTACCGCGTAATCGTCGTGGACAAACTCACCTACGCCGGCAACCGCGCCAACGTGCCGGAGGGCGTCGAGTTCGTCGAGGGGGACATCTGCGAGCAGTCGCTTACCGACGACCTCGTCAACCGCACCGACGCCACCATCCACTTCGCCGCCGAATCGCACAACGACAACTCGCTGCGGGACCCGTCCGCGTTCGTGCAGTCCAACGTCGTGGGGACGTTCACGCTGCTCGAGGCGGTGCGCAAGTTTGAAAAGCGCCTGCACCACATCTCCACCGACGAGGTCTTCGGCGACTTAGAACTCGGCGGCACCGACGCGTTTACCGAGGCCACGCCGTACAACCCGTCCTCGCCGTATTCCGCGACAAAGGCCGGCTCCGACCACCTCGTGCGCGCCTGGGTGCGCTCCTTTGGCATCAACGCGACGATCTCGAACTGCTCGAACAACTACGGCCCGTACCAGCACGTGGAGAAGTTCATCCCCCGCCAGATCACCAACATCCTGACCGGCGAACCGGCGAAACTGTACGGCACCGGCGCGCAGGTGCGCGACTGGATCCACGTCGACGACCACAACGACGCCGTGCTCGCCATCCTGGAACGCGGCCGGACCGGCGAGACGTACAACATCGGCGCCTGTGACGCTCGCTCCGCTCACATCACGAATAAACAGGTCATCGAGAAAATCTGCGACATCATGGGCGGCGACTACGTCCACGTCAACGACCGGCCCGGCCACGACCAGCGCTACACCATGGACGCCACCAAAATCCGGCGCGAACTCGGCTGGGCGCCGACGCGCGACTTTGAAACCGGGCTGCGCGAGACCATCGCGTGGTACCGCGACAACGAACAATGGTGGCGGGGCGATAAGGGTGTCGTCGAGAAGCAATATGCGGAAAGGGGCCAGTAATGATCGCAGGGTTGGAAGTCCACGACCTGACACTGCACGAGGACAACCGCGGCTGGTTCAAAGAGAACTGGTCCGGCCAAGCGCTCGTGCCACGGCAGCAAAACGTCAGTTTCAACGCCCGGCGCGGCGCGACGCGCGGCATGCACGCGGAGCCGTGGGACAAGTGGGTCTCCGTCGCCTCCGGCCGGGTGTTCGGCGCGTGGGTGGACATGCGCGCTGGTTCCGCAACGTTTAGCGAGACGTTCACCTGCGAAATCGGGCCCGACACCGCGGTGTTCGTCCCGCGCGGGGTGGCCAACGGCTTCCAGGCGCTCGAGGACGACACGACGTACATCTACCTGGTCAACCAGCGCTACTCGCCCGGCGGCGCGTTCTGCTCGTACAAGGAGATCGACTGGCCGCTCGAGCCGACCGAACTCTCCGCCGCCGACCAGGCGCACCCCATGCTTGCCGACGCCACCCCGCTGCCGCCCCGCCGCATCCTGGTCACCGGCGCGAACGGGCAGTTAGGCCGCGCGCTGCGCCAGATCTGGTCCGATGAGGAAGCCGTGTTTTACGGCCGCGACGAGTTCGACATCACCGCGCCGCCGGAACTGGACTGGGGCGATTTCTGGGCGATCGTCAACTGCGCCGCCTACAACGACGTCAACGGCGCCGAGATCGACCGCGCCGCCGCCTGGTCCGTCAACGCCTCCGCCCCCGCCGCGCTCGCCCGGCTTGCCGACGACCACGACCTCACCTTCGTCCACGTCTCCTCCGACTACATCTTCGACGGCACCGTCGACGTCCACGACGAAACCGAGGTGCCCTCGCCGCTGTCCGCCTACGGTGCGTCCAAGGCCGCCGGCGACACCGCCGCCCAGACCGCGCGCAGGCACTACGTTGTGCGCACGTCGTGGGTCTTCGGCGACGGCGCGAACTTCATGGAGACCATGGCGCAACTGGCCTCGCGCGGAGTGTCGCCGAAGGTGGTCTCCGACCAGCGTGGCCGACCCACCGCCGCCGAAGACCTGGCCAAGGGCATCGCGCACCTGCTTTCCTCGGGCGCAGACTACGGCGTGTACAACATCACCTCCGACGGCGACACCGCCGGCCGCGACGAGATCGCCATGGCCGTCTACATCGCCATGGGCGGCGACCCTTCCGACGTGCACCCGGTGACCACCGAGGAGTACGGTCTCGACGCCGCGGTACGCCCGCGCGAGTCCACGCTGTCGCTGGACAAGATCAAGGCGACCGGGTTCGCGCCGTCGAACTGGCGGGCAGCGCTCGCGCTGTACGTGGCCATGCGGTGACGTTTGCCACGAATACGTCCGTGGCTTTCGGGCCGTGCGGGCCTAAGAAATATCGAGCCTTTATCCCTCTCCCAGAAGTTCCCCGTGAAGGCCTTTTACTGTTTTTGATGGGTTTCGGTGGTGCGTTTAAGGACGCCGATCAAGCGATAGAGTTTTATAAGGCCTTCGACCGCACGGAGACCGGCACGGCCTTGAAGGTTTACGATCCGTTCCTACCTTTCTACGTGGCAGCTGGCGATGCCTGCCTCCGCGGCGGTAACACAACCGTTACCTGGCCGGAAACTGGCCCGAAGAAGATGCCGAGGCCCTGCAACCCAGCACCGTCCAAGCCGTCGGGCAACCAGCAGACCCCGGCGAAGCCCTCCACCGACACCCAGGCACCACGGATCAGGGAGCAGCCGCATTGGCGCCGCCGCTGGGTCTGCAGATCCCCGGTCTGGGATAGTGCTGCGTCGGCATCCGGCGACATAACACCCAACTTCCCACCTACATAACACTGTGGGAAGTTGGGTGTTATGTTGGGTGTTATGCTGCAGGACGACCTGACGGAGATTATCACCCAGCTCCGCACCATCGGCGCCGAAAGCTCCAGTGTGGAGGCAAAATCCGGGGTAGGGAGAGCCGTACTGGAAACACTCAGCGCATTCTCGAACCAGGGTGGCGGGGTTCTCATTGCCGGAATCAGCGAGTCCGACGGTTTTACCGCCGTGGCTGATTTCGATCCGATGGCTGCACGCGATTCTTTGACAAGTTTCTGCGAGCAGCTCACTCCCCCAGTCAGGCCCGAGATTGCAGTGTTGCCCTTCGAGTCAGGCCAAGTCCTAGTCGCAGAGATCCAAGAAATGGAGCCTCGGGACAAACCCTGTTATGTCAGCGATCGCGGACTGTACAAAGGCAGCTATATCCGGACCGGAGAAAGTGAGCGCAGGCTCACCCCGTACGAAGTGGACCGGATCGTAGAAAACAAGGGGCAGCCGTCGTGGGATCGTGAACCCGTGACCGAAGCCTCGCTCGGCGATCTGGACGAAACCTTGCTTTCCCGCTATACGGAAAAACAGCAGGCTGCCCGTGAGAAAACGTTCGCAGACGGGGTGCCAACTGCATTGCACCGACTTCAGGTGCTCCGCGAGGACAAACCGACTCTCGCCTCACTGCTCACCATGGGCGACTACCCGCAGCAGTTTTACCCGCGCCTCGCGGTAACTTTCGCGCTCTACCCGGGCACCGGCAAAGGAGACGTGGCGGAAGGATTCCGGCTCCTCGACAGCGCAAGAATCACAGGCCCCATTCCCGAAATGGTTGAGGAAGGAGTGCGTCTAGTTGAGAAGAACATGCGCACCGCGGGTTTGATCGAAGGGGTATTCAGGAAAGATGTGCCTGACTACCCGCCGGTAGCTATCCGAGAAGCGCTGGTGAACGCCTTAATGCACCGCGACTACTCCCCCTCGGCCCTAGGCACTCCTGTCCAAATCGACATGTACGTGGACAGGCTCCAGATTTCTAACCCTGGTGGGCTTTTCGGTGGCGTGACCGCCGACAACCTCGGTCAACCAGGAGTATCCACCTCCAGGAACCAATTGCTGTCGACCTTCTTGGAAGACATGCAATACTCCGGCGGTGGCACGGTGGCGGAGAATCGCGGAACCGGGATTGCGGTTATGCGGTCCGCGACAGCGGACGCCCTGATGCCACCGCCTGAATTTTCCAACACGCTGACACACTTCACTGTGACCTTCCACAAGAGGAAGGTCGCGGCGGCGGAAACCCACGAAACCGCATACGAGCAGGTATCACGTCTGCTTCAAGAACGAGTTTCGTGGTCGACCACCGAACTCAAAGAAGCGACTGGCCTCAGCCGCACCGCGGTACAGAAGAGTCTGAACCAGCTTCTCCGTGAAGGAGCGGCGGAAGTGACTGAGCCGTTGAGAAGCCCTCGGCAGCGCTACAGGAAGACGAGATAAAAACGGTATAACACCCAACTTCCCACCTACATAACACTGTGGGAAGTTGGGTGTTATGAATGTGGGAAGCTGCTCCCCCGCCGGCGCCAACTACACTTCGCTTCCATGAAAGGCATCATTCTCGCGGGCGGGTCGGGCACGCGTCTGTACCCGATTACGCAGGGCATCTCGAAGCAGTTGATGCCGATTTACGACAAGCCGATGATCTACTACCCGCTGTCCACCCTGATCAGCGCGGGTATCCGGGAGATTTTGATCATCACCACGCCCGAGGACCGCGCGAACTTTGAGCGCTTGCTTGACGACGGCTCCCACCTCGGCATCATGCTCCACTACGCCGAACAACCGAAGCCGGAGGGTTTGGCGCAAGCGTTTTTAATCGGCGAGGACTTCATTGGCGACGATTCCGTAGCGCTTGTGCTCGGCGACAACATCTTCGACGGCGCCGGCATCTCGCAGGCTCTCGGCCAGGTGCGCGACATCGAAGGCGGGGCGATCTTCGCCTACGAGGTCTCGGATCCGCAGCGCTACGGCGTGGTCGAGTTCGACGCCGCCGGCACCGCGCTGTCCATCGAGGAAAAACCGGACGCGCCGAAGTCGAACTTTGCGGTGGTGGGGCTGTATTTCTACGACAACGAGGTGGTGGAGATCGCGAAGCGCATCGAACCGTCGGCGCGCGGCGAGTTGGAGATCACCTCCGTCAACGAGGCCTACTTAAACCGCGGCGATCTCAAGGTCCACCGTCTGCACCGCGGCGACGTGTGGCTGGACACCGGCACCATCGATTCGATGAGCGAGGCCAGCGCGTACGTCGAGGTGCTGCAAAAACGCACTGGCACCGTGATCGGCTCGCCGGAGGTCGCCGCCTACCGCGAGGGCTTCATCGACACCCGCCAACTCGAGGCGCTCGGCGAACAGGTGCTCAAATCCGGCTACGGCCGCTACCTCATCGACGCCGCGAGGGACTGACATGGCAACACTCGCAGCGCTGATCACCGTCTACCACGGCACCGACACCGCCGACCTTGAGCGCGCCCTGACTTCCCTGCAGACGCAGACGCGGCCGGCAGACGAGCTGGTCATTGTGGTGGACGGACCGGTGGGAAAGGCGGTGGAGGGGGTCGTCGAGAAGCATGATGCGCGGGTGATTCGGCTGCCGGAAAACGTGGGCGCGGGCCCGGCGTCGCAGGCCGGCCTGGAGGCAATCGGCGCCGACTACACCGCGCGGCTGGACTCCGACGACGCCGCGAAACCCGAGCGGTTCCAACGGCAACTGGCGTACCTGGAGGCGCACCCGGGCGTCGGCGCGCTGGGCACCGCCGTCGAGGAGTTTTCGCGCACCCCGGGCGACACGGGGCGGGTGCGCGCGCTGCCGGAGAACCCGCACGCGTACGCGAGGATGAACTCGCCGGTGAACAACCCGTCGGTGATGCTGCGCACCCGCGCCGTCAAGGACGTCGGGGGCTACCGGGACGTGCACTTCATGGAGGACTACGACCTCTACGCGCGCCTGATCGCCGGCGGGTGGCAGGTGCGCAACCTGCCGGAGGCGCTGACGGATTTCCAGGTCACCGACGCGCAGTTTGCCCGCCGCACCGGCCGCGAAATGTTCGCCGCGGAGGCGAAGATGCAGCGCAACCTGATCGCCTACGGGCTGATCTCGCGCCCGCGTGCTGTGTTTAACCTGGCAGCGAGGTCGGCGTACCGGGTACTTCCCACAGGTTTGCTTAAGCGCGTGTACGCCGTGTTGTTCCACCGCGGGGAGTAACCTAACGTCCGACATGAACGCATTTTCAGACACCTGGCTGATCGTGCCCTGTTACAACGAGGGCTCGGTCATTTTCGACGTGCTCTCGCACGCCCGCGAGACGTTTCCCAACATCGTCGCCGTCAACGACGGCTCGCGCGACGACTCCGCCGCGCAGATCCGCGCCGCCGGCGCCCACCTGGTCAACCACCCGGTGAACCTGGGCCAGGGCGCAGCGATCCAAACCGGCGTGGAGTACGCGCGTGCGCAGCCCGGTGCGCAGTTCTTTGTCACCTTCGACGCCGACGGCCAGCACCAAGTAAAGGACGTGATGCGGATGATCGAACGGTTGCGTGCGGAGCCGGTGGATATTCTCGTCGGCACGCGGTTTGCGGGGCAGGACAACTCGCAGGTGCCGTGGATCAAACGCATGGTGCTGAAAACGGTGGTGTTGCTCTCGCCGCGCACCCGCAAACTGGGGCTGACGGACGCGCACAACGGGCTGCGGGCGTTTAACAAGCGCGTCGCCGACGAGATGAACATCCGTATGAACGGGATGTCGCACGCTTCGGAGATCGTCACCATGATCGACAAGTGTGGCTGGCGTGTCGACGAAGAACCCGTCGACATCCTCTACACCGAATACTCCATGTCGAAGGGCCAGTCGCTGATCAACGGCGTAAACATCCTCGCCGACGGACTCGTTGCAAGGAGGTTGCCGTGATTCAGGCGTTGCTGCTTGCCGCGATTGTGGTGTTGGCGTGGTACTTCTTCGCCAATCGTCGGAAAGCGAACGCGAAGGCGTGGGTGAAGTTGGGCTTCGTCGTGCTCAGTCTCGCCGCCGTGTGGGCGATCGTGCGCCCCGACGACGTGACGGTGCTCGCGAACTGGCTTGGCGTGGACCGCGGCACGGACTTGATGCTTTACGTGCTGGTCATCGCGTTTTTCTTTACGACGATCTCGACCTGGACCCGCTTCCGCGAACAGGAGTTGCGCTACGCGCGCCTCGCGCGTGCAGTCGCGCTGCAAAACGCCGAGGCGCCCGAAGACTAGAACCCGCGGCGGATCCACTCCTCTAGGTGCGGGGCTTCATCGCCGATGGTGGTGTGGTCGCCGTGGCCGGTGCGCACCACCGTCTCCGCGGGCAGGTCCAGCACGGACTTCTGCAGGGAGTTGATGATGGTGTCGAACGACGAGAACGACCGGCCCGTCGCACCCGGGCCACCCTGGAACAGGGTGTCGCCGGAGAACAACTCGCCGGCTTCCTCGGCGTAGATGACCACAGAGCCCGGCGAGTGGCCCGGGGTGGACATGACGCGCAGATCGGTGCCGGCGATGTTGAACGTGGCGCCGTCGAGAAGCTGGCGGTAGTGCGCGTTCGGGTTCTGGCGCTGCCAGAGGAATCCGTCGGTGGGGTGCAGGTACACCGGGGCGTCGACAAGCCGCGACAGTTCCGGCGCAGCGTCGATGTGGTCGGAGTGGCCGTGGGTGGCCAGAATGCCCTTGACGCGGCGGTCCCCCACTGCTTTGGCGATGGCTTCGGCGTTGTGGGCGGCGTCGATGATGTAGACCTCCGAATCGTCGCCGACGATCCAGACGTTGTTGTCCACCTCCCACTCGCCGCCGTCGAGTTTGAACAGGCCGGACGTGACGACGTTATCGATGCGCATTAGAACTCCACCACGCTTCGCAGCACGTCGCCGCGCTTCATTTTGGCAAACGCCTCTTCGATGTCGCCGATACCGATGCGCTCGGAGACGAACTCGCCGAGCGGGTAGCGGCCCTGCCTGTACAGCTCAACGTACGCCGGGAAGTCGCGCTCCGGCAGGCAGTCGCCGTACCAGGCGGGTTTGATGGAGCCGCCGCGGGCGTACATGTCGATCGCGGGCACGTCGATGCGGTCCGTCCGGTTGGGCACGCCGACCATCACCATCCGCCCGGCGAGGTCGCGCGCGTAGAACGCCTGGCGCCACGTCGGCTGGATGCCCACCGCGTCGATGGTCACGTCGGCGCCGAACCCGCCGGTGAGCTCGCGCACGCGCTCGATCACCGCGTCCTCGTCCATGTCCTTCGAGCAGATCGCGTGGGTTGCGCCGAAGCGCTCGAGGGCCGCGTCGCACTTCCGCGTATCGACGTCTACAGCAATCACCGTCGTCGCCCCCGCCAAAGCGGCACCAGCGACGGCCGCGAGACCGACACCGCCGAGGCCGAAGACCGCGACGGTGCCGCCCTCGGGCACGTCGGCGTAGGCCACCGCCTGCCAACTCGTCGGCAACACGTCCGAGAGGTAAAGAAACCGCTCGTCCGGCGGGCCTTCGGGCACTTTGATCGGCCCGAAATGGGCCTGCGGAACCCTCAAATACTCGGCCTGCCCACCGGGCACCTGCCCGTAGAGCTTGCTGTAGCCGAGCAGGCTGGCGCCGGTTCGGCGCAGGACAATCGCGGCGGCGGTCGTGATGATCGCGGCGGCCGGGGTCGCCGCCGTGCCCCTCCGCTGCTCGGGCGAAAGCACCGATGCGGAGGTCGGCCGCTGCGCCGGGATCGGCCGCGAGGCCGGCGCCCACGGCATCCACGACGCCCTGACGGTGCTCGACGAGCTCGCCGGCCATGAGCGCACCCGGGCGATCGGAGAGACCGGGCTGGACTACTTCCGCACCGGCAAGGACCGCCACGAGCTGCAGCAGGACTCGTTCCGCGAGCACATCCGCCTGGCCAAGAAGCACGGGCTGGCCATGCAGATCCACGACCGCGACGCCCATCGCGACGTGCTCGAGATCCTCGAGGCCGACGGCGCCCCCGAGCGGACCGTCTTCCACTGCTTCTCCGG
>ERZ1029886.308-NODE-308-length-10156-cov-4.855064_pt1 | contig 10156 bp, 9 predicted proteins | sample MGYA00519232_ERZ1029886 | MGnify/ENA primary metagenome ERZ1029886 (study PRJEB33666, sample SAMEA4610932) | skin metagenome | biome: Human-associated habitat; feature: Malodor aspect; material: skin | place: Philippines | collected 2015-08 ... | reverse complement strand
GGACTCACATTATGAAGCGCAACAATTCGCGTAAGCCGCGCATTGAGCAGTCCCGTCGCCCGAAGAAGAACCCGCTGAAGGCCAAGGGCATCGAGGCTGTCGATTACAAGGATGTTGAGACCCTGCGTCTTTTCATCTCGGATCGCCACAAGATCCGTTCCCGCCGCGTCACGGGCCTGACCCCGCAGCAGCAGCGCCAGGTCGCTACCGCTGTGAAGAACGCGCGCGAGATGGCTCTTCTGCCGTTCACGACCCGCTAATTAGCCGGTTGACGATGACAGCGTAGGAGTCTTCGACTCGAAGCACCCGCACTCCCCTCCCCGAGGGTTGAGAGCGGGTGCTTTTCTTCTAAGGTATTGCTCGACAGAAAGGATGGTGCGTATGGCGAGCACGGTTGGACGCCCCCGGAAGCAAAGCCCCCGCCGCAAGGGTGCCACGGCGCGCGAGGAGATTCTCGACGCCGCTTCCGAGTTGTTCACGCGCAACGGCTTTGCAACGACATCCACGCACGACATCGCCAACGCCGTGGGCATCCGCCAAGCGTCGCTGTACTACCACTTCCCGTCGAAGCGCGACATCTTTCTCACCCTGCTCATGGGCACGCTCCAGCCGTCGCTGGATTTGGCCTCCGACCTGGCGAAGACTGACGAGACCGCCGCGGTAAAGCTGTGGGCGCTGGTGGCGGCGGAGTCGCGCATTTTGCTGTCGACGAACTGGAACATCGGCAGGCTCTACCAATTGCCCGTGCTGGTCTCCGAGGAGTTCCAGGAGTACCACGAGGCGCGCCGGAAGCTAGAGGAGATCTTCCGCGGGCTCGCCGCACAGATCGTCGGCGATGACGACCCGCGCATCGACCTGCCGTTCCACATGACGCTCGCAGCGATCGAGATGCGTGACAACACCGGCACCGCGCCATACCCGCTTGTCGACGACGCCCTGCCCGCCCCCTCCGTCACCCTCGCCGACGCCGTGCTCGACGTGTTGCACACCGACCTGCCGGAGCGCCGCACCGAGCGCATGCTCAGCCTGGTCGCCCAGGTCTCACGCGAAGAGAATTAACTACACACCGCCTGCGGCAATAACCCCGCCTGCTCCTGCAGCGCCATGGCGGCAGCGTTGAGCATCCCCTGCCCCGTCCCGTAGGAGCCGTCCGCCGGCAGCGAGGTGATTGCCACCGCCGCAACTGTGCCGTCGCCGCGCGGCATGAGCCCGAACTGGCGAGTGGTGTACATCCCCGCCTCGTCCGGCCCCCAGCCGCCTTTGTAGGCCGCATCGCCGGTCGTGCCGAGCCCGTACGCCTGCGAGGCGTCGACCTGCCGCATGAGCGCCAGCACGTCCGCGGCCCCCGGCACGCACGCGAGTTGCCCCGCCATGACCGCTTCTTGCCCGGTGGTGAGCATCGTCTGCCCGAAGGTGCTAAACCCCGGACGCGTGAGCACCGTGTTCACCTGCGCGCCGGCCCCCATTTCGGCCAAGACCTGATTAACGGCATCGGGCCCGACGGCGTCGTAGAGCCTCGCTGCGGCGTCGTTGTCGGACACGGTCAGCGCCGCCTGCGCGTCCGCGTAGAGCCCCGGGTTGGCGCGCAGCGCGGCAATCGCGATGGGCACCTTAATCGTCGACCATGCTGGACTCGGCGCGTCAAAACCCGCCATGGTGACACCGTTCGCCCCCGCCACCGCGATGCCGATGGTGCCGCCGTAGAGGGCGGTGATGTCGGCCACGATGTCGTCGAGAAGCGATTGCAACGGCGCTTCAGACGGGGCAACGCTTGACGACGACACCCTCGCCGGAGCCGACACGGATACCGTGGACACGGTCGGCTCCGGCAGTTCGCTCGCAGTCGGCAACGCAGGCTGATCGGGGCCCGCACATGCGCAAAGCGCCGCCGCGCACACGAGTGCAACGGCGGCGCCAGTGATGCGACTTACCAAATCTTCACCCGGGCGTTGTTGCCGCCGGTGCAGTAAACGGTCTTGTCGCCGCGGCAGGTCATGCGGTACTCCACCCCGGTGACCGGGCTCCACGCGGTGATGGTCACGTTCGGGTCGCCGCCCCGGTTGTAGGCGCTGACAAACGCGTCGTACACGTTGGACGCGAAGCTCGAGCTGGTCACGTCGGTGTCCGGCGACCAGTTGCCGTAGCTGCGCTTCTCCGGAGCCTTCTTCGTGCTCGACTTCTTCGACGAGGACGCCGTGGGCTCGTCCGAGCCCTTCTCGTTGTCGTCCTTGTCGTCGTCGCTCTTCTCATCGCCGGCGGCGGAGTCGTCGTCACCCGCGCCGCGCGTGCTCGTCTCCACGATGGTGTTGGTCACCGGGCCGCTACCGCCGTTGAAGGCGCCGGAGACGTTCATGAACGCGTAGATGGCGACCGGGATCGCGAGCAGCAGCACGGCGAGTGCGACGATCCAGCCGACGTTGCTGCGCTTCTCCGGCTGCTGGAACCCGCCCGGATAACCGCCTGGGTACTGGTTCGGTTGCGCGTACTGCGGTTGCGCGTACTGCGGGTTGTAGTTCTGCTGCGGGAACTGCTGCGTAGGCTGCGGCTCCGACGGAGTGTTCCACTGGTTGTCGCCGGAGCCCCAGTTGTAGGAACCGTTCTGGTTCGACATGGCTACGCCTTTCTCATTGGTACTGGGGAGCAGATATTAGCAGCGTGCGGTGCGGAAATCGCCGCGCATTGCGGCAATTCCGTCCGCCAGCTCGTTGAGCATGGCGAAGCTGCCCTCGTGCCCCTTCGGGCTGTGCGCGGTGATCGCCACGGCGACATCGCCGTTCGGCCCCGGGATCAGGCCGAACTGGCGTGCCAGGTGGCCGCCCTGGTAGTAGTTCCAGCCGCCCTTGAACCGCGCGCCAGGGATGCGGCCCAGGCCCCAGTGCTGGTAGTCCACAATGCGGCCCATCATGTCCAGCACCGGCTCGTGGCCCGGCACGCAGCGCAGGCCCGAGGCGAACGCGGCCTGGTCGCTCGTGGTCCACATCGTGCCCATCTGGTAGCCCGCCGGCGTGGTGGTGCGCGAGCCGGCCTGGTGGATGATGCCGTCGAGTTCCGCACCCGATACCTGCGCGAACATGCGGTGCGCCGCCGGGTTGTCGGAGCGCGTCACGGCGATCTCCGCGTCGCGGTAGTTCGCCTGGCTCTTGCGCAGCGCGGCGATGGACACCGGCACCTTCATCGTGGAAAACGCCGGTTCCGGACGGTTGTCACCCGCGGTAACGCCGCCGACGGACACGGTCGCGCGTCCCCCGTGGCGCCCGACAACCTCGCGCACCAACCGGTTGAGCTCCGCTTGCGTATCGACGACACGCTTCGGCGCCGGCTTCTGCGCAGCTTTCTGCGGCGCCGTCAGCGGCAGCGGCAGGTGGATTGCGCGCTGCAGCTGCGGCGGCAACTGCTTGTAGGTCTGCACGATCGCCGGTCCCACCACCGGGATCTGGTCGATGGCGGTGTAGGTCGGCAGAGCAGGGATGGTGGGCAGAGACAGGCCGGCGGCCAGTGCGAGCGCCGCAAGTTTGGAGGACACGGGGTCAGACTTTCTAGTGAGCGAAGTGGCGGGTGCCGGTGAGGTACATGGTCACGCCGGCCTCCTTGGCCGCGGCGATGACTTCCTCGTCGCGGATGGAACCGCCGGGCTGGACGACGGCCTTCACGCCGGCGTCGGCAAGCAATTGGAACCCGTCGGCGAACGGGAAGAACGCATCCGATGCGGCCACTGCACCGTTGGTGCGGTTGCGGCCCTCATCGAGCGTGTTCGCGCGGTCGACGGCGAGCTTCGCCGAGTCGACGCGGTTGACCTGGCCCATGCCGATGCCCACGGTGGCGCCGTCGTCGGCAATGAGAATCGCGTTGGACTTCACGCAGCGCACCGAGCGCCACGCGAACTCGAGATCCGCCAGGGTCTGCTCGTCGGCTGCCTCGCCGGCAACCAGCTTCCAGTTCGCCGCGACGTCGCCGTCGGCCTGGAACTGGTCGCGCTCCTGGATGAGCCAGCCGCCGGTGATCTGCTTGCGTTCCTCGTCGAGCTGCTTGGGGGCGACTTCAAGGATGCGCAGGTTCTGCTTCGTCTGCAGCAGCGCGAGCGCCTCCGGTGCGTAGGACGGGGCGATGACGACCTCGGTGAAGATCGGGTGGATCTGCTCCGCAAGTTCGAGGGTGACCTCGCGGTTCGCGGCAATCACACCACCGTAGGCGGAGACCGGGTCGCAGGCGTGGGCCTTCTTGTGCGCATCGGCGATGGACTCGTCGGACACAGCCAGGCCGCACGGGTTGGCGTGTTTGATAATCGCCACGCAGGCGCGCTCGTGGTCCCAAGCGGCGCGCCACGCGGCGTCGGCGTCCTGGTAGTTGTTGTAGCTCATCGCCTTACCGCCGTGCTGGGTCGCGGCGGCGATGCCCCAGCCGTCGGTTTCCAGGCGGGCGGCCTGGTGCGGGTTCTCGCCGTAACGCAACTCGGTCGTCGATGCGCCGGCATCCAACTGGGAGGCCAGCCAGGAGGACACGGCGGCGTCGTAACGCGCGGTGTGGGTAAACGCCTCAAGCGCGAGTTCGCGGCGCTGCTCCTCCGAGAAACCGCCGGTCTTGACTGCTTCGGCGACGTCCGCGTAGCGCTCCGGGGAGGTCACCACAGCAACAGACGGGTGGTTCTTCGCGGCGGCGCGCACCATGGACGGCCCGCCGATGTCGATCTGCTCGACGCACTCGTCAAACGATGCGCCGGAGGCCACCGTCTCCTCGAACGGGTACAGGTTGACCACCACGAGCTGGAACGGCTCAATACCGAGCTCGTCTAGCTGCGCTTTGTGGTCTTCCTTGCGCAGGTCCGCCAGGATGCCGGAGTGGACGCGCGGGTGCAGCGTCTTCACGCGGCCGTCGAGCACCTCGGGGAACCCGGTGACGTCTGCGACCTCGGTCACCGCCACGCCCGCGTCCGCGATGCGCTTTGCGGTGGAGCCGGTGGAGACGATCTCGACGCCAGCCTCGCCCAGCGCACGGGCGAGGTCCTCCAAGCCGGTCTTGTCGTAGACGCTGATCAGAGCGCGCTTGATCTCATTTTTCATGGGAACAGGACCTTTCCGTTTTCAACTGTGGCGTTGTGCAGCAATTCGACGATCTGCTCGCGCTCAACCTTTTTGATGCGCTCGTGCAGCTCTGCCTTGGTGTCGCCTGCCTCGACTGCGACGGGGCGCTGCGCGATGATCTTGCCGGTGTCCATGCCGGCGTCGACGTAATGGACGGTGCAGCCGGTGACCTTCACGCCGTAGTCGAGGGCGTCTCGAACAGCGTGGGCGCCCGGGAACGCGGGCAGCAGCGAGGGGTGCGCGTTGATGGTGCGGCCCTCGAACTGCTCGAGGAAGCCGGGGCCCAAAATGCGCATGAAGCCCGCGGAGACCACGATGTCCGGGTTGACTGCCGCCACTGCGGCCGCGAGCTTGTCGTTCCAGGCGTTGCGGTTGGTTTCCATCGGCACCACCGCGGTACGGATCCCGGCGTTTTTCGCCCGCTGGATCCCTGGACAAATTTGATCCGCCACCACGATGTCTACGCGGTAGCGGTCCTTCTGGTTGTCGAGGATCGACCTCAACAGGGTGCCCGTTCCGGACACGAGTACGGCAACTGATTTCGCAGAATCACTCACGACGATCAGTTTAACGACCGCTATTGTCCGCTGCCCGTTGCCTCAGGGCTGCCACCCCCAGCACCGCCGCGCCCGTGACGGCGACCCAGACAAACAGCAGCAACGCGAGCATCCAGGGCTGGGCGCCGATCACGCCGTACGCCCCCGCGCGGCCGGCGCTGAACACACCGACGCCAGCGCCGACGAGTGCCGACCACGTCGCGGTGGCGGCGATGCCCACCAGCGACAGGCGCTGCGCGATTAAGCAATGCGCGAGCACGCCGGCGGGGATGAGCAGCAGCACCGGCGCCCAAACGGGCACCTCGGCGGGCAGGGCGCCGAACAGCGGCAGTGGCGGGTACGGCACAGAGATAGCGTCAAAGAGGTTGATCTCGCCCGGGCCGTAGGTGAACGATCCGCCCAGCAGCACCGCGAGCGTGCCCACCACAGCGTTGGGTAGGTACGCCAGGCACAGCACGATCAATCCGAGTGCACCGCCCCACCCCACGGACGGGTACTGGTCGAGCAACTCCCCCACCCGTGCGTATCCGGCGGCGAGGAAGATGAGGTAAACCACGCCGGCGACGAGGAAGAGACGCGTTGCGATGCGGCCGGCGACCGCCCCGGCGTCGACGCTTTCTTTGGGGATGCCGGCGCGCTTTGCCAGCGCCTGCCAGACCACCTTGCGCACGCCGAGGCAGTAGCCGACCAGGTGCAGCAGCAACGGGCAGATAAAGGCTGCCACAGCGGAGGGTGCCTGCACGGCGTAGACCGACGAGGCGTCGGCGACCATGAAGTAAGCGATCGCGCTGAGCACCAGGGCGAACGCGGCGACAAGCCCGAGCAGCACCGTCAGGTCCAGGATGCTCACCCGGCCCGCGGTGGCGGCGCGGATCCGGCGCGCGACGAGAGCGACCACGCCCATGGCGGGCAACAGTGGCACGGCGGCGAGCTCGATGTCGTCGATACGCACCGGCACCCCGTGGAAGGCGAACCACACTTGCCCCACCGCGCCCGGCAGGTAGGTCAGGCTCCAGCCCGCGATAAGGATGACCGCGAAACAGGTCGCGAGGATGCCGAGGGCGATCACGGCGTTGGGCACGGCGACGTACGGCAGGTAGTGCTTGATGCGCTCCTGCGTGGTCTCCGGGACTTTCGCCGGGGCGTCTTGCCGCTTGATGCCGGTGATCTTGCGGGTGGATGCGCCGTTTTTACGTTTGCGGCGCCCGCTTGTCGACGACGCCGGCCTAGGGCTGGGTGTGGTGCTCATCGCATCTCACTCTGCCACCCGGGCCGCCGGATCCGCCACATCCGTCCGGCGAGTCACACTGATTACACTGCGCCTCACTGTAACGTTGTGGTCAGCGCCCGCGATTAAGACAATATTCAGATTCGTCTTGCCCTGACGAGACCGATTCGTTACAGTTACCTCTCGTAGATAACAGGAAGGTTACGATTTCTCCGCCGGCAAGCGTGCTAGCAGGGAGAATGCGGAACCAACGGAAGATCTCAAAGAGGGCACATGTTCATTTCGAAGAAGCAGGGCGGCAAGCACCGTAAGCAGACCCCCAACACGGGCCGTGTCGCAGTCGTTGCCGCCGCCACCGGCGCAGTCTCCACCGCCGGTTTCTCCGGCCTCGCCGCCGGCGCCCTGACTTCCGATAAGCAGCAGGATGACAATTACGCCATCGAACTCGCCGCCGATACCGACGAGCTCACCGCGGACACCGCCGCCGAAGCGACCCCGCAGATCCTGGCGATCTCCGAGTACAAGCCGGTGGAAAACCTTACCGAGCAGCTAAACAAGGCCGTGCAGCACTCCGACGAGGTCGCACGCCAGGACGAGGCTGCCCGCGCACCGCTGACCGTCCGCCCGGCCGAGGGCGCATACACCTCCGGCTACGGCATGCGCTGGGGCACCCTGCACGGCGGCGTCGACATCGCCAACGTGGAAGGCACCTCGATCCTCGCGGTCGAGGACGGCACCGTGATCGACTCCGGCCCGGCTCAGGGCTACGGCCAGTGGATTCGCATCCGCCACGAGGACGGCTCCATTTCCGTCTACGGCCACATGCAGTCCCTCTACGTCGCCGTCGGCGAGCAGGTCCACGCGGGCCAGGAAATCGCCGGCATGGGCAGCCTGGGCTTTTCCACCGGTTCCCACCTCCACTTCGAGATCTGGCCGGATGGTGCCACCGCCGTCGACCCAGCCCCGTGGCTGGCCGCCCGCGGCATCTCCCTCTAAGTCGCGTTCTGTTACTGCCCCGCTTCGGCGGGGCTTTTTGCGTTACGGCGACACCCAGTTTCCATCCCGTCGGGGGTAGTGCTTTCACCCCCGCAATCCAGTCCCGCCAGTAACATTTTCCACACCAGTCACAGCGCGCTAGCCTGCAACGACGGCGTCGATGTTCGAATTTTAGAACAAATGTGCAGGTCACGGCATTGCCGTCCATGTGGACGGGCGTTAAGTTCTATTGCCGTGCGCGTGGCCCCAGCTGCGCCGAACCGGACCCGCGTAGAGAAGGTATTGCATCACCATGACCCGTCGAATTCTCCCCGGCGCAACCGCCACCGCTGCAGCAGCGCTCGCGCTGGCGCTCACGGCGACGTCCGCCAACGCGTTGACGATCACCGTCGGCGGCACCCCTGTTGCGAACCAGGGTGAAGCACTCGGTGCGCTGGCAAAGGCCGCGGACGCGATCCGCGACAACGGCGCGACAATCACCGCCGGCGGCTACAAGGTCGTCTACGACCCGCGCGCGTTGGAGACCCCGCTCGCCACCGCGTTCGCGCCCGCTCAGGGTACAGACTGGGTTGCACCGCAGCGCGGACGCACCTCCGACGGCCGCACCGTGGTCATGCCGACGACCGGTCGCTACACCTCGGGCTACGGCCCGCGCTGGGGAACGGTCCACCGCGGCATCGACATCGCCAACGATCTGGGCACCCCGATCTACGCGGCGATGGACGGCACCGTCACCGCTGCGGGCCCTGCTCAGGGCTTCGGCAACTGGGTCGTGATCAAGCACGACGGCGGCGAGGAGACCATCTACGGCCACATGCGCTACTACGACGTCCAGGTGGGCCAGCGTGTAAAGGCGGGCCAGAAGATCGCCTCCATCGGCAGTGAGGGCCAATCCACTGGTCCGCACCTCCACTTCGAGGTGAAGCCCGACGGTGTGAACCACACCGACCCGGAGGCATGGCTCGCCCAGCAGGGCATCCGAATCTAGAGCTTTTCCATCGGCACCCCGCCGATGGTCATGAGCCGGACGGTGCCGGACGATCCGAAGTCGATCGTCACCGTCTCCCGCACGCCGGAGCCTTCCACGGTGAGCACCGTGCCGAGCCCGTATTTGGCGTGGTTCACGCGGTCTCCGGCAGACAAGTTCAGATTCTTGTGCACCGTCTGCTTCGGAGCACGGCGCGGCCCGCGCGACTGCGTGCGGGGACGCGACGGCGCGCCCCACGCGTCGGCGTTGAAGGAGCGCTCCGGTTCCAACCGGCGCCAGTCGATGAGGTCCTCTGGGACCTCGGCGAGGAAGCGGCTGGCGGGGTTGGTCACCGGGGAGCCCCACGACGAGCGCAGCGTCGCTCGGGTGAGGTAGAGCCGCTCGCGTGCGCGGGTGATGCCCACGTACGCCAAGCGGCGCTCCTCGGCGAGTTCCGCCGGGTCCCCCAGCGCGCGCAGGTGCGGGAACTGCCCGTCCTCCCAGCCAGTCACGAACACGACTGGAAACTCCAGGCCCTTTGCGGTGTGCAGGGTCATCAACGTGACCACACCTTGCTCGTTGTCCGGCAACTGGTCGGCGTCGGCAACCAGCGAGACCTTCTCCAAAAACGCCTGTAACGACCCCGGCGCGGGTTCGCCTTCCTGCATGACCGCGTCGATCTCCTCATCGGTCATGTAGGCCACCTGGTTCGCCGCCTCGGAGGAGAACTCGCGGGCGACGGAGACCAACTCGTTGAGGTTGTCCAGGCGGGCGCCGTCCTGCGGGTCGTTGGAAGCCTCCAGCTCGGCCTTGTAGCCGGTGGCGTCCAGCACCCGGGCGACCAGCTGGCCCAGATCGGGCATGCCGGTGACCTCGTTGACCATGCCCGGCATTTCGTCAGCAAGCCCGCGCATCATGTCGACAAACCGGGTGATGGCGTTTTTCGCAGCCGGTTTGACCATGTCGACGTTGCCCGCGGCGGCGTCGGCAAGCGAGCGGCCGAAACTCTGGTTGTTCTGCTCGGCGTGCAGGGCGACCATGGCCTGCGCCTTGTCGCCAATGGCGCGTTTGGGCACGTTGACGATGCGGCGCAGGCTCACCGTGTCGTCCGGGTTTTCCAGCACCTTCAAGTACGCGATGATGTCGCGGATCTCGCGGCGCTCGTAGAAGCGCGTGCCGCCGACAACCTTGTACGGGATGCCGGAGCGGATGAAGATGTCCTCGAGCGCGCGCGAGGCGTTGTTGGTGCGGTACATCACCGCCATGTCCGAATACGGCACTCCCCTGTCCGCCAAGGTGTCAATTTCAGACGCGATAAAGCGGGCCTCAT
>ERZ1029886.306-NODE-306-length-10227-cov-11.383995_pt1 | contig 10227 bp, 12 predicted proteins | sample MGYA00519232_ERZ1029886 | MGnify/ENA primary metagenome ERZ1029886 (study PRJEB33666, sample SAMEA4610932) | skin metagenome | biome: Human-associated habitat; feature: Malodor aspect; material: skin | place: Philippines | collected 2015-08 ... | reverse complement strand
CTGTGGTGGAACTGCACCGTCAGAACGGTGAATCGGTCGAACTGGTCGATCGGCACGACGAGGTGTATTTCGACATGCTCGGTGAAGTGTTGGAGCGGCTCATCGATGACGGGCGCTGGCGCCTGATCGACGTGAGCGTGATCGGCGCGAAGACGTCCCGACGGCGCCGCGCTGTACCGGCGCGCGCGCGGCATCGGGCGTATCTGCGACGGCCGCGACGGCGCCCTGCGCGAACGCGCCGGCGGGAAAGTTGAGCTTGGCCGCGGCGAGCAGCGCGGCGGCGGCGCGGATATCGCCCGCGCGGCCTTCCAGCAGCACGAGGTCGACGTGAGCGATGGCGCCCGGGTCGTCGCTGACGTCGATCGGGCGGACCGTGTGCCCGGCGCGCTGCAGTTCGTGCGTGAGCGGGCTGTGGCCCGGGATTGCGCCTACGAGCAGGCGTGGCGCCATTTACTTCCCCTGGCGTGCGAGCAGCTCGGCGACGGAAATGGAGTCGTCGCGCTCGTCGCGACGACGGCGACCGGAGCGGCGCGGCTCTTCTTGCGGTTCCGGATCCTGCGTGGCCTCTGCTTCGGCCTGCGCGGTGCGCTCGCTGATGAGGTCCGACAGCGGGTTACGGGCAGCGCGTGACGACGGCTGCGTACCGATGCGCCCCGCAATCGCATCCGAACTCGGCGCGCCGGTGGGGCGCACGCGGCTGATCACCACGGTGTCATCGGTGGACGGCGACGGGCGGGCCGGCTCCGGCTCTGGTTCAGGTGCGGGTTCCGGGGTGCGCTCGATCTCGGTGATGCGGCGGGCGGATGCGCGCACTGCGGCCGGCTCGTATTCGAAGACGCGGCCGTTGAGCTCCTCCAACTGCTCGCGCAGCGCCTGGATCTCATCCTGCAGTGCGCGAAGCGCCTCCATGTCCACCGGGGCCTCGCCACCCTGCGGCAGCGCTGCGAGGGTGGCCTGGTGGCGCTCCTCCTGCTCGCGGATCTGTTCGCGGGCGGCTTCGGCGTCGCGGGTGGCGTCGTCACGCTCCCTGCGATTGCGGAAGTTGAGGATGAGGCCTGCGGCACCGGCCCACAGCGCGAAGATGAGCGCGACCTTCAGCGCGTTGGCGGAGTTGGTAAAAAGCATGACCACTGTGCCAATCACGGCGACAACGAACGGGATGATGACCCACAGGTTTGCGCTGTCCCGGGACGTGTTCTTGGCACTCATGCCCAACACTCTAGCCAACGCCCTCCCCCTCGGACGGTGGCGACACCTCGCAGTTTTTCTCCAGCACCAACCCGGCGATACACAGCGCCAGCCCGCCGAGCGCGCCCACAGTGAGCGGCACGACATCGTCGGAGGCGGCGGCGAGCACGTCCAACTTGCGCACCACGTACATCAGCGCGCCCGCGTACGCGCCGCCGCAGATCGCTCCCGCCCAGGCGCTCGCCTTGCCAAAGACCATGAAGTTTGCCGCCTGCATCGGGTTGAGTTGGCTGCGGTCCAGCCCGACCAGGCCATCTTTGCGGCGCTTGCGCACCACATAGGCGAGCCATCCGGCCACCACGGCAATCCCCCACAGCGACAGCGGCACCACCATGTCCAGCGATTCGAGCCAGCCGTAGAAGCGGCGCACGAGAATCAGCGCCGCCGCGGCGAAAAACCCGGCGACGGCGATGAGCCCCTCGATCGGCGTGCGCTTCATAGCTTGCGCACCCCCTGGTCCTCCAGGCCGTCGAGCAGCTCCCGTATCGACGACCCGTTTAACTCCGCCGTCGGATCCATCTCCAACCACGGCTCGAGCACGAATCGGCGCAGGTGCGCCCGCGGGTGCGGCACGGTGAGCTCCGGGTCATCGGAGGTGTAGCCGTCGATGAACACGATGTCCACGTCCAACGTGCGCGGTCCCCAGCGCTCCACCCGCACCCGGTCGGCTTCCTCTTCGAGTCGCTGGCAGCGGGCGAGCAACTCACGCGGGGTCTGGTCGACCTCGACGATCAGGCTCTGATTGAGGAAATCCGGCTGGTCGGTCTTGCCCCACGGCGCAGTGGCGTAGAGCGAACTCTTAGCGACGACCTCGCCTACGAACTCGTCGACAACCGCACGCAGGTGCGCACGCGCATCGCCCATGTTGGACCCGGAAGACAGCACCGCGCGCATGATCGTCACATCCGCTTCCGGGACCGGCGGGCGACAACGGCGACGTCGTCGAACACCGCGGGGATCGGCGCGTGCGGCTTGTGCAGCGTGACCTCGACGGCGTGCAGCGCGTCGTAGGTGCGCATGGCGGTCTCCGCGATCTCGACTGCGACCGTCTCGATGAGTTGCCGGGGCGTGTCCGTGGCGATGCCGAGTGCGGTGTGGGCGAGTTCGGCGTAGTTTACGGTTTTGGTGAGGTCGTCGTTAAGCGCGGCGTCCGCGAACTCGAGCCAGCACACGATATCCAGCGAGAACGCCTGGCCGAATTCGGTTTCGTGCTCCAACACGCCGTGGTTGGCGTGGAACGTGAGCCCTTTAAGTTCGATGCGGTCAGCCATGGCTCCACCTTGCCACCACATCCACCGCATCGCGCGAGACCGCCACCTCGTGCACCCGCACGCACCACGCGCCGGCTTGCGCGGACAGCGCGGTCACCGCGGCCGTGGCGGGGTCGGCATCGACGGGTGTGGCCTCGAGGCCCCGGTCCGCACGGATCTCGGTGAGGAAGCGCTTGCGCGACGCGCCCACCAGGATCGGGAACTCGCCGGCAATAAACTCCGGCAGCGCGTTAAGCAGCGCCCAGTTATCGGCCGCGGTCTTGGCAAAGCCGAGCCCCGGGTCGAGGGTGATCTGGTCTTTGGCTACTCCTTTTGCGGTGGCGTTGTCCACGAGTTCGGCGAGCACCTCGTGCACGTCGCGCACCACGTCCCCGCCGTGGTCGGCAGCACCGGACGCGTTGACAAACGCGTCCGCACGCCAGTGCATGAGGCACACCGGCAGCCCGGTTTCCGCCATCACGCGGTACATGTCCGGATCCGCCAGGCCGCCGGAAACGTCGTTGATCAAATCGACGCCCTCCTCCGCCGCGGCCTGGGCGGTGGCGGCGCGCATCGTGTCGATCGAGGTGCGGATCCCGTCGGCGTGCAACGCGCGGATGACCGGGCGGATGCGCTCGGCCTCCACCTCCGCAGGCACTCTTGTGGCACCGGGGCGGGTCGATTCCGCGCCGACGTCGATGATGTCCGCGCCGAGACGCACCAGCTCGTGGGCATGCGCGATCGCGTCGTCGGCGGCGAGCCACTTGCCGCCGTCCGAAAACGAATCCTCCGTGACGTTGACAATGCCCATCACGCTGGTGCGCCCGGGCACCGAGAGGTCGGCGACGGTGGTCATCGGCTACCCCCTGATCAGGCTCAGGACCTCGGCGCGCGAGGCCGCGTTGTTCTGAAAACCCCCGCGCACCGCCGAGGTGGTCGTGGTCGCGCCGGGCTTGCGGATCCCGCGCATCGCCATGCACAGGTGCTCACACTCGATCACGACGATCACCGCGGAGGCCCCTAGCTTTTCGACGATCGCATCCGCAATCTGCGCCGTCAGCCGCTCTTGCACCTGCGGCCGCTTCGCGTACATGTCGGCCACGCGCGCCAACTTGGACAGCCCGGTGACCTTGCCGTCCGGGCCCGGGATGTAGCCGATGTGCGCCTCGCCGTAAAACGGCACCAGGTGGTGCTCGCAGGTGGAGTAGATCGGGATGTCGCGCACCAGCACCAGCTCGCGGTGGTTTTCGGAGAACGACTTCTCCAGGTGGATCTCCGGGTCCTCGCGCAACCCCGCGAAGACCTCTTCGTAGGCCCGCGCCACGCGCGCCGGCGTTTCGACGAGCCCCTCACGGTCCGGGTCCTCCCCCACCGCAATGAGCAGCTCACGCACGGCGGCCTCGGCGCGCTCGCGGTCGAACTTAAACGTCGTCATCCTCGCTCCTCCTGTGCTTCGGTTCCCGCTCGTGCTCCGGCAACTGGAAGCCGATTTCTTCGGTCTCTTGTTCCTGACCCGCCGGGTAGTTCTGCGCGCCCGGGTGCTGGCCCGGGTACGTCCAGTCCTCCGGCGGCTTCGACCCGCCGTACTGCGGGGCCTTGCCCTTCGGCGGCTGCCAGCGCGACGAGCCCTTCTGTGGGTTCTGCTCCGCCTCGCGCTCTTGACGACGACGCTCGCGCGTCGCCTTCGACGCCTCCAAGATAGAGAAGCGCTTCGGCGGCTCTTCGCCGCGCTCCTTGGCGATCTCCACCGGGGTCTTCACCGGCTCGCGGCCGGCCTGGCGGCCGAAGCGGATGTCGTGCGACGGCAGCGGCGGGCGCTGCGGCTCGATGGAATCGAAGATCGCCTCCAGATCACCGCGGCGCAGCGTCTCCTTCTCCAGCAGCTGCGAGGCGAGCGTATCCAGCTCGTCGCGGTAGCGCTCGAGGGTGGAGTATGCGACCTTGTGGGCTTCGTCGAGAAGCGCCTGCATCTCGTCGTCAATCTTCGCGGCCACTGCCGGGGAGTACTCCATCGAGCCGCCGGAGCCACGGCCGGAGAACGGATCGCCCTGCTCCTGGCCGTACTTCACCGGGCCGAGCGCGGAGGTCATGCCGTACTCGGTGACCATCGCACGCGCGATCTTCGTGGCCTGCTCGATGTCGTTGGACGCGCCCGTGGTCGGCGCGCCGAAGACCAACTCCTCGGCGGAGCGGCCGCCCATGGCGAAGACCATGCGGGCGAACAGTTCGTCGCGGGTGTACATGCCCTTGTCATCCTCGTCGGCCGTCATGGCGAAGCCGCCGGTGCGGCCGCGGGCGAGGATGGTGACCTTGTACACGCGCTCGATGTCTTTCAGCGCCCACGCGGCGAGTGTGTGGCCGCCCTCGTGGTAGGCGGTGACCTTCTTCTCGTGCTCGGAAATCACCTTGCTGGAGCGGCGCGGGCCGCCGATGACGCGGTCCGTGGCCTCCTCCAGCGCGTCGGCGGTGATGACGTTGCCTCCAATGCGGGCGGTGAGCAGCGCGGCCTCGTTGAGCACATTCGCCAGGTCCGCGCCCGACATGCCGGCGGTGCGCTTCGCCAGCGCGTCCAGGGAGACGTCCTTGGCCAGCGGCTTGTCCTTGGCGTGCACCTTGAGAATCTGCGCGCGGCCGGCGAGATCCGGGTTGGTCACCGGGATCTGGCGGTCGAAACGGCCCGGGCGTAAAAGCGCCGGGTCGAGGATGTCCGGGCGGTTCGTCGCCGCAATGAGGATGACACCCTCGCGGCCGGAGAAGCCGTCCATCTCCACAAGCAGCTGGTTGAGCGTCTGCTCGCGCTCGTCGTGGCCGCCGCCCATGCCGGAGCCGCGCTGGCGGCCCACGGCGTCGATCTCGTCGACGAAGATGATGCAGGGGCTGTTTTCGCGGGCCTGCTTGAACAGGTCGCGCACGCGGGAGGCGCCGACTCCGACGAACATCTCCACGAAGTCCGAGCCGGAGATGGAGTAGAACGGCACGCCCGCCTCGCCCGCGACGGCGCGCGCGAGCAGCGTCTTACCGGTGCCGGGCGGGCCGTAGAGCAGCACGCCGCGCGGGATCTTCGCGCCGAGTTTCTCGTAGATGGCCGGGTCGGTGAGGAAGTCGACGACCTCCTGCAGCTCGTCCACCGCCTCGTCGGCGCCGGCGACGTCGGCGAACGTGTTCGTCGGGTTGTCCTTGGTCAGCTGCTTCGCCCTCGACCCGCCGATGCCGAACGGGCCGCCGCCGCTGGTCTGCATGCGGTACATGAAGTAGGACAGCAGGCCGAAGACCAGGATCATCGGCAGCATGAAGCCGAGCATCGACATGAGGAACGAGTCCTGCGTCACGTTCGTCTTGTACTTGTCCGGCTCGGCTTCCCGGACGGCGTCGAAAATCTCCGGCGCGGTCCGCGCGGGGTACTGCGCCGAGATGGACTCGATGTTGTCGCGCTCGTCGACGGAGATCGGCTCGCGCAGGTCGATGCGGACCCGCTGCTCGCGGTCGTCGATCTGCACTTCCTTCGCGTTGTGGTTGTGCAGCTGCTCCATAGCCACGGAGGTGTCCACGCTCTGGTAGGCGCGGGAATCGTCCCCGATCAGCGTGAGCAGGTAGAGGACGATGAGTGCGATGGCGCCGATGAGGCCCCACCGCATGACGTTTTTATTTTTGCTCATAAACCTGTGTTCTATTTACTCGGCTTCCGTGTACACGCGCGGGTGGAGCGTGCCCACGTACGGCAGGTCCCTGTAGCGCTCCGCGTAGTCCAGGCCGTAGCCGATGACGAACTCGTTCGGGATGTCGAAGCCGATGTCGAGGAGCTCGATCTGCGCGGTCTGCACGTCCGGTTTACGCAGAAGGGTAACGACCTCGAGGCTCTTCGGGTTCCGGTTCCGCAGGTTGCGCAGCAGCCAGGACAGCGTCAGACCCGAATCGATGATGTCCTCGACGACGAGCACGTCGCGGCCGGCGATCTCCTTGTCCAGGTCTTTCAGGATGCGCACTACCCCGGAGCTCGTCGTGGAGTTGCCGTACGACGACACCGCCATGAATTCCATCTCCGCCGGGATGGACAGCTTGCGGGCGAAGTCGGTGAGGAAGAACACCGCGCCCTTGAGCACGCACACCAAGATGAGGTCTTCCTCCGTGTCCCGGTACTTCTCCGAGACCATGTCCGCCAGCTCCTGGATGCGGTTCTGCAGCTCATCTTCACTGATCAGAATCGCTTCCACGTCGTCGCCATAGCGGTGCGGCGGAACGTTGAAGTCCTTGGTGTCGTGCAACTCGGTCATGGGCTGGCCCTTCCCTCTCGCCTAAGATTCGCCTTCACGTGCGCGTAACTTCCACATCTTGCCACCTGCCCGCGAGAAGGTACAACCACCTGCGGGGTTTGGGCAGTTCTCGATTCTGTTATTGCAAAGTTTGTAATAACGTGCGAGGATAGGCCCTAGGATTTCCGAGACAGACTCCGATGGTTCGTGACCAAGATTTCCACGAAAGAGGGAGACTCGGGTTCGATTCCCGGCCCACGAAAGTGGTGTAGCTCAGTGGCAGAGCCCCTCTTTGCTATTCCCAATACGAAATCGTCCAGTAGCCGAGATTCATCGCAGCGATGTGCAGCTGTTCTGAAGAGAGCTGCACTGGCCCGTAGTTGTGGCGCGCGAATCCACGCAACGAACGAGCCCAGCTACTTGAATTTTTAGCCGCGGTGGAAGTTCCTTGGAAATGCTCTACTGCGATTTCTGCCCATTTTCCGGCGGATAACGCAGTGGCTAAAGACGAATTGAGACTAAGAGCCAGCGACTTATTCACACCAAAACTCAATACGAGTTCCCCAGAGTTAAGCGCCAATTCACCGTTTACCCCTAAAACACTGGCTGGCTGTTGTCCGGTCACTTTCTCCCAATAGTTCGCCGCCTCCGTCGACAACCCGTTCAAGGCGCTTTGCAGTGTCTGGTTGAAGCTTCCGTTGCTGTGAATGATGCAATTTCGAATAAGGCGTAGAACGTGAAACAGTTCTAACATGCCCAATGGCCCCGGAAGGGAACTGATTCCACACGAAGCCATAAAAACCTCGTGCATGTTGACCATCTTCACGGGTGGGTCGACAGCTCCACTCGAATCGGTAATCGTCCTCCCGTCCTGCCGAAGCAGATCGAGGACGGATTTGACGTACGCCTCCTGCAGTGCGAGCACATACGGAATTCCGATGTGTGCAAGGTGAGCTTCCGCCTGTTGGAGGTTCAGTTGCGCGACATCGGATCGAAGGTTGAATCTCTCGATGTGACTTACGCGCGGGAAAATTTCTCTGAGCGTCCGATCCGACCCCGCAGTGAGGGTAAGTGTATTAGCCGCAAGTTGCGACCCGGCGAGCAAAGCCATCATCGCAGTATTTATCTCTTGGCGTTGCTGCTTGAACTTCATGTAATCCGGATACCGGATCTCCCCCTGAGCCATTTTGCTCCCAACTTCTCGCACCTAGGGTCTTAAAATAGCCAGTCGTTCGCCCTCGCGCACCACGGCCCGCCCGCCCGCGGCGGCGACGGGCCCTTGCCCATGCCAATCGACGACCAAGGCTTCCACCGCGTCGAGCTGGTCGCCTTGCACCGGCACGCCCTCGCTCAGGAGCCACGCTGCTAATCGACGCCTCCGGACCGGCCCCGCATCCCCCTCAAGCTCCGCGCAGGAGGTGGTCGGCGCCAGGTCCGTCAGCGACGCAATCAACGCCTGGTCCGCCGCAATCCGGTCCGCGGTGGCGGCGAGGGCGGGAACGGCGTCGCCGCCGAGCAGCTCGCTGAGCAGGGGCACCACCTGCTTCCGTAGTGCCACACGCCGGAAGGTGGGGTCGGCGTTCATCGGGTCGTGCCAGGGTTCTAACCCCAGCTCCTCGCACGCGCCCACAGTGTCGGCGCGGCGGATGCCCAAGAACGGCCGGACGATTCTGCCATTTCTCGCGCTCATCCCGGACGGGTTACCGCGCAGGGCGCCGAGGAGGAGCGTCTCGGCCTGGTCGTCGGCAGTGTGGGCGACCCACACGTCGCGCCCGTACGCGAGCAGCGCGTCGTACCTGGCGCTGCGGGCGGCGGCCTCCACGTTGCCGGCGCCGACCTCGACACGGACCACCTCCGCGGCCAGCCCGAACGATGTAGCTGCCTGTGCCGCCCGCTCGGCAACCTCGGCCGAACCAGGTTGCAGCCCGTGGTCCACCACCACGCAGAGCGCGTCCTTCCCCTCGGCGGCGGCCGCGGCTGCCAGCGCCAAGGAGTCGGGCCCGCCTGAGAGGCCAACCACTGCTGGGCCGTTGAAGGACCGGACGGCTCGTCGACAAGCAAGAAATTGCGGCGAGCGGCGCGGCCAGAACGGTTGCACTAAAACTCCCGCAGTGCGGAGGTGAACTCGTCCATGGCGCGGCGCGCGGCGAGGACGTCTGCGTCGTTGCAGATCAGCGCGAACGTGTACACGTTGCCGTTCACGCTGGTCACGGTGCCGGCCAGCGACGCCGTACCGTCGAGCGTGCCCGTCTTCGCGCGCACCCAGCCGCGCCCGGGCAGGTCCCCGAAGCGGTCCAGGAGCGTGCCCTCGCCTGCCGCCACGGGCAACGTGGACAGTAGGGGGCGCAGTTCGGGTTTGACGGTGGCGTCGTGCAGGAGCTCGTCAAGAAGCTTTGGCGCAATGCGGTCCTCGGTGGACAGGCCCGAGTTGTCCCGCAGCACCACCCCGGCGGTGTTGAAGCCGCGCTCCTCCAGCACCGACAGCGTCGCGCCCGGCGCGTCCTTCGTCCCGCGCGCGAGCGCCACCTCGCGCCCGATGGCCTCGGCGTAGACGTTGTCGGAGTGCTTCATCATCAAATCCAGTCGCTCCACCAGCGTGGGCGACTCCACCGCGGCAACGACCTCGCCGTCTGCCGAGCCGACGCCGACGGTCTGCGCGCCGACGCGGTCCGCCAACGCCTGCGCCACGTCCAGTGCGGGGGTGTGGGAGCGCGGCACGTCGCCCGTGGTCTCGCCGTCCAGGCGCCCGCCGGAAAGCATCGCGGGCTGGAGGGGCGCGACGTAGCCGCCGTCGATGTCCAGCGGGTTCCAGCCAGGCAGCATCTCCGCCATGCCGTCCCAGGCAGAGATGTCGATGAACACCGCGTCCGCCTGTCCGATCTGCCCGGCCAGCTCGTCCAACGCGTCCGCATCCAGCCACACGTCGCCCGCCGCCTTGATGGTCACCGCCCCCGGGTCCGCGCCACGCACCACCTCTGTGGTGATGCGGTCCTGCGGGCCCAGGCTCGACAGCGCCGCCGCGGCCGTGAGCACCTTGGTCACGCTCGCGGGCTGCAGCGCCTCCCCCGAGGCGCGGTCGAACACCACGGCGCCATCGTGCGCCCGCGTCACGTGGCCGTGAAACACGCCCAGTCCGGGATTCTCGGCGAGGGTGGACAGGGTGTGGTGGAGCGAAGCGTCGTCGATAGGCGAAGGCTCCGCCGGCTTCAAAGCAGACGGCGCGGATTGGAGCTGGTACGGGGGCGCGTGCGTGATCTCCGAGAGCTGCTCGTGCGCCGCGATGCCGAAGCCCGCCACCCCGCCGACCGCCGCGAGCGCGAGGGCGCTGCCGACCCAAGTCCATACCTTCATCGGCGCACATGGTAGCCCACGTATGATGTTTGGCGGACATTCACCGAACAGACACGGAACATAAGGAGAAGTAATGGCTATCGAGGTCATCATCGAGATCCCCAAGGGCTCCCGCAACAAGTACGAAG
>ERZ1029886.303-NODE-303-length-10263-cov-50.335031_pt1 | contig 10263 bp, 9 predicted proteins | sample MGYA00519232_ERZ1029886 | MGnify/ENA primary metagenome ERZ1029886 (study PRJEB33666, sample SAMEA4610932) | skin metagenome | biome: Human-associated habitat; feature: Malodor aspect; material: skin | place: Philippines | collected 2015-08 ... | reverse complement strand
CCCACCACGAGGGCTCGCCGGGCCAGCAGGAGATCGACCTGCGCCACACCGACGCCCTGACCATGGCGGACAACATTGTCACCTTCCGCTACATCGTGAAAACGGTCGCGGAGATCAACGGCGTGCACGCAACCTTCATGCCCAAGCCGTTTGCCAACCTCGAGGGATCGGCGATGCACACGCACTTTTCCCTGTTCGAGGGCGACACCAACGCGTTCCACGACCCGGACGATGAGATCAGCCTGTCCACCACGGGCCGGCAGTTCATCGCCGGCATCATCGAGCACGCAGCCGAGATCTCCGCGGTGACCAACCAGTGGGTGAACTCGTACAAGCGCCTCCAGTTCGGCTCGGAGGCGCCCACCGCCGCTACCTGGGGCATCTCCAACCGCTCCGCGATGGTGCGCGTGCCCACCTACCGCCTGCGCAAGGCGGAGTCGCGCCGGGCGGAGGTGCGTTCCCTGGATTCGGCGTGCAACCCCTACCTGGCGTTCGCGGCCGTGCTCGCCGCGGGCCTGAAGGGCATTGAGGAGGGCTACGACCTGGACGAGCCGGCGCGCGACGACGTCTTCGCGCTCACCCGCCGCGAGCGCCGCGCGATGGGTTACCGGGACCTGCCCAACTCCCTCGACCAGGCGCTGCGCCACCTGGAGCGCTCCGAGTTCATGGCGGAGGTGCTGGGCGAGCAGGTCTTCGAGTTCTTCCTGCGCGCAAAGTGGGACGAGTGGCACGATTACACCGCCCAGATCACGCCGTGGGAGATCGACACCGGGATTGACCTGTGATTTCGCCCGCCAAACTCGGCCTGACCAGCCCGCGCGCCGCCGAGGACATCGAGGGGCTTTCGCTTGACGACGACGCTTCGCTCTACACCCTCGCCGGCGCGGGCGACCCCGACCTGGCGCTGAACAACGCCCACCGGTTGCACGACGCGCTCGGCGACGGCTGGGGTGAACTGCGCGCGGCTGTAACCGGCAACCCCGTCTTCCGCACCCGCCTGTTCGCCCTGCTTGGCGGTTCTACCGCGCTGGCGGACCACCTGATAGCCAACCCGGATCAATGGCGCCTGCTGCTGAAAGACGTCCCCGGCCGCGAGGAGCTCTACCGCACCATGCTCGCCGCGGTGGGGGTGGACGCGGACGGGCCGGGACTGTACAGGGCGGGGGAGGGCGAAGTTGGCGTCGCGAAGCTTCGGCTTAAAAACGCCCACCGCAGCCTGGTCATGCGCATCGCCGCCGCCGACCTGGCGGGCACGTTCGCCGCGGTGAAGGGCCACGGCGAGGGCGAGCCGATGAGCTACAGCTACACCACCGAGCGGCTGACGTGGCTGGCGGACGCGGCGCTTACGGCGGCGCTCGCGGTGGCGGTGCGTTCGGTGTACGGCGACGACGACGTGGACGCCGAGCTTGCGGTGATAGCCATGGGCAAGTGCGGCGCCGGCGAGCTGAACTACATCTCTGACGTGGACGTGGTGTTCGTGGCGGAGCCGGCGTCGCCCAAGATCACCCGCGCGGCTGCGGAGATGATGCGCATCGGATCTGCCTGCTTTTTCGACGTGGACGCGAACCTGCGCCCCGAAGGCGCCTCCGGGGCACTGGTGCGGACGCTGGACTCGCACCGGGCGTACTACCGCAAGTGGGCCGAGACCTGGGAGTTCCAGGCGCTGCTCAAGGCGCGGCCGATGACGGGCACCATGGAGCTGGGCCGCGCGTACTCGGAGGCGATCGCGCCGCTGGTGTGGGAGGCATCCCAGCGCGACAGCTTCGTCGAGGACGTCCAGGCCATGCGCCGGCGCGTGCTGGAAAACGTCCCGGCGGACGTGCGCCGCCGGGAGCTGAAACTGGGCCCCGGGGGCCTGCGCGACGTGGAGTTCGCCGTGCAGCTGCTGCAGCTCGTGCACGGGCGCATCGACGACACACTCCGCGCGCGTAACACGTTGGACGCCCTTGCCGCACTTGCTGCGGCCGGCTACGTCGGGCGCGAAGACGCGAAGGTGCTCACGGAGGCGTACGAATTCCTCCGCCTGCTCGAGCACCGCCTGCAGCTGCAGCGCTTCAAGCGCACCCACCAGCTGCCCGAACCCGACGACGAGAAGCGTAACCGGTGGCTCGCGCGCGCCGCCGGTTTTTCCGCCGACCAGCGCGGCACCGCCGTCGAGGGGCTGTACCGCGAGCTCAAACGCGTGCGGCGGGACGTCGCCGACTTGCACGAGCGCCTGTTCTACCGGCCGCTGCTCGGGGCGGTGGCGGATATGTCCGTCGGCGAGGCCACGCTGTCCGCCGACGCGGTCAAGGCACAGCTGGCGGCGCTGGGCTACCGCCACCCGGCGCGCGCCTTCGACCACCTGTCCGCCCTGGTGAAAGGCAGCTCGCGGAAGGCGAAGCTGCAGGCGATCCTCCTGCCGTCGCTGATGCACTGGCTCGCGGACACCGCAGACCCCGGCCAGGGCCTGCTCAACTACCGCAAGCTGTCCGAGGCCGCGGTGGATCGCAGCTGGTTTCTGCGCATGCTGCGCGACGAGGGCGTGGCTTCCCAGCGCCTCATGCACATTCTCGGCACCTCGCCGTACGCCGCCGATTTGATCATCTCCGCGCCCGACGTGGTCAAGCTGTTCGGCGACGGCTCGAACGGCCCGCGGCTGCTGGAGCCGGCGCCCGACCAGGTGCATAAGGCGATTGTCGCCTCCGCGAAGCGCCACCAGGCGGACCCCGACAAGGCTGTGGCGGTGGCGCGCTCGCTGCGCCGCGCCGAGCTTGCCCGCATCGCGTCCGCCGATCTGCTGGGGCTCATGGATGTGCGCCAGGTCTGCCTCGAGCTGACGTACGTCTGGGAGGCGGTGCTCGAGGCCGCGCTGCGCGCCGAAGTGTTCGCCGATCTCGCGTCCTCGCCTCACGACGAGCCTCCGGCCCGCCTCGCCGTCATCGGCATGGGCCGCCTCGGCGGCGCCGAGCTCGGCTACGGCTCCGACGCGGACGTGATCGTGGTGGCCGAACCGACCGGGGCCGTCGCCGAGGCGGACGCGATCGCGTGGGCGGCGAAGATCGTGGACCAGATGCGCGCGCGCCTGTCCAAGCCCTCCGGGGACCCGCCGCTGGAGGTGGATCTGGGCCTGCGCCCCGAGGGTCGCTCTGGTGCGGTGGTGCGCACCATCGCCAGCTACGAGCGCTACTACCGCGAGTGGGGCGAGGTGTGGGAGCGCCAGGCCCTGCTGCGCGCGGCCGTGGTCGCCGGCGACCGGGGGGTGGGCGACGCGTTTCTCAAGGCTATCGACGCGTTCCGCTACCCCGACGGCGGCGCCAAACCCGCCGACATCCGGGAGATCCGCCGCATCAAAGCCCGGGTGGACAACGAGCGCCTGCCCCGGAACGCGGACCGCGCCACCCACACCAAGCTCGGCCGCGGCGCTTTGGCGGACGTGGAGTGGACCGTGCAGCTGCTCACCATGCAGCACGCTCACACCTACGAGGAGCTGCGCACCCCATCCACCCTGGACGCGCTGGACTTCCTGGCCGAGTTGGATGACCCGTCCGTCATCCGCGGCGCCGACGCCGATGTGCTGCGCACCGCCTGGCTCACGGCCACCCGCGCCCGCAACGCGATCGTGCTGGTCACCGGCAAACGCGCCGACCAGCTGCCCGCGCCGGGCCCCCAACTCGCCCAGGTGGCTGGATCCGCCGGCTACGACCCGGACGACCAGCAGGAGTTCTTAGAGGACTACCTGCGCATCACCCGCCGCGCCCACCAGGTGGTGGAGGAGGTGTTCTGGGGCGAGGTGTCGTCGCTGGAGTTTGATTAGGTGGCGGGCGGGACGGCGTCGATAGGCAATATGCTCGTGCCCATGGCAGTGAATATGACCATCGACCTGAATGACGCCACCTTCGCCGACTTGGTCGCGCTGGTGGACGCCGCGCGCGTGGCCGGCGTGAACCCGAAAACCGCGCTTGAGCTGGACGGCGAGACGCTGAGCATCACCGTCGAAGCTCGTCCTCAGGCTCCTGCGCGCGAGGCCGCGCCCGAGAAGGAACGCACGGTCGCCCCGCTCGGCGACGCCGCGATCCGCTCCGTGGTGGATATTTTGACCGGCCGACAGGAACCGCCCCGCCGCTAGGCGCCCATGCCGTAGTATTCGCGGGGTGGATTACATCTCGACTCGCGACGCAACGGCGAAGACCCGCTCCTTCACCGACATCCTGCTCACCGGCCTAAGCCCGGACGGCGGCCTGTTTATGCCAGCGGTGTACCCGACGATTACGCCCCAGCTTCTCGACGGCTGGCGCACCCTCCTCGCCACCGACGGCTACGCAGCGCTGGCAGCAGAGGTGCTCAAGCTTTACGTGGACGACATCCCTGAGCGAGACCTCGAAGCGATCGCAGCGCGGGCCTACCGCACCCCCGTCTTCGCCGACGAGGAGATCGTGCCGGTGACCAAGTTGAGCGACAACCTGCACATCGGCCACCTGTCCGAAGGCCCGACCGCCGCGTTCAAAGACATGGCGATGCAGCTGCTCGGCGAGCTGTTCGAGTACGAGCTGGCCCGCCGCGGTGAGGAGATCAACATCCTCGGCGCCACCTCCGGCGACACCGGATCTTCGGCCGAGTACGCCATGCGCGGGCGCGACAACATCCGCGTGTTCATGCTCACCCCGGCCGGGCGCATGACCCCGTTCCAGCAGGCGCAGATGTTCGGGCTGGACGACCCGAACATCTTCAACATCGCCCTCGACGGTGTCTTCGACGACTGCCAGGACGTGGTCAAGGCCGTCAGCGCCGACGCGGCGTTCAAGTCCAAGTACTCCATTGGCGCGGTGAACTCCATCAACTTCGCGCGGCTGCTCGCGCAGGTGGTGTACTACATCGCCACGTACCTGAAGGTCACCGAAGCCCCTGCGGCGAGCGAAGCGCCGCAGCGCGTGTCCTTCTGCGTGCCTACCGGCAACTTCGGCAACGTGTGCGCCGGCCACATTGCGAAGCAGATGGGCCTGCCCATCGATCGCCTCATCGTGGCCACGAACGAAAACGACGTGCTCCACGAGTTCTTCACGTCCGGCGAGTACCGCCCCCGCACCGCCGCCGAGACGCACGCGACGTCCTCGCCGTCCATGGATATCTCCAAAGCGTCCAACTTCGAGCGGATGATTTTCGACGCCACGCTTCGCAACTCCAACCTCACCGCCGACCTGTTTGGCAACAAGGTGAAAGACGGCGGTTTCGCGGCAGAAGACCTCGGCGGGGACGAAGTGATGGAGCGCATCCGCGGCGAGTTCGGTTTTCTGTCCGGCACGTCCACGCACGCCGACCGCGTGGCCACCATCAAGCGGATCCACGACACTTACGGGGTCTTGGTGGACCCCCACACCGCGGACGGCATCCACGTGGCGGAACACCTCGCCGCCGAGGTGGAGACCCCAATCGTGGTGCTCGAGACCGCGCTGCCGGTGAAATTCGCCGACACCATCGCCGAGGCCACCGGCGAGGCACCGGAGGTGCCGGAGCGGTTCGCGGAGATCCTGGACGCCGAGCGTCACGTCACCGACCTGCCCAACGACGCCGAGGCAGTGAAGACGTTTATCGCCGACGCCATCGAACGCACTAACGTCTAAGGCCACCCACGAAAGGAGCGCGAAATGGCGCAAGAGCAGTTTGCGGGGCCGGAGCACTACACCGACTTCGACCCGGAGAAGTTCATCCGGGACATGAAGATCATGGCCCAGCAGGAGAACCAAGAGGGCGAGGAATCCACCGACCAGGATCCGGCGGTTGACCAACCTGAACAGTAGGCCTGAGCGGCCCAACCTGGCCAAGCGCTACCAACCGGCACAAGGGCAGCAGTGGCAGTTCCCGCCCCTGCCGGGCGAAACCAACCAGCCCGCCGCAACCGCGCCACGGCGCCGCGGCGGCCTGCGCACCGGCGGCTGGATCACCGTCATTGTCGCCACCCTCGCACTCGTCGCCATGGTGGTGTGGCTGGGGCTCAACGCGTCGAAGGTCCCGACCGCGACGGTGGAGGAGCGCCAGGCGCTATCCGAGGTGCAAACACCCGGCGACGCGGCGCCCGTGGCCGACAATAACGTCCTCGTCCCGGCGTTCGCGCCGTGGGCGCCTGGGACGAAGATCCAGACCACGGACCACCACCCCGCGCCGGGCGAGCACTTCACGGCCCAGTCCTGCACGGCCGCGTTCTCCTTCACCGGCAAGGACGGGCGCGCCTACGCGGTCACCGCCGGCCACTGCGGCCACGAAGGCGACCTGGTGTGGCCCACGAACGCGTCTACGGCGTTCGACTACGCCTCAGAGGTCGGCCACGTCATCTTCTCCGGCTTGTATAGCCCTCACACGCCGGAGACTGAGGGGGCGGACGTGGGGATCATCGAGATCACGGACCCGGAGCGCTACATGGATGTGGTCGGTGCGCCGATTCCCACCGGGATCGGTGACAACCTGGGGCCCGTCGATAGAGTGTGCAAAACCGGCGCCACCACCGGGTACACGTGCGGCACCTTCGAGGCCACCGAGCGCGTGCAGATAGTCAACCTCGACCCAGGGGTAGAGGATGAGACACTCGGCGACATCGCTGCCGTGTGCGCCGCCTCGGGCGACTCAGGCGGGCCGGTGTTCGCAGAAGTGAACGGCCGCGCCACCGTCATCGGTGTCGTCTCCGGCACCGAGGCCGGCCGCTCTGGCGAGGAGTGCCACGAAGGCATGGACAACCCCCACCTAATGAGCTATTCCAACGTCGACCAAGTCCTAGCCGTCATCCGCCACGTGGTGCCGGACGCGGACCTTATTCCGCAGCGTTGGTGAGACGCGGCCAGCGCTTGAGCTGCTCGCCGGTTTCTTTGTCGTTGTCCACCACCACGACCTCGTCGTCGGTGTAGCCGTTGAAGGTGATCCGGTTGATCTCGTCGGGGCGTTCCACCTCCAGCCAGCGCTGCGAAAGCTCGTCGGCATCCTCGACGTCCATCCAATTCAACGTAACCACGTGGAAGTGGTCGTGGGAGGCGTAATCCGAAAACGCAACCGAGTCGGCGCCCTCATCCACGGCGATGTCGATGAACTGGGCGATGGTGGCCGGAGGTAGCGTCGCAAAGCAGAAGCCCCAGAAGTTCACACGCATCCCGCTTTTCGACGTCAACGTCACCGTATCCACACAATTCTGCTCCAGCAGCCGGGAGAGGTGGCCCGCGATTGCCGTGGTGTCGTCCAACGCGCCGTCTACGATGTCGCCCCGCAGCATCGCGCCCGTGTTGGTCTCGCCGACGCGAACGTTGTCGATCAGGTTCGGCCGGATGCTCGCCGCCACATTGGAAGAGTCCGCAGGCGCCGGATTGAACGGGCGCTCCGGCTGCGGCAACTGCGCATCCTCGCGGGTGGTGTCCGCCGTGTAACCGGCCGCCATCGCCGCGCCGACGACCACCAAAATGACCAACGTGCCGTAGACCGCGATGAACAGGGGAGCGGGGACGCGCCGCAGAAGGGGCTGTTTCTCCTCGGGTTCATTGACGGCGGTGCTCATAATTCTGGGGATTGTACACTTGCGGCCATGCCAATCCCGGAGTTCATCGTGGAGACCCGAAAGAAGATCGGCACCGACCTGATGTGGGTGCCGGCCGTGTGCGCGGTGGTGCTGCGCGATTCCACCGTGGAATCCCCGTGGGCGGTGCCCGACGTGCTGCTCGTGCGCCGGGCCGACAACGGGCAGTGGACGCCGGTGACCGGTATCGCGGACCCGGGGGAGGACCCGCACGCCGCGGCCGTGCGCGAGGTGCTGGAGGAAACCGGCGTGTCGGTCACCGCCGCTGCGCTTCTGGGCGTGGGGGCGCACGGGCCGGTCACGCACGCCAACGGGGACCAGGCAAGCTACATGTCGGTGCAGATCCGCTGTGAGCCGCTCGACCCGGCTGCGGAACCGGTGGTCGGCGACGACGAGTCCTCCGAGGTCGGCTGGTTCCCCATTTCGCAGATGCCGGTGACGGACCCGAAGTGGCGCCTGGCCATCGCCGACGCCGCCGCGCAGCGCCGCCACCCGGGTAGCTTCGTGCCGCGCATGGGGTTGTCGAAGCGGTGAAACTCGGCGTCGACGTCTCGGAGCACCAGCGCGGGCTCGACGTTTCCGGCTTCGACTTCGTCATCGCGCGAACCACCGACGGCACGTACCAGGACGCTGCGTTTTCCTCGTTCGCGCCCTACGCCACGGCCGCGTACCACTTCCTGCGGGCGCCGTCGGAGGGTACGTCCGTCGCCGCCCAGGTGTCGGCGTCCCTCGAGGTCCTCGGAGGGCGCCGGGTGCCCATGTGGCTCGACGTTGAAAGCCCCGCGGGCCTTTCGCTTCACGACGTCCGTTCCGCCCACCACGCCTTCACCACCGCCGGCGTGCGGGTTGCGGGAGTGTATACGAACGCGTGGTACTGGCGGCAGCACATGCTGTGGGCGGATGTGTCCGAGTTCGGTGGCCTGTGGCTCGCCCAGTGGGGTTCGAACGACCCTGCTGCCGCGCCCCCAGGAGCCGGTGACTGGCCTCACCCGCTCGGCATGCCAACCCCCGTTATGTGGCAGTTCACCTCCCGCGGGCGTGTCGGTGGCATGGACGTAGATCTGAATTTGGTCCTGTGACCTGCGGGTTGTGAGTTTCTCAGGTTGAGTTATCCACAATTCGCCGAGGGTCTAGTTTTGGGGGTTGCGGCGGCTTAGCGTTTCGTGCATGAATTTCTCCGAGTTTGCCGCGGCGGGTGTGGGTGTGCTCGCCGACTTCTCCCGCGACACCGCGGTGGCCACAGGCCTGTCCACCACCCGGGTGCGCGACCTGGCCCGGGTGCACCACGCCTACTACGGGCCGACACGGTTCACCCGTCAACAACGCGACGCCCTCGCGCTGGCGGAGGGCATGCCGATCGATCAACTCATCCACATCGAAAAGAAACTCGCACACGTTGACTCCGCCGCAGAACGCTGGCGCATCCGATTAGACCTGGTGCGCCACCGCGGGTCGTTTCGCGCACTGACCAAACGCGCCGACCGGCTCATCGACCTGCCCACCCCGGCCCCGACACCCGCCTGCCGGTTCAGCCGCTCCCGCGCAGGCATGCGCACCATGACATGGACCTACACCGAACGCGACCTGGCGGATCTAGAGCACCTCCTGCGCACCACCATCGACCAGGACGCACCCGCCGCCGCCCAACTCGCCGACGCACTCGCCGCCCTGCTACGCGACGGCGACAGTGTGCCAAAAGCAGCATTCCGCCCGATCGTGATCGTGCCGATCGCCGACTGGGTACGCATCCACGCCGGTACCGGCGACGAGGTGGAACTGGTGTGCACCGACGGCACCACCATGACCGGCGCGCAGTACCTGCACCACGAGTTCGGCGACGTGTTAGACGTCGCCGCGTTCCACCCCCACCACGGCGCGGTGAACCTCTACCGGGGGCAGCGCTTCGCCAACACCAAGCAGAAAACCATGTCGAAACTGTTGTGCCCAGGCTGCGCGTTCCCGGACTGCAAGGCCACAGCAGAGACCACGCAGACGCACCACATCACCGCGTGGCGGTACGGGGGTATGACCAACATGGACAACCTCGCGCAGTTGTGCCCGTTTCACAACGGTGTCAACGCCGACGACCGAAACGGCCGCTTCGGCTACATCGACAACCCCAACGGGCGCATCACATGGATCGCCCCCAACGGTACCGACATTCCCATGACCACACCCGGGGCCATGGAACTCCTCTTCGACTAACCCCACCACGCCCACAAACCCGCCCCACAAGGCGGGCGAATCGGCGTGCCCGTTTTAACGGGCGGACGGCAGCGGCTGCTTCCGCGCGGCCTCGCGGCGGCCCTCCAGCACCCAGCTGATAAAGCGGCTGGAGCACAAAGACCAGTGCACGATGAGCAACAGGGGGATTGAAAGCGCTACCACGTCGAGCCAGTGGGACCCGTTGACCAGCGCCACCTGGTGTCCGCCCATGCTGACGGTGCCTGGCGGGAAGGTGCACGACCACCACGCGGGCGAGTAGTCCACCCAGCGCAGCACGTTGGGATAAAAGGTGATCATCGCCCAAATTGCCAATGGGATGGCCAGCACGAGGGCGACGTAGCCGTAGTAGATGGACACCCGGCCGGGGTAGAGGATCTGCATCGCGGTGGTGGATTGGCCGATCACGCCAAGGGGCACCCATGCCGTCGCGGATTTCGGCCCTGAGAGGTCCACCTTGCCGTGCCAAGCCGCCCAGTACACGCGGATGAAAGTCGGAACGGCGGTCA
>ERZ1029886.300-NODE-300-length-10414-cov-5.142581_pt1 | contig 10414 bp, 7 predicted proteins | sample MGYA00519232_ERZ1029886 | MGnify/ENA primary metagenome ERZ1029886 (study PRJEB33666, sample SAMEA4610932) | skin metagenome | biome: Human-associated habitat; feature: Malodor aspect; material: skin | place: Philippines | collected 2015-08 ... | reverse complement strand
GCCACTGCGGCGTGCTCACCACGGACGCGCACGGCAACGAGGTCGTGGACAACGACCCGACGGTGGACATCTACTGCGAGATGGCGGTGGCCCAGGCCCGCGCCGGCGCCCACATCGTCAGCCCGTCTGGCATGATGGACGGCCAGATCGGCGCGATCCGCAAGGCGCTCGACGCCGCGGGGTTCGCCGACGTGGCCATCATGGCGTACTCCGCGAAGTACGCCTCGAAGTTCTTCGGCCCGTTCCGCGACGCCGTCGGCTCTTCGCTCAAGGGTGACCGCCGCACGTACCAGCAGGACCCGGCCAACATCCGCGAATCGCTGCTCGAGGTGGAGCTCGACATCGCCGAGGGCGCCGACTTCGTCATGGTCAAGCCCGCACTGCCGTACCTCGACGTGGTGGCGAAGGTGGCCGAGATCTCCCCGGTCCCGGTGGCCGCCTACCAGGTCTCCGGCGAGTACGCGATGCTCGCGGCCGCGGGCCAGAACGGCTGGATCGACTATGAGGCGACGATGATGGAGGCGCTGACCTCCATCAAGCGCGCGGGCGCGGACCAGATTTTCACGTATTACGCCATCGAGGCGGCGAGGGCCTGCAATGGTTAGTCTCCCGCCCGTGAACCCGAAGGCGCCGAGCCATGTGGAGCCGGAGGCCGTCGATACGCAAAAGCGCCCGGGCAAGACCCCGGAGGCCGTGCGGCTCATGCTCTCGTGCTGGGCGGTGATGATCGCGGGCGAGCTGCTGCACCAGATCCTCGTGGTTGTCTCCACCGCGCTCGACCCGGCGGCGCTGCGGGAGGCGGCGCGCGAGACGGCGAAGTCGCGCGGCGGCGAGGTCTCGGACGGGCTGGTCAACGCCACCGTCTACGGCTCCATCTTCGTCATGGCGCTGCTGCAGCTCGCGGTGCTCGTGCTGCTTGCGTTCGCGCTGCGGACGGTGAAGGAGAATGGCTCGTGGGCGCGCAATGCGCGGCGCCTGCTGCAGATTTTCGGCGGGTTCTTCGGGCTGCGGATGCTTTCGCTGTTCTTCATGCTGCCGTCGTCGACCACGCTGCCGGTGGCGTTCTACGCGTTCGACGGCGTCATCCAGATCATCCTCGGCGTCGCGGGCGTGATGGGCCTGATCTACGCGATGGATAAGGACGCCGTCGCGTGGACGGATCGCGCCCAGAAGAACGCCCAGAAGAAGGGGAAATAGGCCATGGCCGGCATGTTTCCGACGCTGGTCTCGGACCCGAACGACCGGAACCGCCGCTTCACCGGCGAGGTCGGAGAGACGTGGCCGGACGCGCTGCGCCGCGGGTACGTGCTGTGCCTCATCTCGGCGGTGCTCATGCTGGTCATCGGGTTCGCGCTCATCGCGGCGGGGACGCCCGAGCGTATCGACGACGCCGTGCGCGACACGTTCTCCCGAAACCTCCGCCTGGTGGCCTGGGGCAACATCGTCCTCGCGCTCGTGCTCGCATCGGCCGCCGCGTACTTCCCGAAGGGCTCGAAGACGGCGCGGCGCGTCGCCGGCGCGACGATCGGCCTGACGGTGTTTTTGAACCTCGCCGGCTTCGTTGTCGGCGTGGCCGGCTGGGCGTCGTTCGTGGTCGTGATCGTGCTGGTGATCGCCCTGTTTTTTATGTTCCGTCCGGCGGCGAACGCGTTCGTGGACGAGCGCAGCGGCGACCCGTGGAGGGGAGTGGAGTAGATGCGCGGGTTTGAACGTGCGGGCGAGGACGCGCTCGACGAGCACCTCGAGGCGGCGCGCGAGGCGGCCCGGCTCGCCGGCATCGATCCGGAGACGGCGCGGCGCGACCTCGACGGCGAGCTCGTGCGGCCGAACGCCTCGTACGCGTTCGAGCTCACCGGCATCGAGGACGGGCCGCAGCTCACCGAGATTGAGGACGCGCTCGAGTCGCTCGACGGCGTGTCCGCCCGCCTCGTGTACCCGACCCGGATGGCGTGGGTGACCGCCCCGGCGACGACCCCGCTGTCCGAGATCACGGACACCATCGAGCGCTTCGGCGTGAAGGCGAACGTCACGGACTCGACGCTGCAGCGCCGCGCCCACGGCCGGTACTGGACGGAGCACCCGCTGCCGCGCCGGGCGAAGCACCACCGCAAGGAGGAGGACGCGAACCTCATCGCCCGCGCCCAGGGCTTCGTCCAAAACACCCCGCGCCGCCCGCAGCGCACCGGCGACGTGCTGTTCACCGCCCGCGACCTGGTCACCCCGGCGAGGCTGTGGACGGCGGTGCTGCTCACCATCCCCGTGCTGCTGCTCACCTACGTGCCGGCCTTGAGCTTCCCGGGCTGGCAGTGGGTCTCGCTCGCCCTGTCCACCCCGGTGGCGCTGTGGTGCGCCGAGCCGTTCCACCGCGCTATGGCGGGCGGCGTGCGCCGCGGCCTGTCGGCGCTCGACGGCGCGAGCTCCATCGCCATCCTCGCCGCCTACGTGTGGTCCTTCGCCGCGCTGCTGTTCACCTCCGCGGGCACGATCGGCTACGAGTCGAGCGGCAGCTGGATGCCGCTGAGCGTGGGCAAGGGCCCGGAGCTCTACTTCGAGGTCGCCTGCGCGGTGACCACGCTGCTCCTCGTCGGCCGCTACTTCTCCATGCGCGTGCGCTCGAGCCTGCGCGACGCCCTCGACGCCCGCCGGCCCGGCCCGGACTCCCTCTACGAGGTCAACCACCGCGCCCGCACGAGCGGGCCGGGCGAGGAGATGCCCGCCACCGAGATTCGCCAGGGCGACGACGTCCACGTCACCGCCGGCCAGGTCATCCCCGTCGACGGCGAGGTGATCGGCGGCTCCGGCGAGATCGGCTGGGAGCTCGTGAACACGTACGCCACGCCGCAGCTCAAGGTGGGCGCGAAGGTGCTCGCCGGGTCCGTGCTGCGCAGCGGCCGGATCAAGGTGCGCACCACCCGCGTCGGGCACACCACGCTGCTTGCCGCGGTGCAGCGCTGGCTCGAGGAGGCCTCCCGGCACCAGAACGCCGCGACGATGGTCTCCACCCGCTCGGCGGGCCTGCTCATCCCGGCGGCGTACATCATCGCGGCCTTCGACTTTGGGCTCTGGCTGCTGTTCACCGGCAACGTCAACACCGCGGTGTCCACGGCGCTGGCCATCCTCATCGTCGTCGCGCCGGTGAGCCTGGCCATCTCGCCCGCGCTGGCGATCCGCCAGGGCCTCGAGTCTGCCGTGCGCAACGGCGTGCTCGTGCGCGACGGCAATACCCTGCGCGTGCTGTCCAAGACGGACATGGTGGTGTTCAACCGCGTGGGCACGCTGGTCAAGCCGGAGATGACGGTGGAGACCGTCACGCCGGCGAAGGGGGAGAGCAGTGAGCTCGTCGTGCGCATCGCGGGTGTGCTCTCCGCGGACTCGGATCACCCGGCCTCGCGCGCGATTGTCAAGGCCGCCCGCGAGGTGCGCGACGCCCGCTCGGGCGACCCGCGCTTGCCGGACTGGATCGAGGCCGGCGACGACATTGTCACCCCGGACGGCGAGTTCGGCGGCCGCGTCACCGCCACGTGGGGCAATGGCGAAAGCGCCCGCTCGCAGACGTTCGACGCCTCCCTGTGGCGCCCGACCAACCTCTCGCAGCTCTCCGGTAAGCTCTCGGTCGCGGCCACCACCGGCGGCACGCCCGTGGTCGTGCGCTGGGACGGCAAGGACCGCGGCGTGATCACGCTCTACGACCCGGCGAAGGAGGACGCCATCCAGGCCGTGGACCGGCTCGAGTCCATGGACGTGGAGACGGTCATGCTCACCCGCGACACCTACCCGGTGGCCCGCCGTTTCGCGGACTTCCTCGGCATCTCCCAGGTGCTCGCGGGCCTGCGCTCGCCGGAGAAGCCGGCCGCGGTGCGCGCGCTGCACACCCAGGGCGCCATCGTCGCGATGGTGGGCGATTCCAGCGTTATGCCCGTCTTGCGCGTGGCGGACACCGGCATCCTCTACGCCTCCGAGGACCTCGTGGGCACGAAGGAGCCGAAGTGGGACAGCACCTGCGACGTGGTGCTTGTGCGTGACGACGTCATGGCTGTACCCCAGCTCATCGAGCACGCCCGGCGCGTCAACCGCATCGTGAACACCAACCTCGTCTTCGCCGGCATCTATAACATCGTCGCCATCGTCCTCGCCGCGGCGGGCGTGCTGCCCCCGGTGGGCGCGACGCTGCTCATGCTGGGCAGCTCCCTGCTGGTGGAGTTCGGTTCCAGGCGCGCCGGGCGGTTCCGGACCTAGGCGGCTGCGCCGGTAGGCTTGGGCGACATGAGCAGACGCGACCTCGCCCACGCCCCTCTCATCGAGGCCGCCAACGGGCGCACCCCCTCGCGCGCCCCGGTGTGGTTTATGCGCCAGGCCGGCCGCTCGCTGCCGGAGTACCGGAAAGCGCGCGAGGGTATCCCGATGCTCGACTCGTGCTTCATGCCCGAGCTCCTCGCCGAGATCACGCTGCAGCCGGTGCGCCGGCACGACGTCGACGCCGCGATCCTCTTTTCCGACATCGTGGTCCCGCTCAAGGCCGCGGGCGTGGACGTCGCGATCGTGCCCGGCAAGGGGCCGGTGGTGGCCAGCCCGGTGCGGGGGCGGGACGACGTCGAGAAGCTGCCGCTCCTCGAGGACACCGTGGACGAGGTGGCCGACGGCATCCGCATCATCCTCGGCGAGCTGACGGACACCCAGGCGCTCATCGGCTTCGTGGGCGCGCCGTTTACCCTGGCCAGCTACCTCGTCGAGGGCGGGCCGAGCAAAAACCACGAGAAGACGAAGGCGATGATGCACGCCGAGCCGGAGACGTGGCACGCGCTCATGCGCCGCCTCGTGCCCACGATCACGGCGTTTTTGCGCATGCAGGTCGAGGCCGGCATCGACGCGATGCAGCTGTTCGACTCGTGGGCGGGCTTTCTCACCGAGCGCGACTACCGCGAGTTCGTCCTGCCGTACTCCGCTGAGATCCTCGCGTCCGTGGCGGGGGAGATCCCGCGCATCCACTTCGGCGTGGCCACCGGCGAGCTGCTCGGCGCCATGTCCGAGGCCGGCAGCGAGGTGATGGGGGTGGACTGGCGCGTCCCCCTCGACGTCGCCGCATCCCGCTTTGCGACGCCCAAGGTGCTCCAAGGCAACCTCGACCCCGCGCTGCTCTTCGCCGGCCCGGACGTGGTGCGCGCCGAGGTCGCGCGGATCAAGGGCGAGGCCGCCCGCGCCATTTCCGCCGGCGACGCCACCGGGCACATATTCAACCTGGGTCACGGCGTGTTGCCCACCACCGACCCGGACGCGGTGACCGAGGCCGTGCGCATTATCCACGAGGAGCAGTAAATGAACATCGCCATCATCGGCGCGGGCCTGGCCGGGCTTACCGCCGCCTACGAGCTCAACGATAAAGACGCCCACGTCGACGTCTACGAGGCGACCGACCGCGTCGGCGGCAAGCTCTACACCGTCGCCTTCGAGGCCGGGCCGACCGACATGGGCGCCGAGGCGTTCATGGCGCGGCGCCAGGACGCCGTCGACTTCTTCACCCAGCTCGGCCTGGCGGGCTCGCTCGTCGAGCCGAGCGGCCTGCGCTCCCTCGTCTGGGTCGACGGCGAGGCCCGCGCGCTGCCCGCCGGGGGCGTGATGGGCATCCCCTCCTCCTCCGCGCCGGTGGCCCACCTCGTGGGCGCGGAGACCGCCGCGCGCATCGACGCCGAGGGCGCGCGCGAGGGGTTCGCGTGGGAGGTCGGCGGTGACGTGAACGTCGGCACGCTGGTGCGCGAGCGCTACGGCGACGAGGTGGTGGACAACGTCGTCTCCTCCCTGCTTGGCGGGGTGTACTCCTGCACCGCCGACGACCTCGGCGTGCGCGCGACCATCCCGCAGCTCGCCGAGGAGCTCGACCGGCTCGCCGCCGCCTCCGCCGACGGCACGGTGCGCCTCTCCGAGGCCGTGGCCAACCTCGAGCGCTCCCGCCGCGAGATGCCCACCGGCCAGGGCGCGGTGTTCAAGACCTTCCGCGACGGCTACCAGGAGCTCTACGAGACGCTCGCCGAGCAGTGCGGCGCCGACATCTACATCGACACGTTCATCTCCGGCGTCGAGTTCGCGGGCTCGCCCGACGCGCCGAAGTACCGCCTCAAGGGCGCCGAGCGCGACGACGACGGCAACGACAAGCTCTACGACCGCGTCATCCTCGCCGTGCCCGCCCCCACGGCGGCGCTGCTGCTCCACGGCGTCGCGCCCGAGGCGGCCGCGGCGCTCAAGGCCGTGAAGCTGTCGAACTCCGCCGTCGTGGGCATGCGCTTCGCCAGCGACACCAGCCCGAGCGGGGACCTGCCGCAACACTCCGGCGTCCTCGTCGCCACCGGCGCGACGGACGTCCACGCGAAGGCGTTCACGTTCTCCTCGCGCAAGTGGCCGCACCTCGCCGAGCGCGGCGGGGCGCTCGTGCGCGCGAGCTTCGGCCGCTTCGGCGACACCGTCGCGCTGACCACCTCGGAGGACGACCTCGTCGACTGGGCCCTCGACGACCTGCAGACCATCACCGGCTTCGACGGCCGCGCCGCCGGCCTCGAGGAAATCTACGTCCAGCGCTGGCTCGGCGGCCTGCCCCGCTTCGACGAGCATCACCTCGCCACCGTCGCCCGCGTACGCAGCCTGCTTCTCGACGACCCCAAGGCCTCCGGCGTCACCGTCACCGGCGCCTGGGCAGGCGGGGTGGGCGTGCCGGCGGTGATTGCGGACGCGCGGGCGGTGGCTGTAGACGCTGCTAAGCAGCTGCCCTAGCTGCGACGGGGTAGGTTGATCACCTATGAGTGCACACGGCGAACGGCGCGAGCAGGCGGAGTCGGCGGCTGAGGAGGCCATGCTCGAGCGGGGGCGCGCCGAGCAGGAGTGGTGGGAGGACGACGGCCTGCCCTGGAACGGCAAGCCGACGAAGGCCGACTACTGGTGCCTCGGTTGGTTCGGTTTCGTCGGCCTGTTCGGCATGGCGATGATCCCGCTGCGAGCCTGGCTGCTCGGCCTCGACCCGCCGACCATGCTCGCCCTGACCGGCTCGCGCATCGGCGCGGCGTCCACGGGCGCGCTTGCCGCCGCCGGCGAGGCGAAGCACTGGCTGCTGTACCTGCTCATCGGCTCGGTGGTGGCCATCAAGTTCGACTGGATCTACTGGTGGGCCGGCAAGCTGTGGGGCCGCGGCATCCTCGACGTGCAGGCCGCGAGCTCGAAGCGCACGGCGAAGAACATCGACCGCGTCGAGCACTGGGCCGCCAAGCTCGGGTGGCTGGGCATCTTCCTCGCCTACGTGCCCATCCCGCTGCCGATCGCGTTTGTGGTGTTCGTGCTCATGGGCATGACCGACATGCCACTGGGGAAGTTCCTCGCGCTCGACTTCATTTCCAAGACGGCCTGGTCGTTCCTCTACCTCGGCCTCGGCTGGTGGATCGGCGACCCGGTGGTCACGGTGCTGGACGGCTACGCGAAGATCGCCAACTGGGTGGCCATCGGCCTGCTCGTGGTGGTGTTTGTCGGCGTGTTCCGCAACCAGTCGAAGAAGAAGCAGGCCGAGACGGAGATCGTGGGCAACGAGATCGAGGCGGGGCGGTAAGCGGCTACGCCCGGTGCACCACCACGGACGAGAAGTCCTCGTCCCCGTGGCCCGCCTCCTGCTGCGCCTCGAGCGAGCGCAGGGCGGCGGCGACGGCGGGCAGGTCTCGGTCTGCGGAGGCGGCGGTGTCGAGCATGAGGCGCGCGTCCTTGGCAATGGCGTCGACGGAGAAGTCGCCGGGTTTGGTGGAGCGCTCGCCGAGGAGGAACGGCGCCTTCATGTTCACGATGAACTCCAGGCCGGTGGAGCCGAGCATGTCCACCACGTCGGCCTCGGAGAGCCCCTGCGATTCGCCCAGCACCAGCGCCTCCTTGAAGCCTTCGATGGTCACGGCGAGGGCGAGGTTGGCCAGGAGCTTGCCGGTCGCGGCGGCCGCGGCCGACTCGACCTCCTTCAGCCGGTCCGGGTTCGCGGCGGCCCAGGGGGCGACGACGGTGGCGACGGAACGGCGTCGAGAAGCATCGGCCCCGCCGACGTACACCCCGAGCTTGCCCTCGCGCGCGGGCGGCAGCGACCCCACGACGGGCGTGTGCACGTAGCCCGGCACCGCCTCGGCGAACTCGCGGGCGTCGGCGGGGGAGACGGTCGTGGCGTCGGCCCACGTGCGCTCGCCGATGAGCCCAGGCTTGACGACGACCTCCCGGACCTCATCCGGCCCGAACAGGGAGGTGATCACCAACTCGGCGTCCGCGACGGCCTCCTCCAGCGTCGCGGCGGCGGTGGCCCCGCGGTCCACGAGCGGCTGGGTCTTCGAGGCGGTCCGGTTCCAAACGGTGAGGTCGTGGTCGTCGACGAGCTTGAGGGCGAGCTCGGTGCCCATGCGACCGAGGCCTAAAAACGCAATCTTCATATGGCCTACGATAGATAACCATGACTGCCGAAACTCCGACCTCAGCTAACACCCAGCGCTCCCACGGGCTGTTCGAGCGGGCGCAGCGTTCGACGCCGGGCGGGGTGAACTCCCCGGTGCGCGCGTTCGGTTCGGTGGGCGGGCAGACGCGCTTCATCCAGAGCGCGCACGGCTCGCAGCTCATCGACGTCGACGGCAACCGCTACGTCGACCTCGTCTGCTCCTGGGGTCCGATGATCCACGGCAACGCGCACCCGCAGATCGTCGAGGCGGTGGAGAAGTCGCTGGTCAACGGCCTGAGCTTCGGCGCGCCGACGGAGGCGGAGATCGAGATCGCGGAGCACATCATCGCCCGCACGTCCGTGGAGGAGGTGCGCATGGTCAACTCCGGCACCGAGGCCACGATGTCCGCGGTGCGGCTTGCGCGCGGGTTTACGGGCCGGCCGAAGATCCTCAAGTTCGAGGGCTGCTACCACGGCCACGTGGACGCGCTGCTCGCGAGCGCGGGCTCCGGCTTGGCGACGTTCTCCCTGCCGGATTCCCCCGGCGTGACCGGCGCGCAGGCCGCCGACACCATCGTCGTGCCCTACAACGACATCGCCGCCGTCGAGCGCGCCTTCCGCGAGAACGAGGGCGAGATCGCGGCCATCATCGCCGAGGCCGCCGCGGGCAACATGGGCACCGTCGCGCCGCAGGACGATTTCAACGCGAAGCTCAAGGAGCTCGCCCACCTCAACGGCGCGCTGCTCATCCTCGACGAGGTGATGACGGGCTTCCGCACCTCCTACTCGGGCTGGTACGGCGTGGACCACGTCGCGGGCGACCTCACCACATTCGGCAAGGTCGTTTCCGGCGGCCTGCCCGCGGCGGCGTTCGGCGGGCGCCGCGACATCATGGAGCGCCTCGCGCCGAACGGCCCCGTCTACCAGGCCGGCACGCTCTCCGGTAACCCCGTCGCCATGGCGTCCGGGCTCGCGTCCCTGCAACTGGCCACCGAGGACATCTACCCCACGCTGCAGTCCAACGCGGACACGCTCGAGCGGTTGCTTGACAGCGCGCTCACGGCCGAAGGCGTCGCCCACCACATCCAGCGCGCCTCGACGATGCTCTCGATCCGCTTCGCCGAGGGGGAGGGCACGAACTTCGCGGACATGCAGGCCGCCGAGACGTTCCGCTACGCCCCGTTCTTCCACGCCCTGCTGGACAACGGCGTGTACGCGGCGCCGAGCGCGTTTGAGACCTGGTTCGTCTCCACCGCGCTGACGGACGAGGACTTCGGCCGCATCGAGGACGCGCTGCGCCCGGCGGCGAAGGCGGCGGCCGCGGCGGTGGCGCCGGCGCAGGCCTTCTTCGGCGACATGCAGGGGCTGTGGGCGCTGGAGCACCAGCCGCAGAAGGTGGCCGCGATGGAGGGCCACTGGGAGACCCAGCGCGGCGCGCCGCTGATCCTGTTCGGGATGCCCGACATGGAGCGGGAGGAAACGCGCCTCGCGGTGGAGATCCCCTACCTCGGCAGCCTGATCCTCCGCCACGAGCTGGACGGCGAGATCAAGGGGCTGAAGGACTTCCCCGTGGACCAGCGCCCGACCAACGTGCCGCTGGTGTTCTGGGCCTTCCGCATCATGGTCGGCATCGGCACGTTGATGATCGCGCTCGGCGCGGTGTCGCTCTGGCTGCGCTGGAAAGGCGCGCTGTACGAGAAGCCGTGGTTCCTGCGCTGGGCGGTGGCCATGGGGCCGTCCGGCCTGGTCGCCGTGACCTTCGGCTGGATCACCACGGAGGCCGGGCGGCAGCCCTTCACCGTGTACGGGCTGATGCGCACCGCCGACAGCGTCTCCCCCATCGCGGCGCCGGCGGTGGCGACCTCCCTCGCGGCCTTCGTCGTGGTGTACTTCGTCGTCTTCGGCGCAGGCACCTGGTACCTGTTCCGGTTGTTCGGCCACCCGCCCGCGCCGCACGAGGAAGGGCCGCGCGGCGGCGAA
>ERZ1029886.298-NODE-298-length-10472-cov-129.137180_pt1 | contig 10472 bp, 9 predicted proteins | sample MGYA00519232_ERZ1029886 | MGnify/ENA primary metagenome ERZ1029886 (study PRJEB33666, sample SAMEA4610932) | skin metagenome | biome: Human-associated habitat; feature: Malodor aspect; material: skin | place: Philippines | collected 2015-08 ... | reverse complement strand
TTTTTCATAAATAAAGTCCTCCCAAATACTATTCAACAATAGGATAATTTTAGCGATATGTTGAATATGTTTTAACATTAACTTGTCGCTGTTAACGACAAGTCATACTTTATCAGATAAAAACATGTAGTAGGGCATTGTTACTTTACCGTAAATGAAATTCAAAATTCTTGTACAACTATGTAATAAAAATCTGTTTAATATTTCTTAATGAAATATTTCTTGCAAACTGCATGTTTGCTATACATTTTCTAATTTTTTTGAAAATATTAATAGAATTTATATTACAGCACCTTGTAATAAACTTATTATATATATAGGTATATACTTAAAGGATAAGCGGTTACATTTATGGAGATTTATGTGATATCATACTACTAATAGTGTTTGTAAAAATTTAAATTAGGCTATAGAATAAAATAATACTATTTTGAAGATGCAGTATTTATATCTGCATCTTTATTTATTGATAATAATTTTTTTAGATGACTATTAAAAATTCTAAATAGAGAAATGAGGAATGATAACTATGAAAATTGCAATAGTAGGATCAGGAAATGGTGCGGTTACAGCTGCAGTAGATATGGTCAATCAAGGACATGAAGTCAAATTATATTGTCGAAATTCATCAATTCACAAATTTGATAGAGCGTTAGAAAAAGGTGGATTTGATTTTAATAATGAAGGTCATGAAACGTTTGTACCTTTTACAAATATTAGTGATGATATTGAATATGTATTAAAAGATGCAGAAGTGATACAAGTAGTGATTCCTTCATCTTACATTGAATATTATGCAAAAGTGATGTCTCATTATATAACGGCGGAACAAATTATTTTCTTTAATATCGCAGCAGCTATGGGATCAATTCGATTTATGAATGTATTAGAAGAACGTCATATTAATATTCAACCTAAATATGCAGAAGCTAATACCCTTACTTACGGAACACGTGTAGATTTTGAAGAGGCTCGAGTGGATTTATCTCTTAATGTAAGAAAAGTCTTTTTCTCAACGTACAATAAGAGAGAGTTAAATGAATGTTTTGATAAAGTGAGCCAATTGTATCCACAATTAGTAAAAGAAGAAAGTTTGTGGAAAACGAATCTAGAAAATGGAAATCCTGAAGTTCATCCAGCTCCTACACTATTAAATGTAGGTCGTATAGATTATGCAGATACATTTGCATTATATAAAGAAGGTATCACAAAACACACAGTGCGACTTTTACATGCTGTAGAATTAGAACGTCTAACTTTAGGGCGTAAATTAGGTTTTGAATTATTAACTGCTAAAGAAGCGCGTATTCAACGAGGTTATCTAGAACGTAAAGACGAGGATGAACCGCTAAATCGTTTATTTAATACAAGTCCTGTATTTTCACAAATTCCAGGACCGAACTCTGTAGAAAATCGTTATCTTACTGAAGATATCGCATATGGACTTGTATTATGGTCAAGTTTAGGACGTGAAATTGGTGTAGACACATCGAATATTGATGCGATAATTACGATTGCCTCGACTATTCTCGAACGTGATTTCTTTAATGAAGGGCTAACAGTAGAAGAACTTGGTTTAGATAAATTAGGATTAAAATAAGTATAATGTTTGGTATAGAAAAGAGGTCTTAAGAAAAAAGAAAAAGGAGCAGATATATGAAAAGAAAACCCACATTTCTAGAAGCAATATCTACAATTATTGTCATGGTAATAGTTGTTACAATTGGATTTATTAAATTCAATATCCCTATTCAAGTATTGTTACTTATCGCCTCAACCTACGCTGCTTTTATTGCGATGCGTGTTGGTTTAAAATGGAAGGATTTGGAAGAAGGAATTACACATCGATTGACAACAGCTATGCCTGCTATTTTCATTATTTTGGCTGTAGGTATTATTGTAGGTAGCTGGATGTACGCAGGTACTGTACCTGCATTAATCTACTATGGACTTAAGTTTTTGAATCCTAGTTATTTTCTAATTTCAGCATTTATCATTTCGGCTATATGTAGTTTAGCAACCGGAACAGCTTGGGGGTCTGCGTCTACAGCTGGGATTGCCTTAATATCTATTGGAAGTCAACTTGGTATAAATCAAGGAATGGCAGCAGGTGCAATTATTGCAGGTGCAGTATTTGGAGATAAAATGTCACCTTTATCAGATACAACCAATCTTGCTGCACTCGTAACAAAAGTAAACATTTTTTCTCATATTAGAGCAATGATGTGGACAACCATTCCAGCATCAATCATTGGACTTATCGTATGGTTTTTTGCAGGATTAAATTCCCAAGGTAATGTAAATACTAAGCAAATAAAAGTACTTTTAAATGAACTATCTAGTATTTATAATATTAATTTTTTTGTATGGATTCCTTTAATTGTGATTATCATTTGTTTAATATTTAAAATTTCAACTGTTCCATCTATGCTTATTTCAGCGTTGAGTGCTATTTTGATAGGTAGGTTTAATAATGGATTTAAATTTGTAGATGGTTTTAAAGCAACGTTTGATGGTTTTACATCATCTATGACTGGGCATTCTCATGTTACCGAAAATGCAAAAACATTGATTGAACAAGGTGGAATGATGAGTATGACACAAATCATTGTGACCATTTTTTGTGGTTATGCATTTGCAGGTATTGTAGAGAAATCTGGTTGTTTAGATGTAATGTTACAAACTGTTGCAAAAGGTGTTAAATCTGTTGGTACCCTCGTTCTTATTACTGTGCTATCGTCCCTAATGTTGGTATTTGCTGCTGGTGTGGCGTCAATTGTTATTATTATGGTTGGGGTACTTATGAAAGACATGTTTGAAGATATGAATTTAGATAGAAGTAATTTATCTCGTACATTAGAAGATTCCAGTACTATGGTCCTACCATTAATTCCTTGGGGAACCTCAGGTATTTACTATGCGCAACAATTAGGAGTTTCAGTTGATCAATTCTTTATTTGGGCAGTACCATGTTATTTATGTGCTATATTAGCAATTATTTATGGATTTACTGGCATTGGAATACGTAAAAAAATAAATTAAATGATTAATTTGATGTTTAATTCCCCTATAATATGGAAATAATAAATTAGGATTAAAGTATTGATTAGAATCATAGTAGCGATGTTATTTAAAAAATACATTCATTTTAGATATCCTAAAAAATGAATTAAAGGTGGATTTAATTTTTGTGGCGAGAATTCAATCCATAATAACGAATTTGATTAATATGATAACTTAAAGCGTTCTAAACACTAAAGTTTCGAACGCTTTTTGTATGTATGCATAAAAAAAGATTTAGAATTCATATTGAATTCTAAATCTTTTTTCTTTATCAATTTAATTAATGAATGAAATTATATGAAGCAGCTTCACTTGAAGAAAGTGTACGAGATGTTACTACACCTACACCATGTCCATAATTCATTTCAGATACTGTGATTGAACCATTACTATTTACACTTTCAACATATGCTACGTGACCGTAAGCACCAGCAGTAGATTGCATAATTGCACCTGCAGATGGACGGTTATTTACTGTGTAACCAGCAGATGCTGCAGCATTTGCCCAGTTATTTGCGTTACCCCAAGTCGAACCGATTTTACCACCTACACGGTCATATACATAATATGTACATTGGCCAGAAGTATAGTAGTTTCTACCTGAGCTAACAGAGTTAGAAATTGAAGCTCCCGTTGATGAAGGTGCAGTTACAGTAGTTACTTTTACATTATTATTAGAAGTAGAAGCAGAAGCTGAACCTAAACCACCAGTGTGTTGATTATTTGTTGTGTAAGATTGTGTTGGATTACTAGCAACTTGATTTGAGTTATTAGTATGATAGTTGTTATAACTATATGTTGAATTTGTATTAGAATAATTATTATATGTATTGTAGTTATAATTATAATTATAGTTAGAATGATTTAAACGATCTGGGCTCCAGTTACCTTTCCAAGTGTAATGGTAGTTACCTTGTTGATCGATAGTGTAAGAGTAGCTATATGAAGTAGGATCATTTGGATTATATCCTTGTTCAGCTGCATGAGCTTCATGTCCTTGTCCGGCGATAGCAATTGCGGCAACTCCTGCAGTAGCGATTGTAGCTGTAGCGATTTTTTTCATTATAAATTTCCTCCTGAGAATTAAATTAATATTATTTTATATTTAATAGTCATTTGTTAACTTAGTCTTTAAATCATTTTACTTAACGACAAGAATTACTTTATCAAAAAAATTACAATTTGTGGGGAATGTTAATGATTTGTAATTTTTCGATAATATAAAAGCTTGTAAATTTAATTATTAGTAATATTTTTTAATATAAAAAAAGCTATTATGACAGTGTTTACAGAAGAATATGAAAAAAATACTCATTTTCTTGTAATCTTTTTGTAAAATAATAGAAAAATAATTTATAACAAAATAATTTAGCCTATTGAATGATTCCTTGATTAAACAAATACTAAAAAATCATTTTATATGTCCTCTTTATATATAAATAAAGTAAGTTTATATTGAAAAATAATAAAATCATACTATAAGATAATAAAGTGATAAAATAAGTCAAAATATTGCTACTGCTAATACCGAAATAAAACATAAAATTGTATATGAAGATAGATCTCCGATACGCATACACAAGTATCGAAGCGATAATTCAATAGAATTAAGTGGTGAATAAAGGGGAGAAATGTCATCGCTTATATCTAGTCTTTATATTACAAACGAGAGGAAAGACGTATGATAGATAATTTTTCGGTAAAGCTTTTAAAAAATACGAGAATAGTAAAACAAAAAGAATCCAATATCAAACTTATATATTGGTTAAAGGGTTCTGGAAAAATAAATTTAGACTTAGATACATATAATATGAAAAAAAGAGATCTCGTATTTATTATGTTAAATGATTTATATTCGATAGAAGGCGAAACGAACTCTGTTATTGCAATAATTGAAATTTCATTCACAGATTATTTAAGATTTGCAGACGATTATATCAGACAAAAAGGATATAAATTTTCTTCTATTGAACGAAAACAATTAGAATCATTTATTATTAATCTTCTTGAATTTGAAAGTCGAAAACCTCGACTTCCACACATAAGGGATAAATTAGTTAAACATTTATGTGTAGAATTAGGTTATATTCAAAGAAAACATCGTCAAAACTATAAACTAGACAATCCACTTGTAGATGAAGTTCATGAATATATTATTGAACATCATCATGAAAAGATTAATAAACAAGCATTAGCGAATTCACTTGATATGTCTAACAAAGAGTTAAGTCAAGTGATTAAATTTCATACACCTTATCATAATATTGCTCAATATATTAATGATATTCGTTTGAAATTATGTTTACTTGATATTTTAGATAGCAGTGAATTTATTCAAGATATTGCTTATAAACATGGATTTAATCATTTTCCGAGATTTATTGCATTATTTAGTAAGAAATATGGGATGACTCCAGGTCAAGCACGAAAAAAACAATTTGCTCCAATATATAAGGCTACCGAAACGGTTGAAATATCTTTAGATTATGAAGCACAGTTACTTATAGCTGAGGCCAAAAGTAACTATCATACCTAAAATAGGATTAAGTCCATTAATAAGTAAAAAGATAAAGTATTTAGACCTTTACTCATACTTAATATGAAGTAAGTATATGTATGATATAGAGATAAACTTGTAACACTTTAAAATTGTATCGCAATACTAAAGTCTGTCTTCTAGAATTGTTGTATAAATTGCGAGGTGGCAACTATCATGACAAAAAACGATATGGATGTACTATTATTTTATCTTTTATTTTATAAAGCAGTCGATGAACTTCTAAAATATTCTAAAAACCTAAATATTGAACACCTAAATGTACTATATGCTATTATTGATTATCATAAAACGAACCATCAAGGTATGGATATTGAAACATTAATGAAAAAAACGTATTTATCTAAACGAACTTTATTCTATCTTGTTAGCCATTTATACCACGAAAATTGGATTTTTAAATCTTATGATGCAAATGATCAACGAAGATTAAGAATCTTACCTGTAGAAATGTATGAAAGAAAAATGAAACATTTATTATTAGAAATTGGAGAATTACTTGAAAATAATTATCTTAAAACATCAATCAAGAATATGAATTATTGTAAGTTAACATATCTAATTACTATTTATAAAGTTTTAAATAAGATTGAAAAGAGTATTAAGCATTATCAGTTAAGTTTAAATGATTTGCTTGTTTTAGGCATTATTTGGTCGAATCAAAATGATATCTCGTTGAAATCGATAAACTATTTTTCACGTTGTCAGTCTATAAATATAAATTTAGTAATTAAACGATTACAACAAAGTGGTTATATTTTGAAAGAAAGAGATGTTATAGATGAACGTAGAGTGTGTATAAAGTTAAATATGTCAAAAAAGGAAGAGATTCATGATATCTTGAGACATTGTAGTAAAATGATAAAAAAGGAATTAACATTATAATTTGTTTTAAAAATAACTAGTGATGTAAGAAAGGCTTATCTCTTACATTACTAGTTATTTTAGGTGTATAACGCATGAAATAATTATGTATAATTTAATTTGTCAAATGAGATTTTAATATATAATATCATTTTAATTTCATAAAAATATTGAAATATTATACTTAAATGTTATAAAATAATTTTTATAGCATAAGAAATGTTTAGTGTTGTAGTAGTTAGTATACATGAACCTTGTAGCAACTAGATGTACATCAGAGGAGTGGTTTAGAATATGGGACAAATTAAAGACATCAATGATTTAGTTAACGCAACATTTCAAGTGAAAAAGTTTTTTAAAGACACTAAGAAAAAATATAATCTGAATTATGAAGAAATTTATATTTTAAATTATATTGTTAAAAGTAAAAAAGATGAAATTACTTCAAAAGAAATTGCAACGTATTCAGAATTCAAACCTTATTACTTAACTAAAGCATTACAAAAATTAAAAGATTTACAATTATTATCAAAAAAACGTAGTATACAAGATGAAAGAACAGTTATTGTTTATGTAACAAAAGAGCAACGCGGGAGAATTAATGCTTTAATTGCTGAATTAGAGAAATATATACAATAGAATGATGATGGGGTAAATGAGTGAGACAGAATGTCTGTCCACTCTTTTTTAATTCTATTATACTATGTGAATGAGATGCTTTATATTATTAAAACCGAGTGTTAAACTATGATTAAATATATCAAATATCGAATAGGTGATAGTCATGTTAGATTCATTTTTAATAAGTAGTGATATTCAAAGAAAATGGATTGAAAAATTTAAAACAATTGAAGATACATTTAAACAAAGAGCAGCAAAAGAAGATATTGACTCTAAATTCCCATTTGACAATATAAAATGGCTTGTAGAGGAAGGTTATAGTGTGTTAACTTTACCTAAATCATATGGTGGAGAAGGTGCAACCATAGAAGATATGGTCGTTTTACAATCGTATCTTGGAGCCATAGATGGCGCTACAGCACTATCTATAGGCTGGCATCTAAGCGTTGTAGGGCAATTATATCAACAGCATATGTGGAGTCAAACTATGCTTGATCAATTTGCAAAAGAAGTAAAAAATGGCGCACTTGTAAATAGAGCAGTAAGTGAAGCGGATACTGGTAGTCCTACTCGTGGTGGAAGACCTGCTACGCATGCAATAAAAACTAAAGACGGATATAAATTAAATGGTGTGAAAACATTTACTTCTATGAGTAAAGCATTGACACATTATATTGTTGCTGCATTTGTAGAAGATATTCAAGAAGTAGGCTTCTTTTTAATTCCTAGAGAGACTAAAGGTTTAGAAATTGCAGATAATTGGAATATGTTAGGGATGCGTGCAACGGAAAGTCATGATTTAGTATTAAATGATGTTATAGTTCCATTTGAAAACTTTGTAGAAACGAAACATAAACCGCAACCCAATGGATGGATTTTACATATACCAAGTGTATATTTAGGTATTGCCCAAGCAGCGAGAGATTATGCTATTGAGTTTGCCAAAACGCATTCCCCTAATAGTATTGAAGGCACAATTGCTACGCTACCTACTGTACAACAAAATGTTGGGAAAATGGAATCACTCTTATTATCTGCTCGTCATTTTTTATGGAGTACAGCTAGAGGTTACAATCAATATAATGAAACACTTAATATTTGGAATGAAACATCTGCAAGTAAAATTTTAGTCATGAATCAAGGATTAGAAGTAGTGGATCTTGCTATGCGAATAGTAGGGGCGAAAAGTTTAGAAATGGATCGTCCATTACAACGCTATTATCGTAATATGCGTGCGGGCCTACATAATCCTCCTATGGAAGATGCAGCATATACGAATATTGCAAAATCTATACTTGATTTAATGTAGAATGAATTTTTTATTTATAATATGTTTAAAGAAAGCTATGATTACGTATAATGTAGTCATAGCTTTTTTACATATTTTTGGAGGGATTTAATGACTAAAATATATTTTAATCATGATGGCGGCGTTGATGATTTAATATCGCTATTCTTATTACTACAAATGGATAATATTGAATTAGTAGGTGTAAGTACAATCGGTGCAGATTGTTATTTAGAACCTTCTCTAAGTGCGTCATGTAAAATTATAAATCGTTTTTCAAATTTATCTATTGATGTAGCTCCTTCATATGAAAGAGGAGTTAACCCTTTTCCGAAAGACTGGAGAATGCATGCCTTTTTTATGGATGCGCTGCCTATTTTAAATGAGGAATGGATTGATAAACGTTCTATAACGAGTACATTTGAAGCTTATGAGGATATTATTAATGTATTAAATAATAGTAAAGAAAAGGTGACTTTATTGTTTACTGGTCCGTTAACTGATTTAGCCAAAGCAATCAAATATGATAAAACAATAGTAAACAATATTGAAAAGTTAGTTTGGATGGGAGGAACATTTTTAGAAAAGGGAAATGTAGAAGAACCCGAACATGATGGCACAGCTGAATGGAATGCTTTTTGGGATCCTGAAGCTGTTAAAACAATATTTGATACGTCTATCAAGATAGAAATGGTAGCGTTAGAAAGCACTAATCAAGTACCATTGACACCAGCTATTCGTCAAATGTGGGCAAATCAACGTCAGTTTATAGGAGTTGATTTTTTAGGCATCAGTTATGCAGCTGTACCTCCTCTTACTCATTTTGTCACCAACTCTACTTACTTTTTATGGGATGTATTGACGACTGCTCAAATTGGTAAAGAAAACTTAACAGATTCTATAGAACTTAAAGTAGATGTATGTACAAAAGGACCAAGCCAAGGACGCACATATGAGAGCGATGATGGACGTATGGTGCATGTCGTTAATCATGTCAATCATGATGAATTCTTCAACTATATCACGTCTTTAGCTAAAAAAGTAGTTCATTAACTTTAAATGTAAACTTTTTATATAAAATAGTTTACATAAGTGGTATAATTTTCTTCATAAAAGGAGGAAATCAAATGAGTACAAAAAATTTAGTATATACAGCGTTAATGACAGCGGTTATTTGTATTTTAGGCCTAGTACCCGGAATACCGTTACCATTTATGCCTGTACCAATTGTATTACAAAATATAGGTATCTTTTTAGCAGGAGTTATATTAGGACGTAAATACGGCGCACTCAGTGTTATTATCTTCTTATTATTAGCAGCCACAGGTTTGCCATTATTATCAGGTGGACGCGGTGGAATAGGTGTGTTTGCAGGTCCTTCAGCAGGATTTTTATTCTTATATCCAGTAGTGGCGTATCTTATAGGTTTAGTAAGAGATCGTTTTAAAAATCATATTAATTTCTTGACATTATTTATTGGTATACTTGTATTTGGTGTTTTATTATTAGATATTGTAGGAACAATCATTATGGGATTCATTATACATATGCCTATAAGTAAAGCATTTTTATTATCATTTACATTTATTCCAGGAGATATTATTAAAGCGATTATTGCGAGTTTAATCGGCACAACATTACTTAACCATTCACGTTTTAAGAATTTGATATAATAGTACAAAATATACATAGTTGGGTGATGGTTACTATGACATACATAACAATGAAGCAGATTAAAGAAAATGGAAAAATATACTTAGAAGATGAGTTGAATATTATATATTTAACACCTTCTGATCCAATGACATATCACATGAATAAGTGGCAGTACAAAACGTTACCTTCAATTAATCAGTGGTATTCAGATATGGAGAAACAACGAATTTTGCATAAAAAACAACATTCTTCTCATTTATCTTTTACATTTCCAGAAAACCAATTACTGCATTCTACATGGTTAGAAGCGATACGCAATGAAGGATTTCAATTAGGACTACTTGAATTGTACGCGATAGATAGTGTTACATTAAAACAATTTGAGAGCAATATTCAGGTAGATATTGAACCTGTAACTTCATT
>ERZ1029886.296-NODE-296-length-10477-cov-8.748129_pt1 | contig 10477 bp, 8 predicted proteins | sample MGYA00519232_ERZ1029886 | MGnify/ENA primary metagenome ERZ1029886 (study PRJEB33666, sample SAMEA4610932) | skin metagenome | biome: Human-associated habitat; feature: Malodor aspect; material: skin | place: Philippines | collected 2015-08 ... | reverse complement strand
CGCGGAGCGCGTCAACGTCGTCAAGCGTGCCCGGAAAAGTAATGACTCCGATGGTTGCGCTCATCGCACAACCTCGAAGTCCTCGATAACAGTGTTGGTCAGCAGCGTCTCGGCCATGCGCTGCAGCTCGGCGTCGGAGACCGAATCATCCACCTCTATTTCAAAGCGCTTGCCCTGGCGGACATCGGTCACCCCCTCGACCCCGATACGGCCCAGTGCGCGGAGCACCGCCTGACCCTGCGGATCAAGAATTTCGGCCTTGGGCATGACATTGACGACGACTCGTGCCATGAGAATCCTTCACGTTTCGGGAGGTTGATGGACCTTTGCGGTACGCGCGTCAGTATATCGGACGCTCCGACACGGCCCGAAACCCTTGCTGACCGGCCCCAAGCGGCGTTCTTCGCTTAACGACGTCACCTTCGGAACACCAAGTGAACAACGTCTTAAATCTTGGATAAACCTGGCATCTCACCGTGCCGAAACTAAAAACTGCAGCTAGTTTGAGTCTGCTATTACCCATTTTCGCTTCAGTTTCTCCGAGAGGTCCTCATGTCAACTCCCCGCAAGAGTCTCGGTGCAGCGTTTGCGATTGCGCTCGCTGCCGGCACAGTGTCCGTCGCCGCCCCTACTGCATCCGCAGCACCCGACGGCTCCAACGTGGTCATCAACGAGGTGTACGGAGGTGGCGGCAACGCCGGCTCAGTCTTTTCCAACGACTTCGTGGAGCTGTACAACCCGACCGGCAAGGACATTGACATCACCGGCTGGGTACTTGACCAGCAGTCGGCTTCCGGCAACTCCGGATCCAAAACCACGCTGTCCGGCATCGTTCCCGCCGGCGGGTACTACCTCATCCAGGGAAAGGCAGGCAGCAACGTGACCGGAGACCTGCCCACGCCGGACATCACGAACGATAAAATGGACTTTAGTGCTAAGGGCGCTATCGCAGTCCTGCTCAACGGCGATGCCGAGGTCGACCGCGTTGGCTGGGGCTCCGCGGCCAAGCCCGAGGGTAGCGCTGCTGCCGGCACTTCCAACTCCACGTCGATTCAGCGCAAGGCAGCCGGCGTCGACAGTGACAACAACGCGGACGACTTCGAAGCGGCCGCGCCGACGCCAAAGAATTCCGGTGACGCGGGCGGAACCCCTGTCGACCCAGTTCCGACCGATCCTGATCCCGCCCCACAGCCGCAGCCAGATGCAATCACCCCGATCGCCGACATCCAGGGCACGGGCGCAGTCTCTCCGTTGGAGGGGCAAACAGTGACCACCGAAGGCGTCGTCACCGCTGTGTACGACGAGGGCGGCAAGAAGGGTTTCTTCCTGCAGACCGCCGGCACCGGTGCCATGAAGAACCCGGGTGATGCGTCCGACGGCGTCTTCATCTACATGGGCAACCGCACCGATTACCCGATGCGTGGCGATTCCCTCCGGGTGAGCGGCAAGGTGAGTGAGTACTTCAACCAAACGCAGATCACCGCATCCGCCATTGAGAAACTCACGGAAGCACTTGCGGCACCGAAGGCCGTGGAGATCGACACCCTTCCCGCCGGCGATGATGCCCGCGAGCCGTACGAGGGCATGCTGGTGCGCCCGAAGGGTCCGTACACCGTAACCAACAACTACACGCTCAACAACACCGGCGACCTGGGCCTGGCACCGGGCGCCCTCGCGCACCGCACCCCGACCGACGTGGTTGCTCCCGGCGCGCCGGCGAACGAGCTGCAAGCGAAGCAGGACGCTGAAGTCGTCTACCTGGACGACGGCCGCACCGCCAACTACTTCCGCACCGACAAGAACACGCCGCTGCCGTACCTTGTCACCTCAGACAAGGGCATCAAGTCCATCCGCACCGGCGACCAGGTGCAGTTCCAAACCGACGTTGTGGTCGACTACTCCTTCGACCAGTGGCGTTTCCAGCCGCTGCAGCCGGTTACCGGCAAGAATGCGGCGGAAGAACTGCCCATCTCCTGGGAAGACTCGCGCGCTGGCGCGTACAACGACATTGACAATGTCGCCGGCGATTACTCGATCGGCTTCTTCAACGTCCTGAACTACTTCTCCACGCTCGGCCGGGATGTGTCTGGTTGTAAGGCGTACAACGATATGTACGGAACTCCTGTCGCTGCGAATAACTGCACGGTGCGCGGCGCTTTCTCGCAGGATGCTTTCCAGGACCAGCAGGCCAAGATCGTCACCGCCATTAACAAACTGGACGCGAATGTCCTGGGTCTGTCGGAGATTGAGAACACCGCCACGGTGACCGGCGACGTCGCAAAGCGCGATGAAGCCCTGCAGAACCTGGTGGACGCACTCAACGAAAAGGAACCGGGCAAGTGGGATTTGGTCAAGTCCCCGCAGAATCTGGGTTCAGACGAGGATTTCATCCGCGTCGGCTTCATCTACCAGCCCGCAAAGGTGAAGCCGGTTGGCGAGTCCATCATCTTCGACGACGCTGCGTTCACCCGCACGGCGCGCCAACCACTTGCGCAGGAGTTCGACACCGTTAACAACGACCAGGACAAGAACTTCGTCGCGGTGGTTAACCACTTCAAGTCGAAGGGCTCCGTTGCCAAGGGCGATGCAGACACCGGTGACGGCCAGGGGAACAATGCCAACGTGCGTAAAGCACAGTCAGAGGCTCTACTTAAGCACCTCGGCGCCCAGACCAAGTGGGCCGATCTCCCGACCTTCCTAGTTGGCGACTTCAACGCCTACACCAAGGAAGACGCGATCACGACGCTGGTCGACGGCGGATTCACACTCGTCGAGTCGGAAAAAGATTTTGACCAGGCGTCCTACCAGTTCGACGGTCAGCTGGGCACCCTCGATCACGTGCTCGCTAACGCGGCGGCAATGGAAATGGTGAAAGACTCTGTTGTCTGGAACATCAACGGTGATGAATCGGCTGCCTTCGAGTACTCCCGCCGTAAATACAACGTGCAGGACTTCTTCGGCGAGGGCGCGGACCCGCTCTACGGTCACGGCAACCCGTTCCGTTCCTCCGACCACGATCCGGTCAAGGTCGGTTTCAGCGCCGCGCTCGACGAAAAGGACGCTAACAAGTTCGCTCCAGGGGCAGACGAGGCGGTGACCGTTACTCAGGGAGATGCCCTGCCAGAGGCAATCACTGCAATTAAGGACGCAGACACGTTGCCGGAAGGCACGAAGTTCGAGTGGACTAAGCCTGCCGACACCGCCACTGTCGGCGATGGTCAGGAAGGTGAAATCACCGTCACCTACCCAGACAACTCCACCGACACCGTCAAGATCGTGGTCCACGTGAAGCCGAAGGCTGAAGAGGAAAAGCCCCGCTTCATTGTCAAGGCCGAGATTAAGGACGGCGACCTCGTAGTCACCTACGACAATGGCGAGACCGAGAACCTCGGCAAAGTCACGGGCGAAGACGGTGCGGCTGGCGCTGACGGCCCCAAGGGTGACACCGGCGCACGGGGCCCCAAGGGCGACACCGGCGCACAGGGCCCCAAGGGCGACAAGGGCGACACCGGCGCACAGGGCCCCGCAGGCAAAGACGGCAAGGACGGCCGCGACGGCACCGACGGCCGCGGTGTGACGGCTTTCGTGGTCAATGACGAAGGCCACCTGATTGTCACCTACTCCGACGGGGAAACTGCAGACCTAGGCAAGGTAACCGGCGAAAATGGCGCAGGCGGCGAGCAGGGCCCGAAGGGCGACACTGGCGCTGCGGGCGCAGACGGTGCGGACGGCAAGGATGGCCGCGGCATCGTCAACCTGGAGGTCGACGAGGACGGCGAGCTGATTGCCACCTACACCGATGGTGAGACCCAGAACCTCGGACGCGTCACCGGTGCCGACGGCAAGGATGGCAAGGACGGCGTGAACGCTCCGGCCCCGGCCGGCGAGGGCTCCAGCGTGAGCGACCGCTGCCTGCCGAGCGTGGGCATCATGGCGCTGCCGCTGCTGGCGCTGATCCCGCTTGGCCTGGCCGCCACCATGGACATCCCGGCGCTGGCTCCGGTGAAGGAGCAGATCGACGCGGTTGGCGCTGCAATGCTGAGCCGGCTGCCGATGTCCCCGGAGATGCTGCGGGTCGCAGGCGGAGTCGCTGGAACGGCACTGGCCATTGCGGCGATTGCCACCCTGGCCACGCTGTGCTCCACCGAGGGCGGCTCCTCCAAGTAGCCCCGTGAGGGCACGCAGCTAGCCCCGACCCGGTCGATCCGGGCCGGGGCGCTCTATTTGAAAACTGTTTCCAATAGTGATTATGATTTCCTTATGCGAAATCGTTTCCAATACAGTGCGCTTGTGGTGGCTGCGGCGGTGGCCGTAGGGGCGTCGATAAGCAGTTGCTCCACTGAACCCCCGGACAACGGGGAGATCGTTGCCACCACCCGCGTGTGGGCGGACGTGGCTTCGGCGGTCGCGGGCGGTGACGTGGACGCGGTCATCGCCGGCGATGCTGTGGACCCGCACCACTTCGAGCCCAGCGCAAAGGATATTGCGCGCATCAAGGGCGCCAGCACCGTCGTCGCCAACGGCGGCGCGTACGACGCCGCTCTTTACACCGCCGCCGAGCAGGACCGAGTCATCTTCGCAATCCCGCCTATCGACGCTCACGAGGCCCACGAGCACGGTGAGCACGACCATGAGCACGATGAGCTGGAGCACGCCTGGTTCTCACCGGAGAAGATCCGTCAGGTCGCAGACGCGGTCGCGGCGAAAACGGGCGGAGATGCCGGAGGCGTGGACGAGCGGGTAAGCGAGGCTGAGGCTAAGCTCGCCGCCCTGCCGCACATGCGCATCGGCATGACCGAGCCGATCGCCGCGGGACTGGTGCAGGACACGGAGCTGCACGACATCACTCCTGAGGAGTACGCCAAGGCCAGCCTGAACCACCAAGAGCCGTCGGCCTCCGCGATCGCCGAATTCTTGGGACAGATTGAACACGGCGAGCTCGACATCTTGTTCATCAACCCGCAGAGCGCGAACAGCGCGACGGAGCGCTTGGCCGACGCCGCGAAGGCGCATAATGTTCCCGTTGTTGAAATCCGCGAGACACCGCCGTCCGGTGAAAACTTCCTCGACTACCTCGAGCAGATCGTCGACCAGGTTGTGGACGTAGCGGAACCTGCCCACCACCACTAGGAACTACCGATTTGATCGCTGAGCTTTGCGACGCCTCCGTCGCCCCCCTTTGGCGCGACCTCAACCTCACCGTCCAGCCCGGCGAATTCGTCGCGGTGCTCGGCCCCAACGGCGTGGGCAAATCCACTCTGCTGGGCACGCTCATGGGCACCCGCAAGCTCACCGCGGGCACCGTCGCAGTGCGCGGCCGCGTGGGATTCATCCCGCAGCAACACATGTTTCCGAAGGATCTGCCGGTGCGCGGACGTGACCTCGTGGCGCTGGCGATGGGGAGAGGTTGCAAACCGGAGGACGTCGATAGGCAACTCGCGTCAGTGGGAGCACAGTCGTTTGCTCAGCGGCGCGTCGGACTCCTGTCCGGCGGCCAGCAGCAGCTGATCCGCCAAGCTCAGGCGTTCGCTCAGGCCCCCGAGCTTTTGCTTTGCGACGAGCCCCTGCTCTCCCTCGACCCCGCCCGTGCCCGCGAAACGGTGGACCGGCTGGCAGCGCACCCTGCGGCGGTGGTGTGCGTGACGCACTCGATCAACCCAGTACTTGGGGTAGTAGACCGCGTCCTGTACATCGGCCCGGAAGGCCACGTTGTCGGATCCGTTGGCGAGGTGATGCGCTCCGACGTACTCAGCGAGCTCTACGGCACCCGCGTGGACGTGGTGGAAGTTGACGGACGAATGGTGGTCCTATGAGCGCGTTCTTAGCAGATACCTCATACCTGCTGGGGCAGGGGTTCGTGCAGACGACCTTGGTCGCGTGCGCCCTGTTGGGAGTCCTGTCCGGCGTGATGGCGCCACTGATCGTGTTGCGCCAAATGTCGTTTTCAGTGCATGCAACCTCAGAGCTCGCACTAATGGGCGCTTCGGCGGCTCTGCTGTTCGGGCTCAACGTCGGCTTCGGCGCGGTTTTTGGCGCAGTAGTGGCGGCGCTGGTGCTGGCCGCATTAGGGCTGAAGGGGCAGCAGGACTCCGCCGTGGGCGTGGCCATGAGCTTCGGCATGGCGCTGTCCGTACTGTTCATCCACTTGTACCCGGGAAATTCCAACCGGGCGCTGTCGTTGCTGACCGGGCAGATCGTCGGGGTGTCGGCGCAGAACGTGGCGCTACTGGCAGGGACCGCGGTGTTAGTGGTCGGGGTGGTGCTGGCGCTGTGGCGGCCGCTCGTGTTCGCGTCCGCGGACCCCGTTATGGCCGCCGCGTGCGGGGTGCCAGTGCGCTCGATGGCGCTGGTGTTCGCGGTTCTGATCGGCGTCGCTTCGGCGCAGTCCGTGCAGATCGTCGGGGCGTTACTGGTGATGTCGCTGCTCATCACTCCCGGCGCGGCTGCGGCGCAAGTGACGGCGAACCCGCGGATGGCGGTGGTGCTGTCCGTAATCTTTGCCGAGGTGGCTGCGGTGGGCGGCATGGTGCTATCGCTCGCCCCGGGGTTGCCGGTGAGCGTGTTCGTCGCCTTTATCTCGTTCGGGATTTACCTGGTGTGCCGGGTAATCGCCCGGGTGCGGGGATAGCTAGCGGTACTCGCGGTAGTCGGCGGGTTGCGCGCCAGTGTCCATCGCGGCGTCGGCTGCGGCGAGGAAGTCCCGGCGCACCTTCTTCTGGCCCAACTCTCTTCCGGACACTGAGAGGCGGATCGTGTTGCCTTTCTCCGCCCCGCGCTCCGCAGCCTTGATCACGTTGCGGCGCCACCATTTCGCCGCGCCGTACCCCTCCCCCACCGACAAGTTGCGCGCCTGGGCAAACTCCCCCCGGTCCAGGCGGTAGATGCCCTTCGTGGACGCGGCGACCGCGAATCCAAACTCGTCGAGCACCTCCAGCGTGCCGTCGGACATGCGCCAACGTGGCGGGGCAAACATGTCTAGGTCGAAACCGAGCGCCGACATCTGGCGGGTGGCCCCTTTCAAGCGGAGGCGGGCCTCATGGGCGCCCAGGTTCGCAAACTCGCTCCGTCGCCCCTGCACCGGCTGGTCGAAGCCGTTGAGCATCAGGGCGCGGTGCCCCATTTGCTCCGTCAGCCATCCGCGGGTTGTTTTGTCTTTGGCCAGGTGCCATTTCTTATCGATGTGCGGCGCGACCAGCAAAGACACCGGCAACCCTTCCCGGTCCAAGTCGCGCACCAGGCTGGTGACGTCCCCCAGCGTCGCATCGAAGATTGAGGAGATGGAAACAAGCACGCGCCCAGGCATAGGTGCGATTATCTCACACCAAATCGGTGTCCGCGCGACGAAGCGTGGGCCTGGAAAGCCGCAGCTAAACACTGTGTTATCGAATGTTTGTTCGCATTGGAAGTGGCGGTGTCGGAGTGCGTTCTACTATGCGAAGCCAAGTAGGGATGAAAGGAGGTGCTCCACATGAATGCAACGCTCGACCAATCGATCAACCAAATCGTCGCCGGGCTGCGATCCCTCGCAGAGGTGATGCGGGCCCCAGAGTCGGTCCACCTCGCATCCACCCACATAGCCATGGAGCGCCTTGACGCCGCCCTACCGCTATTGTCCGTTGCAGACACCGCATTCGCATTCGTCTGCGAGCGCGACCCAGCCAACGGGGACCCGCCCCGGCACACGAGCACCTACCAGTACAGAAATTCACCGGGGCAACGGGTCGCCCAACAGGCGCGCTCACGCCACGGCGGCGAACACAACCGCCCACCGGATCCCGCCCTCTTCGATCCGGACGGCTAAGCCTCCACCGCCCCAGATTTCACCAGCGTCCAGGCGTACTCGAACGCCGTCTGCTTCCACTTCGCGTAGCGGCCGGACACGCCACCGTGCCCAGCGGACATCTCGGTCTTGAGCAGGATTTCGCCGCCCGTGCCCACCTCGCGCAACTTGGCCACCCACTTCGCGGGCTCAACGTAGAGCACGCGGGTGTCGTTTAAGCTGGTCACGGCCAAAATGTCCGGGTAGTCCTGTGCGGTGACGTTCTCGTACGGGGCGTACTTGGCCATGTAGTCGTACACCTCCGGGTCATGGAACGGGTCGCCCCATTCCTCCCACTCCCCCACCGTCAGCGGCAACTCCGGCTTCAAAATGGACGTCAGCGGGTCCACGAACGGCACGATCGCCTGGATACCGGCGAACTTCTCCGGCGCCATGTTCGCCACCGCGCCCATGAGCAGGCCGCCGGCGGAACCGCCCTCAGCGACCATCTGCCCGTGCGTGGTCAGCCCCTCTGCGACCACCGCGTCTGCGCACGCAATGAAGTCGGTGAACGTATTGACCTTGTGCAGCATCTTGCCGTTGTCGTACCACGCGCGGCCCATCTCGCCGCCGCCGCGCACGTGGGCGCAGGCCCAAATCATGCCGCGGTCCAGCAGCGACAGCCGCGACACGGAGAACCCCGGGTCGGTCGAAGACTCGTACGAGCCGTAGCCGTAGAGCAGGGTCGGCGCCGGCGTATCGACGCCCTTTCGGCGCACCACGCTCACCGGAATCTCCGCGCCGTCCTCGGCCCGCGCCCACACCCGGAACGCCTCGTAGTCGTCCGCGTTGTAGCCGCCCTCGACCTCCTTCTCCTTGAGCAGCGTCATCTCCCCGGAGGCCACCGTGTAGTCCAGCACCTGCGACGGTTGGGTGAAGGAGGAGTAGCCGATGCGCACGACGGGCGCGTCCCACTCCGGGTTTCCGCCGAGGCCCACGGTGTAGAGCTCCTCGGAAAACTCGAGCTCGGTGAAGTCCCCGAAGGCGTCGCCAAGCATCGCGACGGCGAGCCGCGGGATGCCGCCGCGGCGGTACCCCATGAACATGAAGTCGCGGTAGGTGTCCACGCCCTCGATGCGCACGCTGTCGGAGTGCTCCACCAGCACGTCGAGCTCGCGCAGCGGCGGGTACGCGCCGACGGGCACGGTAGCCACGCAGAAGTTCGCCCCGTGCGCGTTGTGGGTGACCACCCAGTGCTCGCGGCCCGCGACGACGGCGAGGTCCGGGTGGTACTCCACGCCCTCCTCGCGCGGCCACATCACCTTGAACTCCCCGGCCGGGTCGGACATCGGCAGCACGCGGTATTCCGAGGTCAGCGAGGAGGACGCGGCGATGCACAGGTAGCGCTCCGCGCGGTCGGCGCCGACGCCGACGCCGAACTTCTCGTCCGCCTCCTCGTAGACGAGCACGTCCTCGGCGGCGTCCGTGCCCACCTGGTGGCGCCACACCTGGTACGGCCGCCAGGCGTCGTCGACGCGCACGTAGAACAGGTAGTCCTCCCCCGCCCAGGTCGCGCCGTAGAACACGCCCTCGAGCCGGTCCTCGAGCAGCTCGCCGGTCTCGAGGTCCTTGATCCGCAGCGTGAAGCGCTCGTCGCCCGCGGTGTCGTAGGAGTAGGCGAGCAGCCGGCCCGACGTGGACACCGAGGACGCGCCGAGTGAGAAGAACTCGTGGCCCGCGGCGAGCGTGTTGACGTCGAGAAGCACCTGCTCACCCGGCATCTCCTCGCCGACTTCGGGCGGGGTCCACGGGTCGCCCGCGACCGGCACGCGGCACGAGATGCCGTAGTCCTTGCCCTCGAGGGTGCGGCCGTAGTACCACCAATCTCCCTGGCGCTGCGGCACGGACATGTCCGTTTCCTTGATGCGGGACTTGATCTCGCCGTAGACGTCGTCCACGAGCCCGGACCAGGCTGCGGTCCGGGACTCGGTGTACGCGTTTTCCGCCTCGAGGTACTCGATGACCTCGGGGTTGTCCTTATCCCTCAGCCACTCGTAGTCGTCCACGAACTCGCGGCCGTGGAACGTCCTGGTGATGGGGTGCTTCGCTGCCTGTGGTTCCCTCACGCGGCCTGCCCCGGCCACTCGGAGAAGCGGCGGCCGCTGAGGCGCTCGTACGCCTCGATGTAGCGGTCGCGGGTCGCCTCCACCACGGATCCGGGCAGCTCCGGCGGCATGCTGCCGTCCGAGCGGTCCCACCCGGACTTCGGCCCGGTGAGCCAGTTGCGCACGTACTGCTTGTCAAAGCTGGGCTGGTCCTTGCCCTCCTCGTAGCCGTCGGCCGGCCAGTAGCGGGAGGAATCCGGGGTGAGCACCTCGTCGGCGAGCACGAGCTGGCCGTCCCCGTCGAGGCCGAACTCGAACTTCGTGTCCGCGAGGATGATGCCCTTCGACTCCGCGTACTCGGCGGCGCGGGTGTAGATGTCCAGCGTCGCGTCGCGCAGGCGGCCGGCGAGGTCCGCGCCGAGCTTGCTGGCGACGTGCTCGAACGTCACGTTGACATCGTGCTCGCCCTGCTCCGCCTTCGTCGCCGGGGTGAAGATCGGCTCGTCCAGCTTGGATGCTTCTTTCAGCCCCTCGGGCAGCTTCACGCCGCAGATGCGGCCGGTGGCGTCGTACTCCTTCTTGCCGGAGCCGGTGAGGTAGCCGCGGGCGACGC
>ERZ1029886.295-NODE-295-length-10495-cov-24.238793_pt1 | contig 10495 bp, 9 predicted proteins | sample MGYA00519232_ERZ1029886 | MGnify/ENA primary metagenome ERZ1029886 (study PRJEB33666, sample SAMEA4610932) | skin metagenome | biome: Human-associated habitat; feature: Malodor aspect; material: skin | place: Philippines | collected 2015-08 ... | reverse complement strand
ACTGTGTACTATCCACTTAAATGACACACGATGCATTGACACAATACATTACGTCTTTTGTAACAGTTGAGTGCACTTCAGCTGCTCTGACAGATCAACGTAAAGACGCTATGTACATAGCACGAATTGCTTGACTTAAGCAGCGATACACACTACATTGCATTGATAACTTGATACATTATTATATGTCACATTTACGACTTCTTGCAGCTTATATTTCACACGTGTTTATTTATCACATCATCAATCTTACACGTTAAATATGCTTACGAGTTTTACACATACTATCACGAAGCTGAAGTATTGAGTGAGTAATCGTTGTTAACTCTCATCATTTAAAACTTGACACGTGATTATATGCATTATTAATAACTTCGGTTGTTGCTTGCTAGTGCTGCTTTTATGTGTCACATCTATTATGCTTCGCATAACTTATTTTGACATAAATCACAGCTTACATCAGCAACTCTATAAATAATTATTAATTGTATTGTATATTTATCACATTAAATGTGCTTACGAGTTTTACACTTACAATAATGAATCTGATGTATTGAATCATTCATCGTTGTTAACTCTAATCATTTAAAATCTTATAAGTGATTATTTATATTATCAACAATTTTTTATATTGATTGCTTTCGCTGCTTTTATGTGTCACATCTATTATGCTCTGCATAATTTTCAATAACATAAATCACAACTTATATTAGCAACTCTATAAATAATTATTAATTAAATTGTATACTTATCACGTTAAATACGCTTAAGAGTTTTACACGTACTATGATAAATATAATGTATTAATTAAATTAGTATATTTAACACATGAAGTCTTATACTTGAAATATTTTTATTTATAAAATTAACTACTTTCAACATGATTTATTCTAGCTGCTTTTATGTGTCACATTTATTATTCTTCACATAATTTGCAATAACGTAAATCATATCTCGCATTAGTAACTCTATAAATATTTATTAATTGCATTATATATTTATCACGTTAAATATGCTTACTAATTTTATATATAAAATTATCAACTTGATCCATTAATTATCACATAATAAATTACGTGTTTTATGTATAATTCTAACCCCGCTCAATGACACTTAAAATTATGCTCCGCATAACTTATCACGTCACTAAACAAGGCCTCTATTCATCACTTCTTATATCTTCTATATTAATATATTATACAATCACTATAAGGTCTGCTCTGCAGACTCTATTATGATCTCTACGGGTATCTTCTAACACTTCGAAGTTATCATTTATTATCTTTTTCTCTTCTCACATCTTTTTATTAAACATTATTTAAATCCTCACTAATTTTATTCAAATTTTATTCAATTTCTATCACCCAAAACTTAATTTATTAATCAATTTTATAACATTCTACGCAGATTTTTAGGAGGATTTCAGATTTTTTTAAGTTTAAAATTTTGTCATAAAACTTGAAATCCTCTTTATTTTTTACATATATTTTTCGAAGGATTTCAGAATTCTTACAATCTTTTCTCGAATTCCTAAAAACTGAAACTTTTGAAATCCCCTTCCATGTACCTTATGCAGCGTATACAATTTTGCATGCAAAATTTTACAACGCTCTAAACGGTACTCTTTTAAAGATTTCTCTCATATTTCGACACGAGCTCGATAAAATTTATCTTTTGTGCTTAATTACATTAGATTTCTATTTAAATAAAAATGATAACTTCTAACACTAAGAAGTTATCATTTATGATTAATTATTGTTTTATTAATTATTATTCTAACCAAGCTTTTACATTTTTCTTTTCATCATTTGATAAAGCTTCTAAAAATAAATCTTTACCATCATCTGTTAATTCAACTAATTTTTCAGCTCTTATTGTTTTACGACTTAAATTTAATTCTGTTTCAACTGTTAAATTAAAATTTTGTCAACCTAATTGGTTATAATCTTCATCAATACAATAATTAGTATATAATTCCCATACATAATTAACTGTTCTGTTTTTAATATCATTTAAATCGGTGCTATTTATAAATGCTAATGCTGAATTATTAGATTCATTAAATAATAATTTTGTATCTTCCATTTGATCTGACGTTGGACTTAATGAACCTCTTCTAATTAAATTAATAAAATTATAAAATAAATATCGCATGGTTTGATGAATTGATTCATCTGATTTTAAATTAATAAACCATTGATTATCTTTTTCTAATTTTTCTTTAACATAAAACCAATCTAATCTTCGACTCAAACCATTTGATTTGTCATTAGACTTAGCCATTGTATTAGTTGCTGAAATTAATGTTGTAATAGGTATCATTTTAATTGGTTTACTATAAATTTGACGTACATTAATCATCTCAGATGTAATTATCGTTTTAATATTACGTGTAATTTCATCATTCCAATAATTATCTTGTTCTTCTGGATCAAATGCAATTAAATGACGTGTCACCATTTCTAAATCATAACCTCTTAAACTTGCTACATTAAAACTCATCATATTTTGACGTGTAAATACGCCTTCTAAATGATTTAATAATGTACTCTTACCATTTTCAGCTGTTGGACCATAGAGTCTCAACATTTTACCATTTGTTTGATTAAATTTCTGATCATTACTTAAACACATACTTAAATCATCTATAAATCGATTGTAAGTTGTTTCATCATTCTGACAAAGATGCATACATAATTCCTGAAATTCTTTAGGCGCATCTACTTCTAATTCACTATCAATAATATCATATACACTATAATCTAACATAAAATCTGGTAATGATTTTCGATATTGACCTTCATAAATCTTATTATTATCAATATAACAATCATTAAATTGAATAATACCATTTGAATTTAAATCAACCATATCACTTTGTAGCATGTTAGATAATTTATTAAATTTTTCAGCATCAATATATTGACTTACAATATGACATAATAATTTCAATATATCATTTGTAATATCATAATCTGATAACTTAATCCACTTATCTTTAAATATATAAACACAATCATATTTACTTACACATTTCGATACTATTTTTCTACTTAATAATTGATATGCAATATTAAAACATTTAGCTTGTGATGGTCTCGGTCTTTCTAAAGTTAATGCTTTATATCTTGTGTCAAATTCTAATAATAATTTATCAAAATCAAAATAATCTAATAATTTAATTGCATCATGATAAATCATTATATCTCTATCAAATTGTCTTAATACATCTTTTGTTTCATCATTTCTCATTATTTATTTCTCCTTTATAATTAAATTCATATAAAGGACTTGTTTACATTCGATCAGTTGTTTTATATAATTATATTAAGTGATAAATTTAATAAGTGATTGAATGATTAAGCGATCGAATAATCGAATGTAAACGCGTCCTTTATTCTTATTAATAAAGGGTGCTTTTTTATTATGCGTTTTTATCCTCAAACGTATAATTAATAACTTGACTCGCTGGCTCATTTAAAAAATTAGCAATTTTTTTATATGTATTAATTGTTGGTTTCTTATACTTTAATTGTTTTAATGTATTATGTGACATATGAGTCTCTTCTAAAAAACTTCTAACAGTCATATTTCTATCAATCAATTCTTCTTCTATACGCCCGTATAATGTCTTTTGCATAATTTTCTACACTCCTTTATTAATATATTTTCATTTTACTCAATTATCAATAATTTGTAAACATTTTCGTCAACATTTATCCATTTTTATTTTAGAACCATTAACGACTTTTTTTATGACATTTTTTTTTTTATGATTTGTTTAATATTATTAAAGACTTCATTATTTTTTTATATTTTATAAAATAGTAGTTCATGGTTCTAAGTTATTAAAAACCTTTACATGATAACTTTTATCGATAACTATGTGAACTACTTAGCTAATTTTTCTTAATATAATTGATAATTATTATCATTAATCTAACAATATTTTAGTATCATTTAGTTCAAATCATTAAATTTAGTTATAAAACTAGTGGCCCCGTCTTGTGACCAATATCATTATGCTCAGCATAACTCATCGTGTCACTACAAAAGGCCACTACATATATCTTCTAACTCTATGAATTTATCATTTATAACTTACTACGTTTTATAATATCATCTACGTATGCATCAAATCTTTTTTTAACATGATATATTGTTGTATTTACATCATTTGGATGTTTATCCATTTCTTCAGCTAATATTTTATTAAATACATTCTTCTCAACATATTTAGTACTTATATTTAATTTATTTAATGCTTTATGAAAATCTTTAACTTTTTGATCCATCTTTATTCATCATCCTTTTCATTTATCATATTTATTTTATCTGGTTACTCATATAATGTATACTCACGTTTAAATTTATAAGGATTTCAAAATCATCACAAATTTTTCAACGTCGAATTCTTAACTTAAAATTTGAAATCCTCCTTATTTTCAACGCGAATTTTTCGAAGGATTTCAAAATTTTTATATTCAATTCTCGAATTTCTTAAAACTGAAACTTTTGAAATCCTCTTCTCTGTACCTTAAGCAGCGCTTATGTTTATGCATGCATAACTACCCAACGCTCTGAAGGGTACTCTTTTAAAGATTTCTCTCATATTTCAGCACGAGCTCATGAAAAATTACACTTTGTGCTTAATTATATTAGATCTCAAGCTAAATAAAAATGATAACTTCTAATGTTAAGAAGTTATCATTTATGATCTTCATCAAAATTAATATTAAATTTTTGATTATCTAATTTATCAATGTCATTTATATCACAACTTACAACCTGCTTAGCATCACTCCACGATTCTTCAATTGCTTTATTATGTTGCTTAAATTCTTCTTCAGTAAATTCATAACTATCTTTAAACATCACTCGTCACTCTCTCTTTCATCTCCTTGATTATATTTAATTAAATATTCAACAATCTCTTCATAACTCATCTTGTTAATCTCGTGAATCTTATATTGGTTACCATTATAACTCAATATATCAATAACAACAGTCGGATCACTCCTTACTAAATAATTCAGGTAACTCTTCATAATCTGCTCATTATATTTATCATAAAACTCTTCATAACTCAACTCACGAATATCATTCTCGATGTCTACAATTACTTGCTCGATGTCTAGGTCGGGATTGATACAAACTGTAGCTTGTTTTAATGATTCAGTGTCAATATTTAAATTAAATTCATCAAATGCACTAAAATCAAATTGTTCCTTTTTTATATATCTATGTTTTTGACGTTTTGATTCAGTATAACCAAAATCTTTTAATTTATTTTTAATTTGTCTGGAATAATCAAATTGTTTTAACGGCTTAGATCCCGGATTGTTTTCTTTTAACCATAATTTATAATGTTCATATAAAAACGTTGTTGGAATATGTGAATAATTAAATAAACCAAAATTTTCTAATTCTTTTAATTGTTGTAATAACATATCATTTGAGTTTAAATTAAACTCATAACTATCATTCTTGATGTCCAGATCAGGATTTATAAATATTTTTGATCGTAGATTTTCATTGACATGCAAATTATCAAATATATTTATATCAAATTGATCTTTAGATAAACGTTTTAAAGGTAATGTAATATTATGACTATAACCTTTATCATTTAAAATATTACTAATTTTTTTAGTATAACCTCTTTGATGCATTGGTTCTGATCCAGGATTTACTAATTTAAGCCAATATTTATAATGTTCATACATTGCAATTGATGGTATATGTGAATAAGTGAATACACCTAAATTTTCTAATTCATAATAATGTTGTAATACAGTATCGTTATTAAATCTTTGTTGATTATTATACTCAATATTATCATTAATCCAACATTCTACATATTTACCTTTTTTATCTTTAATAATTTGTTTATCTTTCAATCTCCAATAATCAATTACATAATCGTAAAATGTCTTATAATTTGATATATCATCTATATTTAAATCTTTCAACATTCTTTTATATTCAGCATATAGTAAATTAATATAAACTGTATGTGATTCATTTAATTTAAGAAATGATTCAATCTCAGGCAATAAAGTAAATGTCTCATCATCAAATTCATCATGCTCTTTTAAAAATCGTATTATCTCGGCTCTTATTTCTTCACTTGTTAAGCTGCAAGGCAGCTCTATTAGGTGAATCTTATGAGCCCAACAGTACTCACGCTTAAGATGATCTTTTAATCTTTGTTCATCAAATTGTGATATGTCTTTATGAAAATACTCAACATACTCATAATGCTGTGCTCCATTAAACTCAATACATAAATTATATTCTCTTACATAATAATCAAATCTTAATTTACCTCTGTATTTTAAGTCATCAAACGTCTTCTCTTTCTCATAATATAAACGAAGTTCTGTTAAAACGCCCTCTACATCTATTACACTACTTCTTTGCTGCATTATAATCTACCTCAACTTTCTTTAAATAAGCTGATGTTTTATTCTCATTTAAACATCTTGATGTAAATTCGCCCATCAAGTTTAATTCTTCTCCATTCTCAGCATCACTTAAATATCGATCAAAATCATCACCATCTAAATCAGCTAATTCTTTACTTACATAATCTCGAGCGGGACTTTGTCGCATTCTTTTACCTGATTCTGGTATAAAATGATGATTTCTGAAAAATTCAGTATTACGTCTTAAAATTTCTTTTGTTGAAATTTTACTTGCTTGTGATCCTTCTTCTAAATCTAATGCATCACAATATACAGCTTTTAAAACACCCATTGGTAATTTATCCATTTCTAATAAATTAGTCTGATTAATAAGATATTCTTGAAAAATATAACTTGAATCATTTAATTCAGTCGAATCTTCTAAAATTTCTCTATCCCAACCTATAAAATCTTTTTGGTCTTGTAACTCTTCCATATTTAATAATTGATAAATAAAATACTGTTGTACTTCTTTATTATTAAAAAAGTCATTTAATTGACGTGGATCAATGCTATATTCATCTAAATTAAAATTTCTTTTAAATGAATATGGCTTTAAGCGTCTTCTCATTTGACCATTTCTTTCATTCATTTTAATTAACCCAGGTGTTAATTGAACAATTGGACCTGTAAAAGAAACGTTAGATGCTTTTTCATATTTAGGTGAAACAGTGATTGTATCGCCCGCTGAAATTGCTTTTAAATTTTTTAAATTTTTAATATAAACATCATCATCTATATCTGCGCCAATTACCGCATGCGCATTATTAATACTTAATACATCATCTTTATTACTAAATTGATCTAATGTTATATTTGTAACATTGGATTGACCAATTAATTTACTCATAAAATTAGCAATTACAGATTTACCATGTCCACCAGGACCAATAAATAGTATAATACTATGTTTTAAATTTTCTTTTAATAAAACTTGTCTCATAACTTGTAATAATCCTAAATATCGTTCCTCATTATCATCAGCAGTTGATTTAATAATATCAAAAATATTTAAATTTTGTAATGTTTCTGGGTGTTCATTCATTACTGTATATTCATTATCAATTCTTGACGATACAAATATATCGGGACTATATTCTATTTCTTCTAATGTATTATAATCAACAATACAATTCTTCATAGGTAATTCATTTTCATTTAATGTTCGAACTTTCATTGAATATTTCATATCATTAAGTTCTTTAATAAAACTTGTCAATTTTGATTCACTTATTAATTTACCTGTTAATTTAGAAATCACTTTAAACAACAATGTATTATCTAATATATATTTTTGTTGATCATAATCATAAAACCACATCATTCTTCGATTATCATCAATTTTTTCAATATAAAATGCATAATTCTTTACGATATAATCGCTGATTTCAAAATCACCTAATTTACGCATATCATTAGCTAAATCTAATTTTTTAGCATCTTCTTTAACGTGTTCTAAAAATTCATCATTATTTTTATGATAACGTGTTGAATTTTCAGTTACTTCTTCTTTTAATCTTATTCTGTTATCCATATACTATCTTTCTCCTTTAATTTTTAATTTTATCGTATACATAAACAGAATTTAAGGTGTATAATAATATTATCGTTAATTATCATTATATTCTTGCTTTCCTTAAGTTCTGCTATGCAGAATAATTGGAAGGCTCTTTTTATGCTAAATTTTAGCCATCGTTTGATTCGTCTTCTTTAATTGGCATCTTTCTTAATGTCACAGGACTAATATCGAACTCATGACCAATTTTATGATATGTTGTCTGTGAAGGCGCACGATGCTTTATTCTAGATATTGTTGCTTTACTTATACCTATATCATGCGCCAATTGTTCCATTGTCATATTTCTCTCAAATGCTTTATCTTCTAAATAATCATATAACGTTGACATCTTCTAACATTCTCCTTCTTTTAATTATTCATAATTTTATTATAAATCAATTCTAATCATTGGAATACTGTCAGTTTCATTTTATCTCAAAATTTTACTATTTTTAGCAAGTTTCGGGAACAAGAGAAAATTTAATGCTGTTAATTAGTTCTTTTTGATAATATTTTCGGTAACATTTTCAGGAACATCATTAATAAAATAATGATTATAATTATCACATAAAATATAATTATATGCTACGTATAATCGATATTTATAACTAAAATTAAAATGTTACCGTATGTTCCCGAAAATGTTACCGTAATGTTCCTGAAACGAGCAAAGTAACATCGTTTTGATTAAAGTTAAAAAGATAAAGTTAAGACTGTCTTAATATTAATAACTTATATTATCTTAATTTTCTTTAAATGTTACCATGTTACCGAAATCTTATCACCACAATAGAAAAGTTATATGATTTATCTAACAATTCTATCCATAACGGTTAAAGGATTGTAAATATAATAAGATAAAAATAATAAATATATTTGTAAAGTATAAGATTTCGGTAACATGGTAACATTTAATTCTCACGTCTAAATATATAAGGATTTCAATTTTATCACATGTTTTTCAACGTCGAATTCTCGTCTTAAAATTTGAAATCCTCTTTATTTTCTACGCTAAATTATTAATATAAAAATAAAGGTCCCCCGTCTTATGCCTCTAAAATTATGCTACGCATAACTTAAGTAGCACTATACGGGGGACCTTAATCATAACTCTTTATACAATTTTTATTAAATAAGCTTAATATCAACAGGTTGTTCTTTATTAAACATATCAGTAATAAAGTTTTCAACTTCATGACATTGATAATTATTATCATTAACTGAACAATATTTCAATATTATTTAGTTCAAATCATTAAATTTAGTTATAAAATTAGCGGCCCTTTTTAGTGACTTAACAAATTATGCTCCGCATAACTTCATGTGTCATTTTAAAAAGGCCGCCTTTAAATTATTTAAATATATTTCTTCATAATCTCAAATTAAATAAAAGGAGAGGCCTGTCTCTGGGATGAGAAACAGGCCTAAAAATTATGAAAATATTTCTTTTGGAAATTAAGGTTGGGAGATTAAGATTAATAATATCAATAAGGCTTAACATAGCCACGATCATAATATTAAAAAATAAAGGTAGATCATATTAGTTGCATTCAGAATCCGATTTATATTTTGCTATGTTTTTTAATGCCTCATCAATATTATAGTTTTATTATACTATAGTACTAATATAAAGTAAATAGGTAAATTATTAAAATAATAGTTAAAATTAGGATAAAAAAAAGGGGGAGCCACAGGCTCCCTCTAAAGAGTTAAGGCAGAGGTCGCATCTCATCCTTAAATGCTTGTGCGTCCTCAAAGTCAAAATAGTTAATTTCAACCAATCGATTAGCAAGCTCGTGCTTATCACCATCATAACGAATAAGCAGCGTAGGATTAGAATTATAATTGCGAGTTAAAAATAATGCTTTGCAATTTCCAATCACAGCTTCAGCATCCTCTACAACCTCTTCTTCTGTCCCTTCTACTACCCAATCTAATTCGAATAATACAGCCATTCCATATCACCTCATCAAATATTATATATATAATATACCACAGTACTAAAATTATGTAAATAAACTGATCTTAAAAAAATTAAAATAATATTTATGAAATATAAGTTTGTGATCCCGTGTTTGGTGCGATTTAAGTTATTAGAAAATTCTATATATTAATATTTAAAATAAAAAAATAGACACCTCTAATAGGCATCTATTCCTTAAACACTTCTCTTACCCGACTCATATAATTTAATAGACGATCTTATATGAATCAAATTAATCGAAAAATTATAAACATAACATCATCTTCGGAATGATCATATTTCAATTATACTACATTTTACAACACACGTAAACTATTATCATTAAGCACCCTCATTAGTCACTTATCACTGTATGCGAAGCATACCTCTAAACTATCATTAATAATATGCGGTTTGTTTAAACTATCATTAATAATATGCGGTTTGTTTAAACTATCATTAATAAGATCCCCCACTCAGTGCCTCTCTAAATTATGCTCCGCATAA
>ERZ1029886.293-NODE-293-length-10594-cov-47.625961_pt1 | contig 10594 bp, 10 predicted proteins | sample MGYA00519232_ERZ1029886 | MGnify/ENA primary metagenome ERZ1029886 (study PRJEB33666, sample SAMEA4610932) | skin metagenome | biome: Human-associated habitat; feature: Malodor aspect; material: skin | place: Philippines | collected 2015-08 ... | reverse complement strand
TGATGGCGAGCGCGCCCGGCGGCACATCTTCGGTGACCACTGTACCCGCGCCGGTATAGGCGCCATCACCAATGGTCACGGGTGCGACGAACATGGTGTCGGAGCCGGTGCGGCAGTAGTCGCCGATGGTGGTGTGGTGCTTGTTAATGCCGTCATAGTTAGCAAACACGGAGCTTGCGCCGATGTTGGAGTGTTTGCCCACAGTCGCATCGCCGATATACGTCAGGTGTGGCACCTTGGAGCCCTCGCCGATCTTTGCGTTTTTCGCCTCGACGAAGCCGCCGAGCTTGCCGCGGGCACCGAGTTCGGTGCCCGGGCGGATGTAGGTGAACGGGCCCACCGTGGCTTCTTCGCCGATGACGCCGAGCTCGCCCTGGGTGCGAACAACCTTGGCGCGGGCGCCAACCTCCATGTCGGTCAGCGTGGTGTCCGGGCCGATCTGCGCGCCGTCGCCGATGACGGTAGAGCCCCACAGCTGCGTGTTCGGGTGGATGACCACGTCGCGGCCAATCTCCACCTCCACACCGATCCAGGTCGTTGCAGGGTCGATGACGGTCGCGCCGTTCCGCATCGCTTTCTCGACGAGCCTCCGGTTGAGCTCCTTGCCCGCCTCCGCCAGCTGCACCCGGTCGTTCACGCCTGCCAGCTCGCGGGCGTCGGGGGCCGTAAACGCAGTGACCCGTAGGCCGTCGCCTCGCGCAATGCCCAGTACGTCGGTGATGTAGAACTCGCCCTGGGCGTTGTCCGGGGTGACGCGCTCGAGTGCGTTGCGCAATACCGCCGCGTCGAACGCGAACACGCCCGAGTTGACCTCGCGGACCTTGCGCTGCTCGTCGGTGGCGTCTTTTTCTTCCACGATCTCGAGCACGTCGCCCGCCTCGCCGCGGATGATGCGCCCGTAGCCGGTGGGGTTGTCGAACTCGAGCGAGAGCACCGTCACCGCGGCGCGCTCCTGCTCGTGCTTCTCCACGAGTGCTTGCAGCGTCTCCGGCGTGAGCAGCGGCACGTCACCATTGGTGACCACCACGGTGCCGTCGAAATCCGGGATGGCGGACAGACCCACCTGCACCGCGTGGCCGGTGCCGTTTTGCTCCTCCTGGACGGCCTGGCGGATTTCCACGTGCATCTGCTCGGCGATTTGCTCAACCGCGGGCGCGACCTGGTCGCGCTGGTGGCCGACCACCGCCACCAGGTGCTCCGGGTGCACACCGGCTGCTGCGTGGAGAGAATGGGACAGCAGGCTGCGGCCGCCGATTTCGTGCAGCGTCTTTTGGCGGTCGGACTTCATGCGTGTTCCTGCGCCGGCCGCGAGCACGACAACGGCACGTTCGAAGCGTGTAGGCACTCGAATGCTCCTTGGGAGTTGCGGATTTGTCGGCAACAAGCATAACGCCTAGGAGCTGGCGGCCGAGACTTCTTTCAGGTTCCGCGCGCCGACAACACCGGCGTAGCCCACGACGGCGAGAAACAGCAGCGCGGCCTGGGGTCCAAGGACGGAAATAGCCGACGAAATAGCGCCGACAACAAGGAGCACCACGCCCATCACCGTGTTGGAAGCGCCTGTGACCATCGTGCGCTTGTCGCCGTCCGCCATATCCACCAGATACGTCTTGCGGCTCACGCGAACCGCAGTGTGTGCCAAGTTGACCAGGAAGAACCCCAGCGGCATCACCCATGCGTTCACGCCGCTGGAAGCCATACGGGCGCTGACCACCAGCAGGACAATGACCGTGGAGGCAACTCCCGCGGCCCACGCCATCGTGCGTTTCGACGACTTGTCGGACAGCTTTCCTGAAATCCTCCCGCCCAGCAGGGACGCGCCGCCCGAGGCGATGACGAAGGCGCCCAGGCCCGTCAGGTCCGCGCCCTCGTTGCCGGCCATGACCACGATGAACGGGGTGGACAAGGCCGTGACCAACATGAGCGAGCGCACCATCAAGAAGCGCTGCAGGTCGTGGTCGCTTTTGACCAACACCCACATCTCTCGCAGAATCTGCCCGTCCTTATCTTCTGGTTCTGCCTCCGGCTCGTCGATGCCGTTGAACACCAGCGACGCCAACGCCCAGGTGGACGCGCCCACCGCGAGGAGCGCCGCGATCGCCCACTGGGGCAAGTTGTTGGGCAAAAAGGTGAGGATTAGGCCGATCGCCAGGGTGAAGCCTCCGGCCAGGGCAGTGGCGCGTCCGGTGATGTCGCCGCGACGGCCCTTGGAAATGGTGCGGCCCTGCACATCCTTGCCGGCAAGCGAGCACAGGGAGCGGAATAACGCATGGGCGGCCAACAGGATGAGGACGGCGGCGCCGAGCGAAGCGCCGTCGAGAAGCAGGGCGCTCACCGCGATCAACGCGGCGGCGAGCGTTTGACCCCAGGAGCCGATAAGCCACACGCGCTTGCGCGAGCGTTGAGAAGTCACCCACGGGCTGACAAACGCCTGCGGCAGCATTGAGCCGGATTCGCGGATTGGCACGAGGAACGATGTCAGAACCGCAGGCACGCCGGCCGCGTTGAACAGCCACGGCAGAACCGTTTTCGGTGCGACGATCTGGTCGCCGATGTTTTGCAGGCCGTTTGACCAGATGAAACGGCGGGCATTGTGTTCCTCATTGCGCATAGTTGGGATAGTAGGGTCGAAAGGGATGATCAGCGAACCTGGAGGCGCAATGAAGATGAGCAGACGAACGTTTTTCAAAGGATCCGTGTTGGCGGTAGCGGCGGCCGCCGCCGCATCTGGCGCAACGGCGTGCTCTACCCAGCCTGAGCCGCGTGGTGGTGACGCCGAGGCTCGGCCCCTGCCCATTCCGCCGCTGTACGAAGGCGAGCTGGACGGTAACACTCGGCGCTTCGAGCTCACCGCGCAGGAGGGCGAGTTTGAGATCGTGCCTGGGACGATGACCAAGACCTGGGGTTTTAACGGCCCCTGGCTCGGGCCCACGCTGTACATGCGCCGCGGCGAGCAGATCGACATGACCGTGCACAACGAGCTGCCGGAGGCGACTGTCGTGCACTGGCACGGCCTGCACCTGCCAGCCACCGCCGACGGTGGCCCGGCCCTGATGTTCGATCCGGGCGAGTCGTGGTCGCCGTCGTGGACCGTCGATCAGGCTGCCGCGACCTGCTGGTACCACCCGCACCCGCACGAGAAGTCGGCGCTGCACGCCTACCGCGGGCTCGCCGGTGGCATCGTGCTTGACGACGACGATTCCGTCTTCCCCGGCCTGCCAAACGACTACGGCGTGGATGACATCCCCGTGATCATCGGCGACGCCAACTTCACCGAGGACGGCCAGCTCGACGAGGACAGCGGCTGGGTGGGCGACACCCCGCTGATCAACGGCATTACCAAGCCCCGTTTTGAGGCCACCACCCGCCGCGTGCGCCTGCGCGTGCTCAACGGCGCGGTGCTGCGCTTCCGTTACCTCACCCTGGGCGTGCCGTTCCACGTGGTGGCAACGGACCAGGGCTTTCTGGAATCCCCGGTCGAAGTCGACGGCGTGCTGCTCAGCCCCGGCGAGCGAGTTGAGATCGTGGTCGACCTCGAGCCGGGCAAGGACCTCACGCTGCGCGACGACAAGCTGCCCAACTGGGGTGGGCTGCCCGATAAGGACACCGCCGAAACGTTCGGTGCCACCGACGTGTTCGACCTACTGGAGATCGTTGCCCCGGCTGAGGATGCTCCCGCCTCGCCCGCGCTGGCGGATAAGCTCGTGCCGTTCGAGCTGCCCCAGGCCACCGGTGTGGAGCGCGAGTTCCGCATGAAGAACATGGAAATCAACGGCAAATCCATGGACATGACGCGTGTGGACTTCGCCGTCGACCACAAGGGCCCGGAGATCTGGCATGTGACGAACGAGAACGACGACATGCTACACAACTTCCACGTGCACAACGCGCGATTCGCAGTCCAGGGCGTGGAAAACGGCGAGGTGGAGTTCACTGCAGGCTGGCACGACACAATTGAGGTGCCGCCGCTGGCAACCGTGACGCTGCTGGTAGACATCGGCTACTACCCGGATCCGACCCTTGCGTACATGTACCACTGCCACATGCTCAACCATGAGGACTCCGGCATGATGGGCCAGTTCGTGGTGGTTGAGCCGGGTCAGGAGCCCAACCTCAAACTGCCGAACAACCACGGCGAATAGGCGCCAGCCCTACGTCCGCGCCCTGGTGCATGTCAGCACCGGGGCGCGTTCGTTTGTGCGTTTTAGCCGCGGACGTTGTGGCCGATCACGGAAGGTAGCAGCAGCGGCGCGTCGCCGAGCAGTGCCTTGAGGTTGCCGTCTCGTTCCACCGCGCTAGTGACGGTGCGGACCTTCGCACTGGACTTGTCCCGCCCGCGGCCCCGGTTTGCACCCGCAGCTCCCATTGGGCCAGCCGCAACGGCGCCTCCGCGTACTCCCTGGCCGTTCTGTGCATTTCCACCGGCAGCCCCGGCCGCAGCGTACGTGCCACTGGTACTCGACGAGCCTGCACCGTGGGCACCCGCTCCAACTCCGGCGCCCGTACCAGCGCCGTGGGCACCGATGTTGCCGGACCCGCCGGTAGCACCTGAGCCTGCGCCTAAGCCCGGCCCTGAACCGGTGTTCGCAGCGCTGCCGAATCCGGCACCGCCAAAGCCTGGTCGAGCCGGGTTCATCCCGCCGCCAGCCATTCCCGCCCCCGCGGCGCTACCCACAAGTGCACCGCCGCGCGGGGTTCCCAACCCGCCTGCAACAGTGCCGCTACCGCGTCCGGCCCCAGGTGCAACGCCCGTGTTGACCGCGCCCGCGCCCACACCTGTCTGCGACCTGTTGCCAAAACCAGTTCCCGACCGAGGTCCTCCGCCCGTTCCCGAGGCGGATACCGAACCTGGGGTGCGATTTGCTGCGGCACCGACGCCGGTAGCGGCTCTGCCAGAGGAAACGTTGCCTGAGTGTGCGAGACCTGGTGCTCCCGTTGCGGTGGCCGCTCCCGTGGTGCTTCCACCACCGGCCGGTTGGCTGAACCCGCCGATGGGGGCGGGGGTGAAGGGAGAAGCGGCGGCTCCGGGCCCGTTCATAGTAAAGCTGCCTGCTGCCGTTGGCGCTGGCGGTGCCAAAACCGCGGAAGCGGCCTGGGTCGGCGCTGCACCTGCAGTGATGCGCTCGAACGTCTCCGGTGTTGGGCGACCGAATTGGTGGATGACCTCGGCGGGAGTTTTCGCGTGGGCTAGGTCGCCGAGTCCGCGCTGCGTCAGTGCGTCCCGGAGTCCCGCGGGCAGGGGCGTTGGCTCGAACGAGGTAGCAGCTGGTGTGGGGACATCCGTACTCGCATACGGAAGCGTGGGTAGCGCTCCCGCGTCGGGGAGCAAGCGGTTGAAGCTGGGGATCGCCGAGCTGAGGCTGCCCGTCATCCGGGAACCATACGAGGACAGATAGTCGGACTCGATGAGCGCTTTCACTTCTGGGTCTTCCGCGGCCAAATAGGCCGACGCTGCGGCAGACGCGATCATCCTTTCCGCATCTGCCGCCATGCCGAGTGCTTCGGTGTGGTTAGCCAACGAGCGTGAATTTGCCACATATTCCAGACCGGCGTTTTGGATCTGAGTGACCTTTTTCATCGCTTCCGCGATCCAGATGGTGTCAGCCGATGAACTCAACGAATGATGGACGCCGTTGAGCTCCTCCATCGCGTCCTCGATAAGCCGCGCGTTAGCCGTCCAGAATTCTGACGCCGAATACGCCAGCGCGGTGTCGGTCGATGAGAGCTTGCGGTCTGCTGACAAGAGTGAAGACTCGGACGCCCCCGACACGGCCGCGTTGTCAAAGGTGTTCGTTTTCGGGTCGGCAGTTTTCAGCTGCTGGAAGCCAGCGGAGTACAGCGGAGTGAGAGTAGCTGCAGTGTTACGCAGCGGTGAAAGCATCGAACCCATCATCCCCGAGAACGATTCGTCGGTTTGCTGTGTGTTAGTCAACGCCAACCAGAGGTTATCGGCTGTGTGCTTGAGATACAGCGCAATCGCCTGGTTCGCCTCCGGTGCGCGCTCATCCCCGATCGGGCTGAGCCGCTCGCCAGCTTCATCCAGGCCGCTGGCGGTGGAGAATGATGCGAGAGTAGATATTTGGTGGCGACCCTGCCCCTTGATAACTGTTTTAGCAACTGCTCGAAGCTGTGTAATTGCCTCTTCGACTTCCCCGGATTCCAGATGCAAAACCATTAGTCCCCCTACCGTTGAAACTGTTTGAGTTCACCCTAATTTGGGGAACCGTGTAGGTGAAGGGGGTGCTCATTTAAGTGAGCATTAGTCATTGGTGGCCTTGTAAAGCTCTTCGAGATTCTGTATTGCGATGGTGCAGATGTTCTCATCGGTTGATGCATCTCCCCATCCGCTTGCGAGCGAAACGAGACCGCCCCGAGCGGTATCCAACTGCGCGTAACAATGCGAACCAATTCCACTATTGGGGCCGTAAACGTAGATCTGGGGCAGAACTGATGAGCTGTACTGCGACAATAAGGGCACCTGGCGTTCGACCTCTATGCGCGGTGCGTTGTTTTGGGCAAAGCCTTCAGCGGGTAAATCGGAATGAGCTGTGAAATTGCAAAGTTTCAGCCCTTTAGCCAGCCCCGCGTACTCCTCGGGAAAAGGCTCCACGTTTTCGAAGCCAGCGGCAGCGAATTCCTCAGGGGAGATCTCGGTGCAGGGGTCGAAAAGGTTGTCGCCGAGGGAGTAGGGGTCAAAGTCGCCGATTTCGAGGGTGCCGCTCTTGAAGTGAAAAGCGTCACGCGTGGTGCTGCTAGTTGAAGCGCCGCCAGCGGATGTGCTGTCGGCTGCGGCCGCAGAACCCGGTTGGGCGGTGGGGGTTGTGGTGTGGGGGTGGGCCGAAGGTTCGTCGATAGGCGGAGGCGTAGATGCGCACCCCACGAGCAAACCGCACGACAGAAGCCAAGCAACGTGGCCTTTCATGTACCCCTCCAATAAAAAAGCTTCCCCACCAGGACTCGAACCTAGAATAAAACAGGCATTTAACCAGCGCAAACGCTACTTTTCAACCGCCCGTGACTGCAAATTGACTACATCCGCACCAAGCGACTGCATCATCTGATCCAAACCGTCATCCCAAAGGTGCGCATACGTATCCAACGTCTGCTTCGCCGACGCATGCCCCAACTGCGCGCTGACCATCTTCACATTCGCCCCCGCCTGAATCATCAAACCCGCCGCCACATGCCGCAGCCCATACGGCGTCACACGCGGAAACGACGGATCCAGCACACGCTTGCCAGTCTGTGGGTCTTTCGGCTCCATACAGTCGCGCACCGCCCCCGAAAACCACGAATTATGCCCGGGACTGATCATCGGCTCCCCGTACTTGTTCGGCCACAGCAGCCCATCCACCGGACGATCCGCGCTACGCCGCACCAGCATTCGCATCACATCTCCCGGCACCGCCACCGACCTCGGCCCCGTCTTCGGTGACACCACCTCCACACTGTTGCCCGCTTTCGACGCCGAGCGGGTAATGCTGATCCGGTTGCGCTTCGGGTCCAGGTCGCACGGCCTCAGCGCCGCCGCCTCACCCCACCTCAATCCCACCGTGCCGAGCAACATGATCAGCTCCGGGTACTTCGACGCATTCGCCAGCTGGCGTAGCTGCTCGTAGGTGAGATACACCTTCACCGGCTGCACCGGCTTGCTGGGCAACCTCACCCCACGCGCCGGGTTCTTCTTCACCATCCCGTCCCGGACAGCCACGTCGAAGTGCTGCGCCAGCACCATGTGACAATTCCGCACATAGCTCGGGGAATAGTCCAGCGAGTTCACCCACGTTTGCACCTCCGACGGCTTCACCCCGCCCACGGCACGCCCCGCCCACACAGGCTCGACGTGCAGGCGGTAAATATCGGCGTTCATCGCCCTCGTGGACGGTTTGAGCTGCGCCTGCCGCGCCACCCAGGCGGGGTGTAGGTCTTCGACCGTGGTGCGGCCGAGGGCTGGGTTAATCCAATCCCCGGCGGTCACGTCGACCGCGTTCTTATCGGCCCACGCCTGGGCGTCCGACTTGCGGGTGAAACCGCGTTTCGACCGTACCTTGCCTGCCGGGTCGCGGTATTGCACGCGCCACTTCTTGCCGGATTTTGTGTTGTATGGCGAGATACTAGCCATGCTGATAATCTCCTAAACGGTTCAACGAGAACCACCATCCCCCTGGTGGGTTGGACCACCCCCCAATAAGTCGCCCCACGGTTTGTAGCCTCACCCCGGCTCCCGTGGGGCGCACCCATACGGTGCGCTAGCCGCCGTATTCAATCACTCCGGCATCTTCTGCTTGCTCCCAGGTGAAATTCTCATATTCATCGCTGGAACGGCGTTTCTCGGAGTAGTGATCCCACACCCAGCCGTAGCAAGACTCCCCATCGGGAGAAGTCGTCAAGGGAGGACCTTCGTAGCCAGCGTCATGCCCCATCGCGGCCATCTTGACTCGCAACGCGACTTTCTTGTCTCTGTCTGAGGCGTTCTCGTTTGCCAGCGCTTCAGTAGCCGCCTCACTTGCATAAGTGCTCTTCCTCGATTCGCTAGCTTCTAGAGTCTCCTTACAGACGTAAGCGTCGAAAATCTCCTGCTTCTGCGCCTCGTCCTTGAAATCGGGCGGGGCTGAGCAAGCCCCCAGAGTGAGCGCAAGCGCCAGCACTGAAACCGGAAAAATCGTCTTCATGGGGTCCTCTTCCTATTCGCAGGCGACGCCGTCGCCGTCGCGATCAAGCTTGGAGCTGTAGCCCGGATCACCGGCGTACAGCGGTGCAGCGCCAGCGGAGCGTGCCGCCGCGCAATTCGGGTAGTAGGCGGACTGCGCCGGGGCAGGTGCTGGCTTCTCTGGCGCGGGGGCGAAGAACTGAGCGCGCTGCTGCTCCTGCTCCTCAGGTGCATCGACACCTGCATTCGAGTCGACCGCAGGCTGTTCGACTGGCTCTTGCACGGCACTGCTCGGATCCTCCAGTGCAGCTCCGTTCGGGGTAGAGATCACAGTTGTGGTGGCCGTCGTCGTCACCGTGGACGCGGAGGCGCCCGTCGTGACGGTGACGGTTTCGGTCTCAACGACTGTTTCTGCGTCGGAGCCGCCGCAGCTACCAGCCAGCCCCAGCAAGATGAGGATGCCCGCGCTGATCCCTCCCCATTTCATGCAACCACCGCCAGACTTTTGTTGTTCTGGCAGTGGGACCCCGTTGCCGGGGATGTAGGTCGTGCTCATGCCGTTCTCTTCTCTAGGTGGTCTCGCCAGGTGGCGAGGAGGGAAACAGTGACGCCCAGGTCGGCTGCGATCGCGCCGGCCTGGCCGTCGTACATCATCTCAAGTTCCGCGTACTCTTGCGGGTCAATCAGCAGATTCGCGGCGTAGAGGTCGGCGCGGTGCTCGTAGCGGGGGTGGTGGCCGGCCGGGTCGCTGTGGGCGGCGTGGCCGAGCTCGTGGGCGAGCGTGTGTACGCGGTTGCGGGGCCCGAGGGTGGGGCAGATGACGATGAGGCGTTCGGTGGGGAACCACCCGCCGAGGTCGCCGTGCCGGAGGCGGTGCGCGCGGTCGTCTTCGACGAGCACGCCCAGGTGCTCGGCGTGCTCGAGCAGTTTAAGCTCCAGGTCCGTAATCGTCATCACCCTCTTCTGGCTCCGGTGTTCTGTGGTTCGCAGCGTAGGGGAGGGGGTCGACAGCGACGCTGGGGGTGTTCGAACGACGCGTGGCGAGCTCGTCAATTTCAGGGGCCTTCGTGGCGGGGTTGAGCCGCCGGGCAAGTTCGAGAGCGAGGGCGCCATCGTCGGCGGTTTCAACCAGTTGGCCGTCGCTGTCGAGATAGTCGAGCACGTCTTGGTGGGGGACGTAACCGAGCTCTACGAGGGCCATTGTGCGGTTGACACCGAGTTTCTCACAGATGGTGATGAGGTCGCCGGCGTCGAGGCCGTCGTTGAGTCGCTTGTTCGCGGTTTTGCGGGTCGTGCCGAGGGCGTCTGCGACGTCCTGGTCGGTGATGCGGCGGTGCGTGTTTTCGCTTAGCCATTGCTTGATCTCCATGTTTGTAACCCTAGCAAGGTGGGTAAAAAACTTCCCATTAAGTAGGTGTTGGGCTGGGCAAATGAGTAAATAATTACCCCCATTTGGGTAATAACCGTTGCGTAGTTACCCGACTGTGAGTAACTTCGGTTACACAAACGCAGAAAGGAGCACCCAAGTGAGTAACTTTCTACTCTCGCTTGATGAGATCGACAGGGTTAAGCGCCTCAACCACGCAACCTCAAACACCGCCCTGGAAGAACTCACCGGCGTCACCCGCAAAACATGGGGCGCAGCAATCAGCACCCGCCGACCCACCCCACAGGTCCTCGACGCCCTAGCCCAACTCGGCGCCGACCCCTCCCGAATCCTCGTCCGAGCAGAAGCCGTCGCCGCCTAGACCAAGAAGCACACCATGACCGCACCCACCACCATCCCCGTCCCCGCCGGCCACGAGTTCCGCGCCACCCTCGCCCAACTCACCGCAGGAAACGATCTCGCCCTGCACCGCGCGCTCAGCGCACTCGTGGACCAGGTCTGCGAGGACCACCCCGACGAAGGCGACCAGAAGCTGATCTTCTGCGACCTGCTCAACG
>ERZ1029886.292-NODE-292-length-10601-cov-4.865162_pt1 | contig 10601 bp, 9 predicted proteins | sample MGYA00519232_ERZ1029886 | MGnify/ENA primary metagenome ERZ1029886 (study PRJEB33666, sample SAMEA4610932) | skin metagenome | biome: Human-associated habitat; feature: Malodor aspect; material: skin | place: Philippines | collected 2015-08 ... | reverse complement strand
ACGACAAGCTGGGCATCCCCGAGGCGGAGAAGCAGCGCCTCGTCGCCGGCGTCGCCGCCCAGTACGAGTCCGAGGTCGTCTACCACCAGATCCGCGAGGACCTGGAGGAGCAGGGCGTCGTGTTCCTCGACACCGACACCGCGCTCAAGGAGCACCCGGAGATCTTCGAGGAGTACTTCGGCACCGTGATCCCGGTCGGCGACAACAAGTTCGCCTCCCTGAACACGGCCGTGTGGTCCGGCGGCTCCTTCGTGTACGTGCCCAAGGGCGTGCACGTGGAGATCCCGCTGCAGGCCTACTTCCGCATCAACACGGAGAACATGGGCCAGTTCGAGCGGACGCTGATCATCGCGGACGAGGACTCGTACGTGCACTACATCGAGGGCTGCACCGCCCCGATCTACCAGTCCGACTCGCTGCACTCTGCCGTCGTCGAGATCGTGGTGAAGAAGAACGCGCGCGTGCGCTACACCACCATCCAGAACTGGTCCACGAACGTGTACAACCTCGTGACCAAGCGCGCCGTGGTCGAGGCCGGCGGCACCATGGAGTGGATCGACGGCAACATCGGCTCCAAGGTGACCATGAAGTACCCGGCCGTGTACCTGACCGGCGAGCACGCCACCGGCGAGACCCTCTCCGTCGCGTTCGCGGGCAAGGACCAGCACCAGGACACCGGCTCCAAGATGGTGCACATGGCCCCGCACACGAACTCCTCGATCGTGTCCAAGTCCGTGGCCCGCAGCGGCGGCCGCGCCGCCTACCGCGGCCTGGTGCAGATCGTCGAGGGCGCGAACGGCTCCGCCAACTCGGTGGTGTGCGACGCCCTGCTCGTGGACACGGTCTCCCGCTCCGACACGTACCCGTACATCGACATCCGCGAGGACGACGTGACCCTCGGCCACGAGGCGACCGTCTCGAAGGTGTCCGAGGAGCAGCTCTTCTACCTCATGAGCCGCGGCATGTCCGAGGACGAGGCCATGGCCATGATCGTGCGCGGCTTCATCGAGCCGATCGCCCGCGAGCTGCCCATGGAGTACGCGCTCGAGCTCAACAAGCTGATCGAACTGCAGATGGAAGGATCGGTGGGCTGACATGACCGACACCGTGGAGAACACCCAGCGGACCATGATCCCGGGCATGGGCGAGGAGGGCGAGAAGCTCACCGCCGCGCAGAACCCGGCCGCCCGGGCCGGGGGCCGGGAGCGCAACGCCGCGGGCTCGCGCGCCGATCGCCTCAGCTCCTTCGAGCTGTCCGACTTCCCCGTGCTCACGGGGCGCGAGGAGGACTGGCGCTTCACCCCGCTCAAGCGCCTGGGCGGGCTGCACCTGCCCGAGGGCGACGACGCGCGCCTGACCGGTGCCGCGCCCGCCGTGGCCGTGGCCGAGCAGGCCGGCGTCACGGTGGAGACCGTGGCCCGCGACGACGCCCGCGTCGGCTCCGTCCTGACCCCCGACGACCGCGTGTCCGCCGCGGCCTGGAACTCGGTCTCCGAGGCCACCGTCGTCACGATCTCCGGCGAGGTCGCCGAGCCGGTGCGCATCGACGTCGTCGGCTCCTCCGCCGACCCGGCCGCGATGCACCTGACCGTGCTCGTGGAGGAGAACGCGCAGGCCGACGTCGTGATCGCCCACCGCGGCACCGCCGTGCTGGCCCAGAACGTCGAGTTCGACGTGCGCCGCGACGCCCGCCTGAACGTGGTCGCGCTGCAGGCCTGGGAGGCCGACGCCGTGCACGTCTCGGCCCAGCAGGCCTCGGTCGCCACGAACGCGCACTTCAAGCACGTGGCCGTGTCCTACGGCGGCGGCGTGGTGCGGCTGACCCCGACCGCGCGGTTCGCCGCCGAGCGCGGTGAGGCCGAGATGTACGGCCTGTACTTCGCCGACGCCGGTCAGCACCTCGAGAACCGCCTGTTCGTGGACCACAACCAGCCGGACTGCGTCTCGAACGTGCTCTACAAGGGCGCCCTGCAGGGCACGGACGCGCGCACCGTGTGGGTGGGCGACGTGCTGATCCGCAAGGAGGCCGAGGGCACGGACACGTACGAGAAGAACCAGAACCTGCTGCTCTCCGACGGGGCGCGCGCGGACTCGGTGCCGAACCTGGAGATCGAGACCGGCGTGATCGAGGGTGCGGGCCACGCGTCCGCGACCGGCCGCTTCGACGAGACCCAGCTGTTCTACCTGATGGCCCGCGGCATCTCCGAGACCGAGGCCCGCCGCCTGATCGTGCGCGGCTTCCTCAACGAGATCATCCAGAAGATCGGCATCGGCGACGTCGAGGACGAGCTGACCGCCGTCATGGAGGACGAGCTCCGCATCGCGCAGCTCTGACCGACGCCCCGCAGACCCCACCGCCTTCCACCCGAGGAGAACCACCATGGCAACCCTGCAGATCACCGACCTGCACGTGCAGATCGCGACCGAGAACGGCCCCAAGGAGATCCTGAAGGGCCTCTCCCTGACCATCGAGACGGGCGAGACCCACGCGATCATGGGCCCGAACGGCTCCGGCAAGTCCACCCTGGCCTCGACCATCGCCGGCCACCCGCGCTACGAGGTCACCTCCGGCTCCATCACCCTCGACGGCGAGGACGTGCTGGAGATGAGCGTCGACGAGCGCGCCCAGGCCGGCCTCTTCCTGGCCATGCAGTACCCCGTGGAGATCCCGGGCGTCACCATGACCAACTTCCTGCGCACCGCCAAGACCGCCCTCGACGGCGAGGCCCCCTCGCTGCGCACCTGGACCAAGGACGTCAAGGGCGCCTTCGAGGCCCTGCAGATCGACCCGGCGTTCATGAACCGCAACGTCAACGAGGGCTTCTCCGGCGGCGAGAAGAAGCGCCACGAGGTTATGCAGCTGGATATCCTGAAGCCGAAGTTCGCAGTCATGGACGAGACCGACTCCGGCCTGGACGTTGACGCTCTGCGCATCGTGTCTGAGGGCATCAATAGCTACCAGAAGGAAACCAATGGTGGCATCTTGATGATTACCCACTACAAGCGCATCCTGAACTATGTGAAGCCGGACTTCGTCCACGTCTTCGCTGACGGCCACGTCATCAAGACCGGTGGCGCTGAATTGGCGGACCAGCTCGAGTCTGACGGCTACGACCAGTTCCTCAAGTAAGGACCGACCCTCGGCCGGTCAACCGCGACTATCCAAAGAAGATTCATGTCTGGATTTGATGTAAACGCAATTAGGGAACAGTTCCCGATTCTCCAGCGCACCGTGCGTGGCGATAAGCCACTGGTGTACCTGGATTCGGGTGCTACCTCCCAGCGCCCGCTGCCGGTATGGAAGGCGGAAGAGGAGTTTGTGCTGCACACGAACGCCCCTGTTCACCGCGGTTCCTATCAACTAGCAGAAGAGGCCGATGATGCCTACGAATCGGCGCGCCAAGCTATCGCCGCATTCGTGGGCGCGGACCGCGACGAGATCGCCTTTACCAAAAACGCCACTGAGGCCCTGAACGAAGTTGCTTATGTGCTTGGCGACGAGCGCGCGGGGGACCTCTACGTGGGCGAGGGCGATACCGTTGTCATCACCGAATTGGAGCACCACGCCAACTTGGTGCCGTGGCAGGAGCTGTGTGCTCGCACCGGCGCTACGTTGAAGTGGTATTCCATGACCGAAGACGGACGCATCGATCTCGATTCGCTCGAACTCGATGATTCCGTCAAGGTAGTTGCGTTTACTCACCAATCCAATGTCACGGGTGCTGTGGCAGACGTGGATGAACTGGTGCGCCGCGCCCGCGCGGTCGACGCCATGGTCGTCCTCGACGCCTGCCAGTCGGTGCCACATATGGCGGTGGATTTCCACGCCTTGGACGTGGATTTCGCGGCCTTTTCCGGCCATAAGATGTGCGGCCCCAGTGGCGTGGGTGTGCTCTACGGCAAGGATGAGCTGCTCAAGAAGCTGCCACCTTTCCTGACCGGTGGCTCCATGATTGAGATCGTCAAGATGGAAGAGACCACCTTTGCCGAGCCGCCGACGCGCTTTGAGGCGGGTACGCAGATGACTAGCCAGGTGGTTGGCCTTGGCGCCGCGGTGAAGTTCTTGGAAGAGGTGGGCATGGACAATATCCACGCGCACGAAAAGAAGCTCACCGAGCGCGCATTGCGCCAGCTCAAGGAAATCCCGGGTCTGCGCATCATCGGTCCAGAGACCACCGAAAATCGCGGTGGCGCCATTTCCTTCACTGTGGAAGGCGTTCACCCGCACGACTTGGGCCAGGTCCTCGATGACCACGGTGTGTCCATTCGCGTTGGCCACCACTGTGCGTGGCCACTGCACCGTGCCTGCGGCGCACAGTCCACCGCCCGCGCTAGCTTCTACCTATATAACACCGAGGAAGAAGTAGATAAGCTGGTGGACGCAATCAAGGCTGCCCGCGAATTCTTTGGAGTTGCCTCATGAACCTAGATTCCATGTACCAGGACGTCATCCTGGATCACTATAAGAACCCCCAACACGCCGGCCTGAGGGAGCCATATCAGGCCGAGGTTCACCACGTGAACCCGTCCTGCGGCGATGAGCTCACCCTGCGCGTGCGCCTTTCGGACGACGGCAAGACCGTAGAGGACGTCTCCTATGACGCGGAAGGCTGCTCCATTTCGCAGGCTTCCACCTCGGTTATGGCTGAAGAGATCGTGGGTCTGCCGCTTGCGGAAGCCAATGCGAAGCTGGCCGAGTTTGAAAAGATGATTACCTCTCGCGGCCAAGAAGAGGGCGATGAAGACCTCATCGGTGACGGCGTTGCCTTCGCCGGCGTGTCCCAGTACCCAGCGCGCGTCAAGTGTGCGCTCCTCGGATGGAAGGCCTTCCAGGCTGCTTCCGCCGATGCACTAACTGAAGTGGAGAACTAGATGACCGAACCCGTAGATCCTTATCAGAACGAGAACTCTTCATTCTCCGGCAGCGGCGAGCGCCCGGAGCAGACCGAAGAGCAGATCTCTAAGGCCTTTGACGTCACCGAATTCATGCGTGATGTCATCGACCCTGAACTCGGCATTAACGTCGTTGACTTGGGCCTGGTCTATGACCTCTGGTTTGAAGAGGACAATGGCAAGGAGATCGTCATGATCAATATGACGCTGACCTCGCCGGCCTGCCCGCTGACCGATGTCATTGCGGAGCAGGTCGAAGACATCGTCAAGGCCAATAAGCTGGCCGATGCCGTCCGCATCAACTGGGTATGGATGCCGCCATGGGGACCGCAAATGATTACTGAGGAGGGCCGCGAGCAGCTTCAGGCCCTCGGCTTCGCGGTTTAAAATCGCGTATTAATCACACGCCCCCAACAGCGCATTTCTCGGATTCGGGAAGTGGCTGTTGGGGGCGTTAGTGCGTCTTAGCGTTGGCCGCGTCAATTGCTAGACTATTTCTTCGTGATTGTAACCAATGATTTCGAAGTCAGGGTAGGAGCGCGCACGCTTCTCGACGCCCCCGGGCAGCACCTCCGCGTGCAGCCCGGCGACCGCATTGGCCTCATCGGCCGCAACGGCGCGGGCAAGACGACGACCATGCGCATTTTGGCAGGGGAGACGGAGCCTTATGGTGGTTCTGTGACTCGCTCGGGCCCCATTGGTTATCTGCCCCAGGATTCCCGCGAGGGAAATATCGAGCAAACGGCGCGCGAGCGCGTTCTCTCCGCACGCGGTCTAGATGATCTCAAGCGCCGAATGGCGAAGCAACAAGATCTGATGGAATCGGCCACGGACGATAAGTTCCGGGATAAGGCTATCCGTAAGTATTCCCGCTTGGAGGAGCAGTTCGAGTCGCTCGGCGGCTATGAAGCCGATTCCGAATGCGCGCAGATCTGCGATAATTTGGGCCTGCCACAGCGCGTCTTAGATCAGAAGCTCAAGACTCTCTCGGGCGGCCAGCGCCGCCGTGTGGAGCTGGCACAGATCCTTTTTGCGGCTACCGAAGGCTCCGGCAAATCCCAGACCACCCTGCTCCTGGATGAGCCGACTAACCACTTGGATGCGGACTCTATTACGTGGCTGCGCCAATTCCTGTCCAAGCACGAGGGCGGGCTCATTATGATCTCTCACGACGTCGAACTGCTAGAGGCCGTGTGCAATAAGGTGTGGTTCCTTGACGCGGTCCGCGGCGAGGCCGATGTGTACAACATGGGCTATAAGAAGTACCTCGATGCCCGTGCTACCGATGAAGCGCGGCGTCGCCGAGAGCGCGCCAATGCGGAAAAGAAGGCGTCTGCACTGCAAAAGCAGGCGGCCAAGCTCGGTGCCAAGGCAACCAAGGCCGCCGCGGCAAAGCAGATGCTCCACCGTGCTGAACGAATGATGAGCGAGCTCGATGAGGTCCGCGTGGCCGATAAGGTGGCCAATATTAAGTTCCCCGAGCCGGCGCCGTGCGGCAAGACGCCAATGAATGCCAAGGGCCTGACCAAGATGTACGGCTCGCTGGAGGTTTTCGTGGGCGTAGACCTCGCCATCGACAAAGGTTCTAGGGTGGTTGTTCTCGGCTACAACGGTGCAGGTAAGACCACCCTGTTGAAATTGCTGGCCGGTGTGGAACGCACCGATGGTGAAGGCGGCATCGTCAGCGGCCACGGCCTGCGCATCGGCTACTTCGCGCAGGAACATGACACCATCGACCCGGATAAGTCCGTGTGGCAAAACACCATCGACGCCTGCCCAGACGCGGATCAGCAGGAGTTGCGCAGCCTGCTTGGCGCCTTCATGTTCTCCGGTGAGAAGCTGGAGCAGCCTGCGGGTACCCTCTCCGGCGGTGAGAAGACGCGCCTTGCGCTAGCCGCCTTGGTCTCCAGCCGCGCGAACGTCCTGTTGCTAGACGAGCCCACCAATAACTTGGACCCAATTTCGCGCGAGCAGGTTCTTGATGCGCTAAAGACCTATACGGGCGCGGTGGTGCTGGTGACGCACGATCCGGGTGCGGTTAAGGCCCTGGATCCGGAACGCGTGATCATCATGCCCGATGGTGATGAGGACCTGTGGTCCGATGACTATATGGAGATCGTGGAGCTAGCTTAGGGATTTATGAAGACACTGCTGGAGAGGATGCCCGCCTGGCGGGAGAAGTTTTGGCTCATTCCTGCAGTGGCGGTGGCCCTCGCCGCAGTCGGCGCGGAATTGCTCATTGCGGTTGGTAGCAATTTTGACGTGTCGGACACGCCCTTTTATGACGGCAGCGCCGATAGCGCGCAAGGGATTTTAAGCGCGGTAGCAACCTCGTCACTCTCCTTGGCCGGCACCGTCTTTTTCATTACGCTGACCGCGCTATCCGGTGTCGTCACGGTGATGGGCCCGCGCCTCCTGCACGAGTTTTTAAAGGATCGCTCCATTCAATCCACGTTGGCGATCTACCTGGCAACCTTTATTTTTGCGCTCCTATCCCTGCGCGCGGTTCGTACCGGCGGCGGTGGGGAAGAAGAATATGTTCCTTCCCTCAATGTAGCCGTCACGGTTCTGCTGGCCATCGCCTGCGTTGTCTTCCTTATCTACTTCATCGTGCACATTGCGCAATCGATCAGCATGTCCCACGTGGTGCACGTCGTTGCCCAAGACGTGGAAGAGCACATGCGCCGGCTCATCCGCCGCGGTGAGGAGGAGGAGAAAGTAAAAGCGCCTGGGCCAGAGTTCTACGCGAACGCGCAAAAGCGCCGCAGTAGTGAGACTGGCTATCTCAAATTCGTGGACTACGACGCCATCGCGCAGGCTGCGGCGCGGGAAGACTGCGCGGTGCACCTGGGCGTGGCACCGGGAGACCTCGTATTGGAAGGCGAGGTCATTGCCCACGGCGTGCCATGTTTGCCGGAAGACATTGAGCAGCATATCGTGCTCACGCAGCACCGCGAAAACGCCTCTGCCCACGATCCTCGGTTTACCGCTCGGCACCTTGCAGAAATTGCTGCCCGCGCTTTGAGCACCGGCGTCAATGACCCCTATACGGTCATAGACATCATTGACCGCTTTACCCAGATCCTCACCGTGATTGGGGATAAGCGGCTTCCGCAGGGCATTGTGCATGTGGGCGGCGAGTTTCGGCTGGATTATCAGACCTTTAGCTATGACGAGATCGTCGAGGCGATGTTTACACAGATTCGGCGCGATGCGGCCGATAATGCGGAGATCTACCTCAGCATGCTGGATAACCTCGCTAAGGTGGTTGCCCTTCTTCGCACAGCGGAACGCCGGCGCGTGCTTGACGACACCGCCCGGGCCATCTACTCCGATGCCCGCCGCCAAGTAGGCGGCGAGGTGGAGCTGAAACAGTTGGAGGCTTCCTACCAGCACTTTCAGGCCAACCTAGCCGCGTGGGCGGAATCCGATAAGCCGGGCGAGGAGCACGCCGCGGACTAGCCCGCGGCGCGGTTGTCGCTGGCGCTAGTTGCGGAATCCGTGCACCGGGGCGGGGATGAAGCCGCCGCGGTTAATGAACTGCGCATTGCCTACTTGATTGACCGGGATGACTGGGGCGTAGCCAAGAAGTCCTCCGAAGCTGACCTCGTCGCCTACCTGGGCGCCAGGTACCGGAATGACGCGCACTGCGGTGGTCTTATGGTTCATCACGCCGATAGCTGCTTCATCAGCAATCATGCCTGAGATCGTCGCGGCAGAGGTATCGCCCGGCAGGGCAATCATGTCGAAGCCCACCGAACAAATAGCGGTCATGGCCTCCAGCTTGTCCATGGAAATGGAGCCGGACTTGACCGCATCGATCATGCCTTTGTCCTCGGAAACGGGGATGAAGGATCCTGACAACCCGCCCACGCGGGAACAAGCCATCATGCCGCCCTTCTTAACGGCGTCGTTAAGCAAAGCCAAGGCTGCAGTGGTGCCGTGGGTGCCCACCTGGTCTAGGCCCATGTGCTCCAAGATGTGCGCAACTGAATCGCCCAATTCGGCAGTGGGGGCAAGCGAGAGGTCGATGATGCCGAAAGGAACGCCCAGGCGCTCCGAGGCCATGGTGCCTACCAGCTGCCCGGCGCGAGTGATCTTGAAAGCAGCCTTCTTCACCTCTTCTGCAACCTGGTCTAAGCTGGCTCCCTCGAGCGAGCCCAAGGCACGGTCGACCACACCAGGGCCGGAAACGCCCACGGAGACCACACAATCGGGTTCCTCAATGCCGTGGAAGGCGCCGGCCATAAAAGGATTATCTCCCACGGAGTTAGCAAAGACCACGAGCTTGGCGCACGCAATGGCGGAATCATCCTTAGTTAGCTCGGCCGCTTCCTTGATGACCTCGCCCATCTTCTTAGCTGCATCCATGTTGATGCCCGCGCGGGAGCTAGCGATATTCACGGAGGAACACACGACGTCCGTAGTAGCCAGCGCCTCCGGAATGGAGCTGATGAGTTTCTGTTCCGCGGTAGTAGCACCCTTTTCTACCAAGGCGGAATAGCCGCCCACGAAGTTGACGCCAACCTCTTTTGCTGCCTTGTCCAGCGCCTTCGCCGCATCAACGGGGTTTCCCTCTACGCCGGCCACCACCAAAGAGATGGGGGTTACGGAGATGCGCTTATTGACGATGGGGATGCCGAGCTCGCCTTCGATGCCTTCGCATACCTCGACGAGGCGCCCTGCCTGCTGGGTGACGCGGTCATAGATGGCCTGGCAGGTAGCCTCCATGGTGGAGCGGGTGCATCCGAGAAGTGAGATGCCCATGGTCACGGTGCGGATATCGAGACGATAGTTCTCAATCATCTCGATGGTGTCCAAGATATTGGTGGTATTAAAACGCGTACTCATTCTAAATCTCGTTCATGGCGGTGAAGAGGTCTTCGGACTGAATGCGGATGGACTGGTGCTTTTCCTCCGCCACGGGGCGAATGCGCTCCTTGATGGTCTGGATAGTGACTTTGTCCGCATCGAATTCGACGCGAAGGATCATGGTGAAGTATCCGCCCATGAGCGTCTGGGAGACGTCGATGACGTTGATATCGAGTTCTGCAAGGGTAGTGGTCACTGCGGCGATAATGCCGGTGCTATCGGCGCCGGTGACGGTCATAATGGCATACATGCATGCAATTCTATCTGCTTGCCGGGCGCGCCGCGGTGGTTTGTGCGTGCCGGAGTAAGGAGGCCGTCTGCACGCTGACTGCGCCGTTGTTACGGTGGGGAGGTATGACTGATAAGAAGAAGATTCTGTACATCGGTGGACACGGCAAGGTCGGACTGCTGACCGCCCCTAAGCTGGTTGAGGCCGGTCATGAGGTCCACTCCCTCATCCGCAACCCAGAGCAGAAGGCCGAAATTGAAAAGGTCGGCGCAACCCCGGTTATGGCGGATATTACTGAACAAACCGTGGATCAGTGGGCAGAGCTTTTCGCCGCTTATGACGCTGTAGTCTGGGGCGCCGGCAATGGCGGCCGCGGTGGGGCAGACCTCACCTGGGCCGTCGACCGCGACGGCGCCCTCGCTACCCTCGACGCGATGGACAAGTTGCAGCAGGAGGGCAAGAATGTGCCTGCCTATGTGATGATCTCTTATGTCGGCTCCCAGGTAGCAACCACGGATCCTGCCGATGAGAAGTGGTATGCCTACGTGGAGTCGAAGAAGGAAGTAGACAACCGCCTTGTACAGGCCAGCTACCCGCACCTCATCCT
>ERZ1029886.291-NODE-291-length-10662-cov-49.992269_pt1 | contig 10662 bp, 9 predicted proteins | sample MGYA00519232_ERZ1029886 | MGnify/ENA primary metagenome ERZ1029886 (study PRJEB33666, sample SAMEA4610932) | skin metagenome | biome: Human-associated habitat; feature: Malodor aspect; material: skin | place: Philippines | collected 2015-08 ... | reverse complement strand
GCCGTTCGACTAGGGGTCAAGGAAGCCAGCTGTGCTTGAATTTGAGGCCACAATGCTTGGGCATCTGACCATGACTCGGTTTCCAGCAATAAGCTCAGTTGATTTAGTTGTGCCTGAGTGCGCGTAGTCGGTGAGGTAGATGCAGCTTGGGCTTGTTGATAAAACTTCAAAGCGGCTTGGGCATCCTGCTGGGCGCGGTCATCAGCCTGCTCGTGTCCTTCCTCGTGTGGCCGGACCGCGCCGAGGCGCGCTTCGAGCGGCACTTCCGGGATGCGCTGCGCGCCACGGCCCGGCGCCTCGACGACGCGCTGGACGTACTCGAACTCGATCCGCAGCGGGTCGGCGGGGTCGACGGGGAGGAGCTCGAGGCGGTGGGTCACCGGTAACAGGGTAGTGAGTTTCGTAGACGCTGTGCGCAACGAAGTGGAATGGCGGGGCCGCCACAACGACGAGTTCGAGGGCGGGTTCAAGCCCGGCGAGGTGAAGTATTTCACCGATAACTCTGAGGCCGTCAAGGGCGCGTGGCTAGTCATCGAGGCCGTGCCGGAGAGAATCGCCCCGCCCGCCGCTGACCTGGCCTAGTAGTAGAACGGGAACTCGTCCCAGCGCGGCGGGCGCTTTTCCAAGAAGGAGTCGCGGCCCTCCACGGCCTCGTCGGTCATGTACGCCAGGCGGGTGGCCTCCCCGGCGAAGACCTGCTGGCCCATGAGCCCGTCGTCGGCGAGGTTGAACGCGAACTTGAGCATGCGCTGCGCGGTGGGGGACTTGCCGTTGATCTCCCGGGCGACCTGGATCGCTTCGTCCTCCAGCGACGCGTGCGGGGCGACGATGTTGACCGCGCCCATGCGCTGCATCTCTTCTGCAGAGTACGTTCGGCCCAAAAAGAAGATCTCGCGCGCGAACTTCTGGCCCACCATCTTGGCCAGGTAGGCGGAGCCGTAGCCGGCGTCGAAGGAGCCCACGTCCGCGTCGGTCTGCTTAAACCGTGCCTCTTCGCGCGAGGCGATGGTCATGTCGCACACCACGTGCAGCGAGTGCCCGCCGCCGGCCGCCCAGCCGTTCACCACCGCGATGACCACTTTCGGCATCGTGCGGATCAGGCGCTGCACCTCCAGGATGTGCAGGCGCCCGCCCTCGGCCTTCACGCGCGCAGTATCCACCGTCTCGGCGGTCTCGCCGCCCGCGTACTGGTAGCCGGAGCGGCCACGGATGCGCTGGTCGCCGCCGGAGCAAAACGCCCAGCCGCCGTCTTTCTCGCTCGGCCCGTTGCCGGTGAGCAGCACCACGCCCACAGACGGGTCACGCCGCGCGTGGTCCAGCGCCTGGTAAAGCTCGTCCACGGTGTGGGGGCGAAACGCGTTGCGCACCTCGGGCCGGTCGAAGGCGATGCGCACGATGCCGTCGGCGCGCGTGTCGCCGACGTGGCGGTGATAGGTGATGTCGGTGAAGTCGAAGCCGTCGACCTCGCGCCATTGGGCGGGGTCAAAGGGCTGGGCGGTGGAGTACTGCATGGGGGTAATCGTACCCACTACCCCCTTTTAGTTAGGGCAGCCTTGCTTTAATATTTGAGGCATGCACGAGCACATGCTTTTCGACGTCCCCGTCGGTCACCACGCCACCATCACCAATGTTGGCTGCCCGACGGCCCGCCGCCTGCGCGAACTGGGCTTGCGCACCGGCGCGAACGTCACCGTGATGCAGAAGACCGCCGGTGGCGGCCGCGTGATCAAGGTGAGCGGCTCCCACTACGCCCTCGGCGCAGACACCCTGCGCCAGATCGCCATTGCCCCGGCTGAGCAGGCGGCGTAAATGGCTGACTGCCACGGCGCGCCGGTCGCTGAGTTTGCTCCGGTAGGCACGCCCACTATCGCGCTGGTCGGCGCACCAAATGCCGGCAAGTCCACGCTGTTCAACGCCCTGACCGGCGCGAGCGCGACCATGGGCAACTACCCGGGCACCACCGTGGAGGTCTCCCGCGGCGTCTGGCGCGCGGGCGGCGCCACGTACAACATCATCGATTTCCCGGGCGCGTACTCGCTGGACCCCGTCAGCCCGGACGAGGCGCTCACGCGAGAGCTGCTGCTTGACGACGCCTCCGGGAACGACCGCCCCGACATCGTGCTCGCCGCCGTGGACACCTCCAACCTGGCGCGCGGGCTGTACCTGGTGGCGCAGCTTGTAGAGCACCCCTACCGCGTCGTGGTCGTGCTGACCAAGAGCGACGTGGCCGCCAAGCAGGGCCTCGAAGTGGATCCGGTGGCGCTGGGGCGGGAACTGGGCGTGCCGGTGGTGACGCTGGATCCGCGGCGGAGGGATGTCGGCGGGGTTGCGGAGCTCGTCGCAAGGCAGTTGCAACAGCCCGCCGAACCCGTGCGCGACACAGCAGCCGGCGACGAGTTCGAGCAGGCCGACGCGCGCTTCGAGTTCATTGACAACGCCGTGGCCGCCGCGACGGTCCGCGACGAGCACCGCGACACCCTGACCGAAACCGTGGACCGCTTCGTGCTGCACCCGGTGTGGGGCCCGCTGATCTTCTTCGCCGCGATGTTCGTGGTCTTCCAGATCACCACCACCGTGGCCGCGCCGCTGCAGGACGCCCTGGACGCGTTTTTCACCGGCCCGCTGTCGGATTGGGCGAGCGCGGGGCTGGAGCGTATCGGGCTCGACTACCCGTTTGTCAAGGGCCTGGTGGTCAACGGGCTAATCGGCGGCGTGGGCATGGTGCTCACGTTTGTGCCGCTGATGGCGCTGATGTTTCTGTGCCTGGCGGTTTTGGAAGACTCCGGCTACATGGCGCGCGCCGCCGTGGTGGCGGACCGGCTCATGCGAGCCATCGGGCTGCCGGGCAAGGCGTTCATCCCGCTGATTGTGGGCTTCGGCTGCAACGTGCCGGCGATCTCCGCCACGCGCGTGCTGGCCACCCCGCAGCAGCGCCGCCTGACCGCGCTGCTGGTGCCGTTTACGTCCTGCTCCGCGCGCCTGACGGTGTACGTGATGTTGGCGCAGACGTTCTTCCCGGACCACGCGGGCACTGTGGTGTTTGCCATGTACGTGGTCTCTATCGCGCTGGTGGTGCTGGCGGGCCTGCTGCTGAAAAACACGCTGTGGCGCACGATGGGCTCGGATCCGCTGGTGATCGACCTGCCCACCTATCAGCTGCCCACCGCGCGGCTGACATTCAGCGTGATGTGGTCGCGCCTGAAGGGCTTTTTGCACACCGCGGGCGGGATCATCGTGGCCACCGTGGTGGTCATCTGGGCGCTGCAGTCCACGCCCGCGGTCGGCGGCTACGGGTTTGGCGACGAAGACCTTGCACCGGCGGATTCCGTCTACGGCGTCGCCTCCGGGGCGGTGGCCCCGGTGTTCGAGCCGGCGGGCTTTGGCTCCTGGTCGCTCACCGGCCCCCTGGTCACCGGCTTTTTGGCCAAGGAGGCGGTCATCTCCACCTGGGCGCAGACCTACGCGCTGGATGACCCGTCCGATCTTGCGCCCGAAGAGCAGGGCACGTCCGACCTCGCTTCCGCGGTGCGCGCGGACTTCACGCAAGCCTCCGGCGGGCACATGATCGCCGCGGTGTGGGCCTACATGATCTTCCTCATGGCCTATACCCCGTGCGTGGCCACCCTGGCGGCGCAGCGCCGGGAGATCGGGTGGAAGTGGACCCTGTTCGGGCTCGTCGGCCAGCTCACCCTCGCGTGGGCCCTGGCGGTGGCTACGTTCCAGCTGCTGAAGGTGGTTGTCTGATGCGCCCGATGCAGGCGGTGGTCGCCGCGATCAGAGACGGCGCGCGCTCCCGCGCGGACATCCGCCGCGCCACCGGTTTGACCGATTCCACGGTGGACGCCGTGGTGCACCACCTGGAGCGCACCGGGCACCTCACCCTGGAAGAGCTCGGCTCGTCCTGCGCCGGCGGCAACTGCGGCTCCTGCATCGCCGCCGCGGCCAACGGCATGACGTGCGCGGACAGGCCGAAGCCGAAGGGGCCGGTCGCACTCGTGCTGACCAAGCGTCCGGGGATATAACAGCCCTGGCAAACGGAGCTCCAAGACAGACATTTTTACGCAGCCCTTACTTTCCTCTATTCTTTTGGAGATGCATAAATGGAAAGGTGCTGATGGGTGAGGTATTTCGAGCTGAAAAACCGACGTTATCTGGGATCAAAACGCTTGGTTCTTCCAAACATCCTCGCCGTATGCGCAGGGCTGAGCTACACGCCCAAAAGCGTTGTTGATATTTTCGCCGGCACGGGTCTAGTGGGGCAGGGTTTTCTGCGTAATGGGATGAAAGTGACTTTTAATGATCTTCTGCACTCCAACGCAGCGATCCATAACGCCTTCTTCGGGTCAGAGACGGTGAACTTGTGTGAATTGGAGGAAGTGATTGCCTCCGTGAATGCGATAGATTCCGCTACCGGACTTTCCGAAAACTATTTCTCGCACACGTTTGGCGGAGCTTACTTCTCGGAAGTCAACGCTCGCCTCATCGGCCATCTTCGCGAGATTGCTGAAGAGTTCAGTGGCCGAAGCAAAGACATACTCATTGCGTCAGCAATATACGGCGCTGACAAGGTTGCTAACACCGTCGGTCATTACGATGCATTCCGTCCGGGTGCGGAGGATACGCCTCGTGTGGTGTTCGGTATGCCAAAGATCGAATCTTTCTCAGGAAGCGCGGAGATTATCAGCGACGATGCCAACGCACTGGCGAAAAGGGGGCAATGGGATGTCGCATACTTAGACCCGCCTTACAATTCTCGTCAGTATGGCGATATGTACCACGTGTTGGAAAATCTAACCGACTGGCAGAAGCCGGAAGTGCATTTCAAGGCGCGAAAGATGGATCGACGTCACATTCGGAGTGCATTTTCCACGCAGTCTGCGCCACTCGCTCTGGGGGACCTCGTACAGTCGTTGGATGTTAGAACAATCGTTTTGTCGTACAACGACACCGGTGCCCGTGGAAACTCTCGTTCAGCCGCGAAAATTTCCGACGATGAGATCTTCGAAATTCTTTCAAGGAAAGGCAAGGTGGAGATCCAAGAGGTAGATCATCGTCCGTTTACAACAGGGAAGTCTAGGATTGGTGGAGTTTCCGAGCGCCTTTTTGTTTGCCATGTTGGAAGATCTACGGCTGAGCGAACTGCGAATTCGCACAAGGAGGAGACGCCGGTTTTCGTTAAAAGTCCTCTGAATTACGTAGGTAACAAAAAAGCCCTGATGCCCCAGCTTCGCCCTATCTTCGAAGCTGCTCCAAAATCGCCACAACGTTTTATGGATATCTTTTGTGGTGGCATGACCGTGGGCTTGAATTGCGGAGTAGAACGAGTTTCCTTTAACGACCGCAACGAGGATGTGATTAACCTCGGCAGAGTTTTTAGGGACTGGGATTATGCAAATCTAACGGCTGAGATCGAGGAGCTCGTCTCGAGATTCGGGTTGAGCGACTCGAGGCGATACGGTTACGAGGCGTATGGGGCTAATTCTTCGAATGGCTTGGGCCAGTTCAACAAAACTCAGTATTACAAACTCCGAGAGCATTTAGATTTACAACCACGCGGTACGGATGAACGTGCAATAGCATTTTTTACAGCAATCGTTTTCTCATTTAACAATCAGATCCGATTTAACGGTTTGGGAAAATTCAATATGCCCGTCGGCAAGAGGGATTTCAATGCGCGGGTACGAGCTAACCTCCAGTCCACTATGCAGCGTCTTCACGACATGGACCCCGACTTTACGAGTAGAGATTTTCGAGAAGTCTTGGCGGACGTTCAAATGGGCGATCTCGTCTACTGCGATCCACCGTATCTGCTTGGGTTGGCACCATATAACGAGAAAAACGGATGGTCGATAAAGGACGAAGTAGATCTCCTTGAAGGATTATCAAGGCTGTCCGCTCGAGGGATACCGTTCGTTTTGTCTAACGTGTCTGAAAATAAAGGCCTTGAGCACGTGCTGCTTCTTGAATGGGTGGCTCAGGAAAGTTTCACACTCCGCAAACTTGAGAAGTCCTATGCCAACTCTTCGTATCAACGCAAGGAATCCGGCCCTTCAATAGAGGTAGCAGTGACCAATTTCTGAGACGACTCAATCTTCCTGAATAACTCTTCGGAAGTGGTCGGTCTGTCGCCGAATTCCGTTTCAAGAAACTCATCCATGCTGGGACCACGAGACAGTATCTCCAGCCACTGCCGGGTGCTTCTGCATTCAATGTCAGGGTTTACCGTCTTGCGGTTCTTTCCCATGGTTGCGGTTAGGGGCATGAACCGAGCGAAACTCAAAACGGTGTTAACGTTTGGATCGATCTGATTAGCAACGAAAACGGTGTAGACCCTTAAGGAATCTGAGAACTCGGAATGGAAATTCGAGGCATGTCTTAGAACAGGTTCCAGTTCATTGCGGCGCTGGTTGGCTGGGTTCATTAGAGTGACTTCGATCAGGAGCGCCGTATTCTCTGTGAAAATCTCAATATCGCCTCGTCCACCAGGCGCTGGGCTGAGCGGCAGAAAATCAGCGTCGAGGGCCATTCCAAAGAGGGTGAGTGGGTCGGCCTCCGGCGCGATCGAATAGTAGGCGGAGAGCCCAATTAGATACTCATATGCCGTGGGCACCGAAGGCTCAGTGGGAAACGCCTTGCGGATTTGCGTCTCAACGGACACTTCGGGGTAACCAGCTGCGATCTCCGTAAGAAGTTGCCGGACGCGTTCTTCTGGGTAGGAAGCAGTGACCGATTCGTAAAATCGCCTTTTCCGCTGTTGCAGCAGGTAATCAGCCACATCTTTTTCAGTGTGTAGACCGAATTCCCGTTGAAGGTGGTGATAAGTTGCCTCAACATGCTCGATACCGAAGAGGGTGTCAAAACTAACACGTGCCGGGATCGACGTCGAGGAGCCATGTTCTTTTTCGAACTCAACCAGCGGGGCGGTTAGCAGGTACTCCCTAGCGAAAAGGTCCTTAATATCGACTCTCTGGTTGGCCATAGAAAAGAGACCGGTTGCTGCTGCGAGGCGCTGATTGTTGTCTGAGTACTCGCCGATGAGAGCTAACTGCTTGCCGAGGGTGAAATTCGTCAACAAGCTACGGCGAAGGACTTGTAAGTCTCCTCCTTGAAAACCAGGGAAGGTAATGGCCTCATAAAATCCCTGGACCCCCATTTTCCTTAGCTGAGCTCTAGTGGGGAAATGACCAGCGGTCCAAAATCCATCCTTCACTGTGTTCGTCGACATCGATTCGAGGAGTTGAAGGGCTGTTTCAGTCGATGGTTTCTGCTGGAAAACCTGAATCGCGTTAACGAACGCCCAATAACGTACCCGGAAGGTTTGCCCCTTACCGTGGGGGAAGAGGTCGGGTGTCTCTTGTCCGGTCTCAATAAAAGTTTTGACCCCAGGAATTGATGTAGATGCTGCTTTGGACTCGAGCAATTCTTCCAAACTTGTTCCCAACTCAAGGGCTGTCAAGCTAGCTCGAAGCTCATCTAACGAGAATTGTTCCAGCGTAGGCGCAACCAATAACGTCCATCTGAACTGGTCTAAAGACAAAGATCCGTCGAATTCCTGCATGACACGCAAAAGAAGTCGAAAGGGAAAGAGTTTCGAGTCAGAGTTTCCAATTGAGTACGTAAGCAAGCCACGTAAAATCGCCGCATTTTCTGGGCGAAGACGCGCGGTCTCTTCGAAATGGTCGCTATCGAGATCACCAGCTGCGAGGGCGAGGCCGAGGTCGGTGGGTCGCCTTTCGTCGTCGCAGAGTCCAATTTTTACGAGGGCGCTGGTGTAGGTCCTCGCTCTCTGAGCTTGTTTCTCAAGACTCAGCGAGTCGGCAGACGTCTTGGAGAGACTTGATACCTTTCGAACCAGCTGCTTATAGATTTCGGCGCGTAGAGGGTTGTTCCCAGACCAGATTTGATCCCCGCGGTTGGCTGATAGAACAAGCAAGACCTCTCGATATGCCTCTACGACGTTTGCCCTGCGGAAAGAGGTGTCGCCGAAGTGGGCCATTGGATATCTTGCATTATCAGTCATGCAAATAGTTTATAGCTTTACGAAATGTGGCGTGTTTGTTGCGCTTCGTTGAGAAATATGTTGGGCGGGGCAGTAACCTAGTAGCCACTTTGTAGCTCTTTATAGGTCAGTCGAGTTATAAAGAGGTATAAATCACCCATGCTGCCTACCGCCGACGATATTCTCGAGCGCGCCCACGTTGTCGCGCTGCCCATGGCCGTGAAATTCCGCGGCATCACCACCCGCGAGGCCCTGCTCATCGACGGTCCCGCCGGCTGGGGCGAATTCTCCCCGTTCCTCGAGTACGGTCCGGAGGAGTCCGCCGCGTGGCTCGCCTCCGGCATCGAGGCGGCGTTTACGGGCCTGCCTGCGGTGGAGGGCAGCGTGGAGGTCAACGGCACCATCCCCGCTGTGGAGGGCGTCGAGCCGGTGCTCGCGCGCTACCCCGGGGTGCGGACGTTCAAAATCAAGGTCGCTGAAAAGGGGCAGTCGCTTGACGACGACCTCCGGCGCGTCAACGCCGTCCGCGAGCTGCGCCCCGACGCGCGGCTGCGGGTGGACGCCAACCGCGGGTGGAGCGTGGACGAGGCCGTCGAGGCCGCCGAGAAGTTGGGGGAGCTGGAGTACATCGAGCAGCCCTGCGCCACGGTGGAGGAGTTGGCGGAGGTGAAGCGGCGCGTCCGCACGCCGATCGCGGCGGACGAATCCATCCGGCGTGCGGCCGACCCCTACCGGGTGGCGCAGCTGCACGCGGCGGATGTGGCGGTGTGCAAGGTGGCGCCGTTAGGTGGCGTCGCAAGGCTTGTGCGCATCGCGCGCGAGCTGCACCTCGGCGTGACGGTGGCCAGCGCCCTCGACACCGCGGTGGGCATGGACGCCGGGCTGGTGGCCGCGAAGTTCACCAGCTCGCGCGCCGCCGGCCTGGCCACGCAACGGTTGTTCGTGGAGGACGTTGCCGAGCCGCGGGCAATCACAGACGGGTGCATGGCCGTCACCCGCGCCACCCCCGATCCGGACCGCCTGCACGGGCTGCGCGCACCGGGTGAACGCCGCGACTGGTGGTTCGACCGCGTCCGTGCCTGCGTGGAGGTACTCCAGCGCAGCCCCCAAATCCGGGTGTAATTGCCCAAATCGATGTGGGAAACGGGGGGTGTCCGCTAACCTTTCGCCCATGTCGACTCCCGTACTCCAAGATTCCGCCGCGCTATCGGACGGCGACCTGGCCAAATCACCAGAACCCGGCGAGTGGCGCCGCCAACTCATCGGTCTGATCGCCGGCGTGGTGCTCGCCGCGCTCGTGTACTTCCTGTTCCCCTCGGGTGCGGCGGAAACCGTCGCTCAGTCGTCCGGCGCGAAGGAAGGCGTGGAGTACTCCGCGAGCTCTATGCGCATCGTGGCCGCCACCACGGTGCTCATGGCCGCGTGGTGGATGACGGAGGCGATCCCGCTGGCCGCGACCGCGCTTATCCCCATCGCGGTGTTCCCGATCGCGGGGGTGGCCCCGTTCAAGGACGTCTCCTCGCCCTACGCGTCCGCGACGATCTTCCTGTTCATGGGCGGTTTCCTCATGGCGCTGGGCCTGCAGCGCTGGAACCTGCACCGCCGCCTGGCGCTCATGGTGGTCAAGGTGGTGGGCTCCTCCCCCAAGCGCATCATCTTGGGCTTCATGCTCGCCACCGGGTTCATGTCCATGTGGGTCTCCAACACCGCCACCGCCGTGGTGATGCTGCCCATCGGCACCTCCGTGCTCATGCTCACCGCCGACACCGTCGGCGGGATGGCCAACCAGAAACGCTTCGCCACCGCGCTGATGCTGGCAATCGCGTACGCGGCGTCGATTGGCTCGCTCGGCACGCTCATCGGCACCCCGCCCAACGCGCTGCTGAAGGGCTACATGGAGGAGGCCCACGGCATCACCATCGGCTTCGGCGAGTGGATGCTGGTGGGGCTGCCCGTGGCCGTGGTGTTCACCTTCGTCGCGTGGTGGGTGCTCATCACCGTGTTCAAGCCTGAAGTCGACACCATCCCCGGCGGACGCGAGCTCATCGACGACGAGCTGAAAAAGCTCGGCCCCTGGACCTTCCCGCAGATCGCCGTCGGGCTGATCTTCCTCGTGGCAGCGCTGGCCTGGATCTTCATCCCGCTGGGCATCAACCAGTTCGGCTGGGACTTCCCGTACGACGACGCCATCGTGGGCATCATCGCCGGCCTGCTCATGTTCATCGTGCCGGGCACCGCAAACGGCAAGCGCCTGCTGGACTGGGAGACCGCCAACGAGATGCCGTGGGACGTGCTGCTGCTCTTCGGCGGCGGTCTGAGCCTGTCCGCCATGTTCACCGCTACCGGCCTGTCCCTGTGGATCGGTGAGAAGGCGAAGGGCCTAGCGTCGCTGCCGATGATCCTGCTCATCCTGGCCGTCGCGGCGCTGGTGCTGTTGCTCACGGAGCTGACGTCCAACACCGCCACGGCCGCGACCTTCCTGCCCATCATGGGCGGCGTGGCCGTGGGCATCGGGCTTACCGACGCCACCGAGATGAACGTGATGCTGCTAGCCATCCCGGTCGCGCTCTCCGCAACGTGTGCGTTCATGCTGCCGGTGGCCACGCCCCCGAACGCGATCGCGTACTCCTCGGGCTACGTCACCATGGGCGAGATGATCAAGG
>ERZ1029886.290-NODE-290-length-10701-cov-13.668420_pt1 | contig 10701 bp, 12 predicted proteins | sample MGYA00519232_ERZ1029886 | MGnify/ENA primary metagenome ERZ1029886 (study PRJEB33666, sample SAMEA4610932) | skin metagenome | biome: Human-associated habitat; feature: Malodor aspect; material: skin | place: Philippines | collected 2015-08 ... | reverse complement strand
TAATTGATTTAATAATAGATTTCATTTTAGTATTTTGAATAATTTTTTCAAAATCAACATGATTTGATTGGATATTAATTAAATCAATATCACTTAAAATACAAGTCATTTCTTTAAATAAAACTAAATATTGACCATCTTTAATTTTTAAATTTTGAGTGAAATAATCAACATTCTTTCTAAGAACAATAGTTACATTATATTCTTCTAAATCTTCAATATAATTCATATGTGCATGTACAACACTAAGATCATTTTCTAAAAACTCATTAATAATTTGTGTACCTTTATATATTTTATGAATACCATCTGCTATAACTTCTCTAAATTCTGGTGTTACTTCAATATATTTAACTGGTGTTAATGCATTTTTAAATTCAGTAGACATGTTATCAAAACTCCTTTTTCATTATATTTAATAATATATTTAGTTGAGAAACATCATCAACTTTAATATTTTGATGAACCACATTATAACTATTCATAATTTTATCTTTCTTAGAACAATTTATTTTAGATAATAAAAAACCATTCTTATTAATTTTACCCACATAACTTTGAGCAACATTATATTTTTTTGCAATTTCAACTTGTGTATAACATTTTTTTTGTAAATCATTATAAATATTAATACGTACAAATAATTGCTTCACATCACATAAAGACATAATAAGTGGTTTATCATGGTTTTCCGCCATAAATAATCTTTTTAATTTTTGCTTAATAATTCTGTTAGGATCATCTTTCGAATAATTAAAATATTTAAAATAATTTGTATGTTCTTTAATAATTTCAATTGGAATACAATGATCTAACAAATCATATAATTGATTAACTAAATCACGATGTTTCTTTTTTCTAGCATTTTCAATATTTGGATATATATGATGCATTAATCTATAAATATATTGTTCAGAAACATTATATTCATGACTTATATCTTTCACAGTAATTTCATGATGAATATATAAAAATATACCTTTTCTTCTTAAATAATTTTTTATTTTAGATTCCATTTAATAATAACCTCAATATAATCTGGTACTTATTTAGACTATCACGAAATAAACAAATATTCAACTTTAATTGTAAAAAAAAAAATACACGTATAAATCATACGTGTATTATACCAGTATAGTAAAGTATTAAAACAATTACTACAATTTGATTATTGATAAAGTGGAATAATATTGGATAAAATACATGTTTTGTTTTGTAATAAAGAATACTAGCAATAACACCATTAACAAAAAAGCCTAATAATGTAATTCCACTTCCAGAACCATGTAATAATGTTGAAATAATAGCTGATACTAAAACACCCGCTATCATCTGTACAACCCTAGGATCCATATTAGGGATCATATAACTATACATTCTAGGCTCTCTAAAGAATAAAGATAGAAATACACCTCTCATTGTTATTTCTTCTAAAATCGGTGCGACAACACCTCTAAACCACCATATAATTATAATTGAAATCCAACTTAAACTATTAATATTTTTTATTGAGTTTCCGTTTGTATTAAACATTGATACAATAATTTGGTAAATAATGTAGACAACTAAAAGTATAATAAAAAACTTCATATTATCTTTAGTAATGACTTTTGATTTGTTGATATGTTTTTCTGGATTAACTAAAGTCCAATATTTATAAAAAAATATAATAGCTACGATACTTAGCGGAATACCAATAACTAAAGATGTAATAGCCACAATATAATTATGTTCATTTAAAAACATAATACTAATAGATGCAAACATTGATATAATAAACGACATTAAAATCAAAACAACTAAATAACCTATTTTTGTTAATGTTGGTCGTTCATTAATATTTTTTGATTTTTTTAATGTTGAAAATTTCATCAGCTAACCTCATATTCTGTTTTTAGATTTTTGACTTGTCTCATACTTATAATTTTATTATCTTCTGCATTAATCTTAAAATCATAAACAACATTATGTTTATGTGAAGCATTGTCGTTTGATACATCTTTTAATTTAGATTTATAACTAACAACTGCTTTTAAATATAAAGTATCTCCCGATTTATTATTTTTATCTTGATTGTAAATTCTAACAGATTGTATAGAACTTGTAAGTCCTAAATTTTTAATAATACCTTCATTATTAGAATCATAACCTGTACTATAAATATCGTTTGGTAATTTATCTTCAAATAATGTTTTAGCTTTTTTTCTATTACGATCATATTCATTTTGACTATCATAACTAAACATATAATGAGCTAAATCATTAATTAATACATTGGCATTATTTATAACTTTAGACTGTTGTTCTGATGCTTTATTAAGTTCTATTTTCGAATTTTTAAGTATATCTATTGTTTTATCATTTTCAGATTGAACTTTATTAACTTTTGATGAGTAAGTATTAACAGATGACTTGGCATCTAAATAACTAGGTAAATTAGCCCCTATTAAAAATAACATTGATATAGATAAAATTAAGCAAAAAATGACTAAATATTTCATTTTAAAAATAAATTTATATTTATTAAATAAATATTTAGATGTACCCGTAATATAAAATCCAATTTTAGAACCAAACCAACCCTTTAAATATTTTCGAGATGCTTTTCTATGTCGTTTACGTTGTTCTCTTTTAGATTCATATTTAAGTGACATTATTCATCACCTCGTTGTCTAAATGTTTTAAAACCAACAATTTCATCTTTAGCTAAATCATACGTAACAATTAAATCATTTGTAAATAACGTATCATCACCTGTATTTTCAATATAAAAATCTAAAGTATTACTTCGTTGTGTACCTGGATAAATATTATATTTTTTTGGTGGATGTATTTTTTTAAATTCTTCATTATCTCGTAGTTCTTTAGATACATCATTTCTTAGCATTAAATCATATTGTTTTTTAATATCATCTGTGGATTTAATATAACTCATATTAGCAACATCTAAATATTCTTTAATTGTTTTAATACCTTTTTGTTCCAAAATATTAGCATTATCTTTTAATTTTTGAGTAGCAGCTCTATTTTTAGTTATATTACGAGTATTATCATCAATATTTTCAATAGTTTGATTATATTCATTTTTTAAACGAGATTCCTCATCAAGTTTATGTTTATAACTAATAAAAAAGAAGATTGAAATAAAAATAAGAATGAGTGTACCGATTATAATTAATCGATACACAAGAGGATTTTCAAGTTTACGTAATAGTTTCATAAGTTAAACACCTACATTCTAGTTTGATCAACAACAAGTTTTCCATGTTCACGAACAAATTTAACATATAATTTTTGATCTTGTAGTTGGAATGTTTGATCTTCTTTAGGTTGTTTGTCTGATGATTGTAATTTTGTTGTAAAACTAACAACTACTTCTGCATTTTTAGTATCTTTATTAACATCTTTAGTTATCCATTTATAATTATAATTATAAGTTTTATAATCAAATGGTCCAATTGTATTTTTAATTGGATGTTTTAATTTATTACTAGAATTAAAATATGACTTTTTAAATGCATCAGATGTAATTCCTTCAAGATTATTATAAATTAAATCACTTTTAGATTGAATTTGTGGCATTGTTGTATAATGTAAAAATGTTTTAGCATCTTTTTCTAAATCCGCTTTTGACTGATCAAGTTGTTTAACTTCTTTTTTATCATCTGATTTATCTTTTTTTTCATTATCATCATCACCCTTATTACCTTTAGGTTCAGATGATAATGCACCTTCATCTTTTTTATCTTTAGATTCTTTTTTAGGTTTTTCTGATTGTTTTGTATCTTTCTTTTTCACATCTTCTTTTGAAGATTCTTTTTGTTTATCAACAGATGGTTGAATAGCAGCACCATCAACATTACTATCTGTATCTTTTTGTTCAACATTATCACCAGATTGAGTAAATATAATAACAACAAAAACAACCGCTAATATAATAAATCCAAATAGACCAATAATAGCCCACTTTTTCTTATCCATAAATATCATCCTTTACTTATTTAATAATATGTAAAAAGGGAGAATGAACTCCCTTTTTATTTTATTTATCCATTTTAATTTTAGGTTTACCAATACCACTAAAGAATGTGATTTGTTGACCTGATTTTGGTTGACCATCTACTAAAGCGTATGTTAATGATCTTGTATAATGATCTCGGTTAGCTTCACCACGTAAGTTATAGTTAGCAATAATATATTTACCATCTTCTAATACACCAACTACAACACCCGTATGACCTACACCCGGAATTGTACCACCGATTTCAATTGGTGGTCCACCAGAGAAACCATAACCAACAGTTGGATTTTTAGTAATTTTAGCACCATATTCTTTATATGCTTTCCAAATTACTTGACCATTACCATCATAGATTCCACCACCACGAGAACCAGCAGTCGGTTGTTTTCCACTCCATAATTGGCTCATATAACCCCAAGTAAATTCAGTACATTGACCTCTATTATTATTAGTTATAAATAGATTTCCAGGCAATGCATCTAATGCTTTTTCAGAAAAGTCTGGCAAAGTAATTACTTTTCTATATTTTTCTGGAATTTTATCTTTACTATCCCAAACTTCTAACACATCACCAGTTCCACCATTTGGTTTAACAGAAGCACCCATTGTACCATCGGTTTTACCTTCAGCACCGCCACCGCAAGCATCACTATTATCAGCACCAGCATCAGTTGAATCACTAATATTTGATTTAGAACCAGCTTTAATATCAGAGAACTTAGCATAATATTTTTTAGAAGCAGCTTGTCTTGAACCAAGAGAATCAGTTCGACCAGCACGTTCCCATTGACGCATAATATTTTCGGTGGTTTGTTCAACGTCATCATCAGATTTTATTAATTTTTTTATTAACTCTGAATCAGAACCATCACCATTTAATAAGTAATCAAGTTGTAATTCTAAATCATCCCATTTTTTACCTTTTTTCTCAGCATATTCTAATAATTTAACTCGTCGGCCACTATCCCATTGAGCTATACCAAAAGCATAACCACCAACACTTGGGTTCATAGCTGCCGATTTATCAAATTTACTACCATTTTGGATTGTACTTGGATCAAAGGTTTGAGCTGATTCATGAAACATATTACCTAATAATGAAGCAACGCCTTTTGGTTTAGCACCATCGGAGTTTGAAATAATATATTTATAAATATTTTCTGCATTTTTATCAGCATCTTTACTTGTAGTGATGGAACCCATAGCCGCTGATTTATCATCAGCAGAACAACCATCATCATCGCTTTCATTATTCATTAATGTAAAAGATCCAAATACTAAAATTGAAACAAAAATCAATGCAAGAACAGCTAATATAACAGGCCATAAATAAGATATCGCAGCCGCTTTTACAGCACCCTTAGCTGTAGATACACCTAATTCTTTTATAGCACTTTGCATTTTTTCTTTAGAATCGCCTTTTGCATCATTCAAAGAATCTTTTAAATTCTTAGCTGTTTGAGCCGCTTTTGCCTCATCACCAAACCCTAAAGCAGAAGCACCTTTTTGAATACCTTTTTCAAGATTGTTATTAGGATCACTATTAACATTACTTGAATTATTACTAGAACTTTGACCTTTTTTAGAATCCTCATCTGGATTTAAGTCTTTAGCCGCATCATTTTCCTTCTTTGAATCTTCATCTGGATTTAAATCTTTAGCAGCGTCGTTCTCTTTTTTAGAATCTGTATCCGGATTACTATCTGTTGCCGCATCATTTTCTTTTTTAGAATCTGTGTCTGGATTACTATCAGTTGCAGCATCACTTTCTTTTTTAGAATCTTCATCTGGATTTGTTTGATTAGATGGTAAATCTTTAGACATATTGTTAATATCATCATTTGATTGATTAGATGACGTGTTTAAATCACTAGGATCTAATTCACTTGAATTATCATTAGTTGTATCATTTTTTGAAGATCCGTCATCATAACCATTATTACTATCGTTATTATTAGATAAATCATCTGTATTTTGATTATCATTTGATTCATCATTATCATTACCATTAGATAAATCATCTTGTTCATTATCTGAATTACCAGTTGTATCAGATGTATTATCGTTATCAGAATCATTTAAGTTATTAATATCATCTTCATTACCAGTTTCAGATTCTCCATTTAAATCATCTAAATCATGATTACCATCAACATCATTTTCATTAGATAAATCATCATCATTACCTAACTCATCAGAATCATTTAAATTAGAATTATCATTGATATTTGATTCATCTTCATTTAAATCATTTATATTATCATTTTCTTCGTTGTTTTCTAAATCATTAGCATTTTGATCAGACTCATTATCTAATTCGTTATCCTTATCAAAATCATCATTATTTTCTTGATTATTATTATCATTTTGATTGGTATTATTATCAGATAAATCATTGCTACGATTATCATTATTAGCTGATGACAAATCATCTTTTGATAAGTCATCATTACTATTATTACTATCCGATGCGTTATTTGATGATTGATCACCATTTTCATTTGAAGATGATGGTTTATTGTTAACATCACCAGTCACATGACTATCAACATGTTCATCTTGAGGTTCATCATCACCTTGAAGTTCTGGTTTAAATTCAATGTAGTCATCATTATTATTATCTTTTGACACCGGTTATACACCTACCTTTTCAGTTAAAACATTATGATATAATAACACAGCTATAATTATAATTCTATCATTATTTTTCTTAAATAGACGACTTAATTTCTTAGAAATATTTATTTGTACATATATTGTTTCATAAGAATTATGTTTCTTATAATGATTACTATAATATTTTGCTAGTGAAATGTATTTATCACGTGTTTCAACTGGTAAGGTATTAAATAAAGATAGCATAACCGCAAAACAACGTCCGGGTGAATAACCAATATGCTGACAAACATTTTGATTAAGTAATGTAATAAATTCTGGTTCAAATCGTAACATTTTACGTTCAGTCAGCATTATATACACCTACTTATAATATTAAATTTTCAAAAGTATTATGTACTTTCTTAGTATCATTTCTTGTATCATTAATAAATTTAATAGCATCATCATGTGTAATTAAATTATTTAATGCTTTTTGCCAATTTGAAGTCATCTGAAATTCAATAAGTTGTTCATTTAATAATTCTTGAACAATTGGTTTTAATTCATCTTTAACTCTTAAACCTTCTTTAGATTCAATAAATGGTGATGATTGATTTTTTCTATCTTTCATCATATTAACAGTTGATTCTCTTGTTGCACTTGTACCCCAGTCTTTCGATTTCATCATTTTAAGTAATGATGCTGTTGTAAATAATGGTGGTTGTTTAGCTTTAACTTCTGAAACTTTATAAGTAACATCATATTGTCCTTTATCTGGAAATTGATCTTTATCTTTCTTAGCAGTTCCTGTTAATAATTTATATCCATACACCATTGTTTTTGTTTGTTTAGATTTAAAATGTTCACCCGATACATAATGACGTTCAGCAACAATTGAATCATTTGCAAACATACTCATAGTATAAGCTAAATCTTCAATATATACTTGTTGTTCACGTTGCGTTAAGTCATTATATTGAAGCGGCTCATGTTCAGTTGGAATTAATGCATAGTGACTTTCACCATCTAATTTAGAATCATCAACATGTTTCTTATTAGCTTTTTTCATAGGATCAATTTTAATATCATTTGTTAAGCCTGTCTTTTTAACAACATCATTAATTCGTTTATTTAATAATGATTGAACACTCTGTTTTTGTACAAGTTGACTTAAACCTTCAAATGTTTCTTGAGATATAAATTGAATATCTGTTCTTGGATAACTCATTAATGTATGTTTTTCATATAATGATTGTAATTCTGGATTCCATTCTGAATTATTATATTTTTTTGTTAAATGAATAACCAATTCGTTTCTTGAAAATAATTTTGGTGAAGTAACTGTTTTTTGAGATTCTTTATAATCAATATTCACATTTGTATTTAAAACACCGCTATTAATATATTGTTCCGCTTCTTGTTTTGTATCAAACGTTAATGAGTCATTACCTGTTAGTGTTTCACCATTAGGTAACACCATATCAACACGATATTTTGATGTTGGTACAAAATCATCATGTTTTTTCTCTTGCATATATACAATACCTAATACCGAATTTTTCAATCTCCCAAATTGACCTTTTCTACCCGCTTTACGTTTGTTTGATAAATTCTTACCATAATATGAAAAACTTAAACCATATTCATAATCTGATATTGATCGAGCAAATCCTTGAGCTTCCATTGATGATAATGTTTTATCATTAGAATCATATGATATTAAAGAACCAAAGGCTTTTTTAACTGCATCTGGTGTCAACACATTAATTTTTACTCGATAAATATTAGACCAATTTGGATTTTTAAAATGTTGTTGTTGCCAATTTCTAAAAATCATTTCACCTTCATTATCAAAATCAGTACCAACAATAATATTTTTTGCACTTTTATAAAGCGTAACCATATTTTTATCCATTGTTTTTAATTTTGAATCTTTAAGTTTCATTTTAATATTATTTAAATTTAGTTCTATCGGATATACATTCATCATTTCTTCCATTGATTTATATCCACCGCCAACTTCCATACCAAATCTATTTTTAGTTTTAGGTAATTGCATTTGGTATTTAACATCTTGATCTTGTGGATATTTCATTTCATAAATATGACCTCTAAAATGAACAATTCTAACTTCACCTTGTAATACACTAGATAAATCTCTACCGCCTAAACCACCGCTAGTAAATGAGCCAGTTGGTTTACCTTTATCAAAAATACCATTCGCAAATTTAGTAGCTTGATCTTTTTTCTCTGCAAATATTAACCAATCAATCATATTACTTTAACTCCTTTTTTCTTGTGTTTAACACATAAATTTTTGAAAAAAAATGAGAATAATTAGAAGTTAATACTTCTAATTAATCTCGTTAAAATTAATTCCAACCTACAGGTCCAATATTACCATAATATGTAACACCCTTAGATGTACGTTCTTCTTTTGGATCAAAAGCTAATGTAGCATCATATTCAGAACCCTTATTAGAAATTAAACCAGATGCTTTAATCTCTTTACCAGCAACTAAGTTTTTAAGTTCTTGTTCAGATGGAACATAACCAGCTTTACCCATAGCTGGTAACATCATACCCATTGTACCATTTGGAAATTCTGAATTTTCTATAACAATAACGCAACCTGTTGTTTTCTTTTCTTCTTTAGTTTTAAACACTCGTTTTTTTAAATTAGCTTTAACTACTTCGCCACCAATTTTAAAATCAACATCGTCAATTTCATCTGGTAACATATCAATTAATTCCATATTCTCTTTAATTCTATTGTCTCTTGAAGCCATAAGTTAAATCATCCTTTCAATTTAATTTGTTTATCATTTTTATATTGTTTGATCTCAACAATATCTCTTTTTTTAAAGTCATCAATAATTGCATCAACTTCATCACGAGATAATGAATCAAACATACGATAAATATTTGATAAAAACAATCCATCTGAATTGTTTAATTCACGTTCTAAACGAATTTTAAAAATTGGATTTGTTTTTGTAATCATATTAATCACTCTTTTCTTTAAAAAATGTTCCCCAAACACCTTCGAATTGTGAATCATCATATACTTTTGGTTCTTCTGTTTGATTACAATTGATAAATGGTGTTGGTTCATTTGTATTTATTTTAATATCGTTATCAATCATATTTAAAACATCTTCAACAAAATCTGGATTTGAAGTAACAATTGCAACCCCGCCATTATCACTAATTAATTTTAAATTTTTCTTTTGTTGTACTGAAACAATTCCTTGTGGCCAAGGTGCTTTAACTTCAATCATAACAGCATAGCCATTATATACTGAATGTATATCTGGAATACCTTTTTCATTGTGACCTGTTGCAAAATGTTTAAATACAAAAGCACCACGTTGTTTTAAATTTTCCTTTATTTTATCTTCAACTTTTTTTTCTGGTCCTTTTTTAGCCATTTGGTTTACCACCGAACCACATATCCATCATATCTTGTTCATAAATACTTTGAATTAGGCGGTCTTGTTGTTCTTTTGTAAGTGATGAATCTTTTCTAATTTGAGCACTCATTCCAGCAATCACATTTGTAGATGAAATAAGAGCTACTTTATTAACAAAATCAGCTAATTCATCAACATTCCACTTTTCAGCTAGCTCACTAACTTGTTCATTCACATGGTTAATACCAATGACTGATTCATCTTCTGGTGCTTTAAAACCAATAAATGAACTATATAAAAGATGAAGTTGATCTTCTGGAATTTCTTCTAATTTAGCAACAATGTAATAAAAAGACGATGCTAACATAAATTCCGATCTTTTTTTACCAACATCACTTTTTAATATTGAATTAAGTATCGGCAACCAGTAATCATTATTTAAATCACTTAATTTAGGTTCTGCCATTCTTACCACCTCAAAAACATTATAGCATGATTTATTGTGTTACGCACACAAAATAAATAAAAAAGTAGCTAGTATCAATAGATACTAGCTAAAAGTTGCATGACCTGTTACTGAATCAATTTTAAATTTATGATCTTTATCTTCTTTAAATAAATATTTAATATTAAATACTTTGCCTTTTTTTAATAAAAATACTTTATCAT
>ERZ1029886.288-NODE-288-length-10744-cov-85.878847_pt1 | contig 10744 bp, 15 predicted proteins | sample MGYA00519232_ERZ1029886 | MGnify/ENA primary metagenome ERZ1029886 (study PRJEB33666, sample SAMEA4610932) | skin metagenome | biome: Human-associated habitat; feature: Malodor aspect; material: skin | place: Philippines | collected 2015-08 ... | reverse complement strand
AAATGCATTTATAATAACAAACTCACATTTGAGCTCATTACATATAATTAAAAGGTGTCCCTAATTTGAGGTGCCCTTTTTGTTTTATCAAACCACTTCCCTATTTTAAGGTACTGCTTACAAGCGGACTTTTAAGTCCGTTTGTTATTGTATGAAATGTAAAGTTTTGACAAGTTATAAACAAAAAGACTGCACCCAAAGGATACAGTCATTTTAAAGGATACTCGATTTTGAGTAGTAAATTTTAGTAGCTACGGTTATTATCTTATAAAAGGCTCTAAATGTAAAGAGAAAACGCTTACTCTTTATAACTTAAAATTAATACTACTCAAATATGTATATCTCTCTTACTTCTTTTTCTTAAGAGATTTAAAGACTAGAGCTAAAATTAAGAATATTAAAGCAACAGTGAGAACTGACCCCATTTATATTCCCTCCTAGATATCTTTAAATTTGATACTAACAAACTAATTCCTTAATTAAAACTAAATATACAAAATGCTTACTTAAACGTTATACATAGCCTGTAAGCATTGCTAAACGTCTGATTATAGCGTCACGTTTACGTAGCATGCTTGTTTTACTTATACCGAAGTAGTCGGCTATATCTTGCCACTCATAACAGCCAATAGGACACTCCCAATATCTAAAACGCATAATTTCTTTAGTTTCATTGTCCGCTTCATCTATTAATTGATCTACACCATTAACAATATTACATAATCTCTCATATTTATTTTTCATGCCTATGTTGTTTGTTTCGCTATTAGTATTATTTAGCAATTCAAACTGAGTACACTTCATTTCTTTGCGATACTGCTCTATACGTTCTATATAGTCCTCTAATTTCTTAATATCGTGTCTTTCAATCGTTAGCAAAGTAATACCCCCTTTATATTTCAAGTTTTTTAAAGTTATTTTAGTACCTAGTACTAATTATAGAATATATAAGTTAATTAATCTTTATATTGAGCAAGTAAATGTAAGGTTTTAACATATAGAAGTGGTTTATCTCTTATAAGCTTCAGAGAGCGTTTTAGAAAGCCTCTAATAGCGGTATTGATACTTTATACTTAATATAAGTTAAGTGGTTTAAATAGGCTTTAAAACGCTGCTACCTTACGAAAACTTACGTTTATTTCTCTGTAACCTTTACATAACCTTATCATTTTTTACTACCTTCCCAAAACCTTCCCATTTCTGAATACCTTACGAAAACCTTCCGATTTTTTGACAACATAAATTTTTGTACCTATCTAAAATCGCACTATTTTTTACTTACCTTGCACAAACCTTGTACATTTTATATTTGCTCTACCTTTGGTAAACCTTTGGATTTTTGCAAAGTCCAAATTTGGACGCTGCTAATTATTTCATATGTATTATAGGATAACCCAAAATTGGGTAGTCGTAATTTTTATAGAAATCAATTTTACTATCTACTTACTCAAAACTCTACTACCTCTACCTTTTCTCATCACTTTATAACCCCTTTACTCTTTAAAATTCTTCATCATTTTTCATCATTTAGCACCCACTTATTCAAAGCAGCTTAACAATACTTAACATTCAACTACCTAAGAAAACCTAATATGAAATGCAGTAATATATAGTATTTTAGTTGATTTTAATTATTAAACTTAATAATCATTTTCTACACTTAGAGACTCATAGTTTCTATATAGTTTTAAATCTCTCGAAAATTAAAGTTAATTAAAGGTATAAAGTCAAAAATGACTATGTTCTTTTTTAACCCGTCGTTAATGTCGTTCCTTTGCTTAATTACTCTCTTTTTCTCGATGTTAATTTTTAAATTTTAAAATTTGCTAGATACATTGGTATAACTCACGTTAAAGACAATTAAACCCCTTCAAAAATTTGCATTATTTAGCATTAATTAAAAGTACAAATCCAAAAATGATCAACTTTAATAAGCTCAAACTTTTTATGAGAGATAGCTTGCTTAGTCAAAAAAATCTAATCAAATAAGCTGCTACTCATTATTAAGTAACAGCTTGTTCATCTAGGATTTTCTAGGTTATCTCTCAAAACCTTTCCTAAATTTTTCAACACTCTTATATAAAAAATACCCAACATTTCCCCACATTTTTAAAGTCTTATTGATACTTTCACTGAAAGAAAAGTGAACAAGCGATATAACAAAATAACAATACTAGGCGGGGGTATTTGAACGCCCCTGTTTGAATTTGTCCAACATTTTCCAACAATTTCATGATGGATTACACTCTTATTTGATACCCCACCCCCTCACGCGTGAAAAAAAGAATAAATTTGGAGAGTAGATACCCCTCGCCGTTCTCCAATAACGCTTTTACTCTTTAAATGTTTAGAGTGGGGGGGTATTAACTGGCTTCATTTACAATCTTATCTAGCAAACCGTTATACATTTGTCTAATGCGTTCTCCCGAAAGATTAAATACCTTTCCTACTTCGTTTAAAGACTTACCCTGACACAATAAATAAAATACAAAGTATTCTTTATCTGTTCCTACTCTATCTACAATTTGCTCTAGTTCATTAAAAAAGATTTGATTGTCGATATTATCATTGACTTCTACCGCTTCGACATCATCACTAATTTCAAAGAAGTTATCTATATCTAACTCGCTCTCTTTAACATCAATCGTAGTCGTATTATGATATTCTTTTACAAATCGTTTAATCGCTTCTCTATCATACTTCACACCTTAACACCCACTTTATGTGAATGAATGGCTTTATATAAATCACATCTTAAACGGTTAATCAGTTCACTATCTACTGCTGCACCATTAGAACGAATGTAATACATTATTTCTTTTTGTTCACTTGGTGTATATCCTTTAACCACTTCTTTAAATAATGCTAGTTTCCTAGTTGATCGCTTAATATATGCGTTTAGCTTAGCCTTTTCTTCTAGTATATGTATAACAAGTTTCTCTAGTGGATATGATACCGATACAAACCCAAATACATCACTAGAAGATGAATGAGAGATATTTAAGTAATACATTGCTTCTATTTGCAATTTGATACCTTTTATCTTTGAATTTATAAACTGCGGACTAAATTCCGTTAATAGTGCATATTCTGTTATCTTTGCTTCACGGTAATATAAACAATGTTTCACTCGTTTAATATTCATTCATACACTCCTATTCATTATCATTTAATACATCTAAGTAACGCTGTTTAACTGAACGTACACCAATATATCCCGCTTCATCTTTAGTTGCTGGTATGCCCAAGTAATTCATTTTAAGCGTGTTTAACGTGTTTCTTTCACTTACTAACCTTTTATACTCAATTTCATCTGAATAAGGATATAGCACCTTTTCTTTAAGTTTTTCGAAGTCTTTTGCTATATGCTTCTTCTCTAAGTCATTGAAGCGGTTATTTATTAAGTTCTCGTATAGATATATCTCATATATTTTAGTATCAGTTGGTTCTAAGTGTTTTATAAAAGCAATTGCTTCATCATTAGTTATTAGTGATAATCTTGCTTGTAAATCTTGTCGTTTAATAATTTCAGCATGTGGATTGTCTACATCTTGCTCTAGTGCTTCATTTTGCATAATACATAATTGATCGTTAATACTTTGTAATTTACTTACTGCAAATTCCTTAAATCCATTCTCTAACTTCTCGATTTTAGATAACTGTTGCTTGTCTATCTCACTATTACTATAATCCGCTTCTCTAAGTGCTTTAGTTTCATCAAGAAAGCTATCTAACTCTTTAATGAGCGTTTGATAGTCGTTATCTTCAAATAATACATTCCATGCGTCAATGATTGCTTTATTTTTATTTTCTAATACTTTCATATCTCTTTAACCCTCTTTCCAATTAAAGATGTTCTAAAATTAATTCTAAGCACTGTAATAGCTTATTTTAGAAACTTTATATTCTCATACTATATTTATATCAATTTTTAATTAATGCTCTAAAATAGGCTTTAAAATGATTAATTCTATTTTGAAATTTTAGTTTCTAGAATTTGGTTATAAAAATGTTATCAAGCGATTACTTAAACTTTACCAACTATACGGGGTATTTCAGCCCCTCCCTTAAATACGAAAAGAAGTCACGGACATAATAGCCCGTAACTTTATTTATGAATGAAAGTCTTTTAACCGATAATCTGCACCGTGCATTTTAATAATCTTTGTATTCTTCATTAATCGGCTAAATATCTTCTTACTGTCTTTAGTTAATGTTAATTCTCTTGCTGTATTGTTAGTCGTAATAATATTGTGTTTTCCAGTTCGTAAGTTAGCTACATTAAACATCTTACTTAATCCATAATTGGTTAATGATGTACCGTAATCATCTATCACAAGTAAATCTACGTCTTTAATAAGCTGATCTAATTGTTTCTCTGTCACGTCTGATGTTTTTGTATAGGTATCTCTATATGCTGTAATGAGTTCCGTTACATCAATAAATAAAGCTGTATAACCTTTTTTCTTCACTTCTTTTACAATAGACATTGCTAAATGACTTTTACCAATTCCATATGTTCCATGAAGTAATAAAGAAGTTGGTTTATCTATTGAGAAGTTTGCAGCATACTTCTGCATAATTTGTTTAGCTTCTAGTAAGTCAGAGTTAGTAGGTTTGTAGTTATCAAAATGAGCCTTTAATAAGTCATCATTAAGCATTGATTGTTTAAATACTCTTTCAATATCTAACCGCTTCTGTTTCGCTTTGTAATTGCTTGTGCTTTGTTTTGCTTTCTCAATCATGAAGCAATCACACCCTATACGTTCCTCTTGTCCGTTATCAAACTTATAGTAATCGTATCTATTGCCACATCTACTACATTTAAGGTCAAGTTGCATATCAATCACTTTATTGTGTAACTTCTTCATTAAGTCAATATCAGTAATACTTTTCATGCAATCACTCCTTAAAATAATTCGCTGTATTGTGAGTTTTCTTCTTCATCATTTGCTAAACGATCTAAAAATGATTTATTACTATTCAATTTATTTCTTTGCTTCTTACGTGCTTCTATATCTTTAACTGAATTAATGCCCTCTTGATACCAACTAACCAAAATACTATTCACATACGCCCACTTATAAACGTTATTGTTAATCGCTTCTTTTAACGCTTCAATGACTATATCGTCATTACCGTTGAAATCTTCTCTCCATGCGTCTATCTTTTCTACGATTGTAGAATTAAGACGGCCAAATCCATTATTTTCATAAAAAGTAAAGACATTATCCGCTTCATGTATTGTTTGGCTTTTATCTTCGTTAGTATTTAACTCTTTTTCCATTGCTGCAAATACTTCATCAGTTTTATTATGTTTCTTATTGTTAGGTGTCACTTTAGCTAGTGCTTTCTCTTTAGTATCTACATCATCAGCTATCCAATTTTTAATTACTGCTATAAAGTAGTTAAGCCCTTTATTATTTTCTTTACAGTAGTTAGTAGCTACCTTTACTACATCTAGCGTATTATCTTTAATATCTTGTATGAGGTTGCTTACTTCTTTTTGTTTATTAGTATTTTGCATTTCAACAAAATTATTCAAAAGAAAGTCGTAAGCTGTTGTTGTGTCGTAACTACTACTGTTTTTCTTCTCCCTGTTATTCTTATAATTGTTTTTCTTAATACTGTTATTCTTAGTACCTTCATTTTGTACGCCTACATTTTGTATGCCTAACTTTTGTACGCCTACGTTTTGTATCCCTACAAATTGACGTGATACGAAATGATGATTAATTGTATAGATATTTTTACTAAATCCATTATCTGTTCTATTTCTTTTTATAGAAATAATACCGTTATTTATTAATTCATCTTTATACTTTCTAAAACGATTTTCACTTATATTTAATTCATGACATATAAGACTTACACTAGGGAAAGCTATATCATTACTACCAGCATAAGATGATAAATAGCTGTAAATTGCTTTAGCTTCAATACTTAGATTATTTTTCTTCATAACTTCCTTATAAACATTTCCATATCCACCTGTAATATCAACTAATCTATCACTCATAGTTACCGCCCTCACTTTCATATAACACTGGTGCTATCTGTCTTTGTAATACGTTATCTATATACTTATATGTGATCTTTAAGTAACCTAGTTTTCTTAAATGGTTAATTCTGTTTAATATCGTTAATTCATTATGACCGTACAAGCTAGCGAAATACTCATCGCTAGCAGTACAATAGCCATATTCATTACTAAATGCTGTTATTTCTGCAAATATTACTCTCTCGCTATCATTAAGACGATTGTCATATCTTACGTTTGCAGGTAAAATAGAGTAGTAACTAGGTTGTTTATTTGATTGTTTTATATCACTCATAGTGTTATCCTTTCAGTTAGATTTTTAGTTTTCTTAAACTATTTATCAGCGTTTTCTATTTCGCTTTGGTCGGTGGAGATAGAAGACGCTTCTAATTTATCTAAGGCATTATTATGATGAGTTGCTATTTCTTTTTGCATAAAATCTATATCTTTTAAAATTGAGTTAAGCACTGCCATTACTACATAGTCATTTTGATAGTATTCTTTAACGCAGTACACTTCCATATGCTTTCCGTCTGCTCTTAAACTATCTATATAATTTTCTTTACTTTCCATATGCTCGCCAATCATTGTTATTACAGTGTTTATTTTTGCTTTTAAATCTGCGTCAATAACTTCTGTTTTCATTTCATCAATATAAAAATTTAATTCTCTCATTTTATCTACTCCTATTTATCAAATTTAATAACTTTATCACTTAATCCAAATTGAAGACTTATACCATTGAAAAAGCATATATTTTCAAATCTTTGAGCTTTTTGCTTAAATTCTTCTAATGCTTCATTCATTTTTTTAAACAAATTATCATTTTCAACTTTCACAATATCTATTACAACTGTCGATATTGCATTAGCTCCGTTATTATCTTCGTTTTTTCTATATTCTTTAATCTTTTCACTTAAATCTTTTATTACTTGATTTAATCTATTAATTTCTTTTTCTATAAATTCTACTTTCTCAACTGCAAATTCTAATTCTTTAAATGCTTTAAACATTTCTGTATTCATTTATAAATCCTCCTATTGCTTCATATCGAAGTGGTTTATTATTTTGATACATTCTACTTAAATTCTTTTACTATCTTTTAAATGCTCTCTATATGCTTTATAGAGATAGGAGCGTTGTTCATCTCGAATATCAAACTTGATAATAGCTACCATGTTTGAGAATAAGAAAAATGCTAACGCATAATGTAATTCAGAATACATATTTAAAAATATGGTTATTACACAGATATAAATAAGTTCATTCAGAAACCTAAGCATTTTTATCACTCCGCTTCTCCTTGTTTGTTGTATTTACCGTAAATCGTTTCACTCACTTTAATATCTAAACCAAAACGATTTTTTGCAGCCATTAGATCAACTACATCAGTTAATATTGTTTGTCGAGTTGCTAACATTTCAGGTGTCATTGCACCTTTTTTAATCATCTTCTTAAAGCCATATAGCGTTGATGTTGCTTTATCTGATATTGTGTTTGCTTTAATGTAATCTACTCGCTTAGCTGTTTGATTTGCTTCTTTCAGCTTATTCATAGCGTCTTTTTGTATTTGCTTATCAGTCATGCGGAAAGCTTCATAATCGTTTAATCCTGTTGTTTGTCGTAGTGTTTTAATAACTTTCTTAACCCACTTTTTAAATTCTTGTGCTTCTTGTCGTCTGCTGTTCCAAATAGCTTCATAAATTCCAGTTTCTGAAATTATATTTACTAATTGAGTTTTTCTAGCTTTCTTTTTAAGTGATGTGCTGTCCACAATGTGAGTAGTCACATCTTCATCATCAATCATTCTTAACATATGCGGTGTATGTGTATACCCAAGTGCCTTTGATATATCACTCGCTACCGCCCAATGTTCTCGGTCTTTTTCTATAAATCTAATTTCCGTATCGTTAAAAATTTGTTTTATCATTTAAAACCTCCGAAATTGATTAATACTACTACTCTCATTCACTCGCTTGCGGGCAAGATTTTTTAATATTTTTGACTTTCTAAAAATCTTTCTATTTCTTGACGGTCATAGTAATAGCTTCGTCCCTGTTTACGTTTAGTAAGTCCTAAACGCTCCCACTCAGTAACGTCACTATGTGTACATCTGTATAACTTTCTTACTTCTGTTTGTGTAAGCCACCGCTTCTGTTGTTGTTCTATCTTTTGCTGGGCGATTTGCTCGGCAAGTTTCAATATACCGTTTGCTAACTCTATTGAAGCGGCTTCGCTTAAAATTGATTGTTCTACCATATTTAAGCCTCCTCAACTGCAATATTGAATATATCGCTAATTTCTACACCTAGAATTTCAGCCATTTTCTTAGCTAACTCTGGTGACGGTTTTCTTTTGCTATTTACAATTTGATTAGCATAAGAAGTATTAATATCTAATGCTTTCGCAAATTTAGATATTGAATAACCTTTTTTGAATAAAGCAATTTTAAAATCAATTATTTTACTTTCCACTTTCATATTATCCCTCCTTATCAAATGACAAGTTTCTTAAGCATTTGATAAGTATATTAAAGCAAATAGAAAATAATAAGTCAATAAAAATGCTAAGTATCTTGTGCAGTTGTTTATTATTCGTTGACTTTGCATTCTATTTGTATCAATATAATAAGGGAAATAAAAATAGTAAAAGAGGAATAAAAATGATTAGAAATAGACTAGCTGAAATATTATTTGAACGGGATATTAAAATTGTAAGAATCGCTAAAGAAACAGGAATTTCTCGTAATACAATTACCAATACTGCCTCTAATAATAGTGAAATGCTTCAAATGAATACTATCAATAAAATTTGTGGATACTTAGAAATTACACCTTGTGATTTTTTTGATTATATTCCAATAGATATTGACTTTGCTTTTTTTGAAAATAAAAAAATTGAAATAGTTAATACTTGGTCTACTAGTGAGATAGAAGCACAAGTGAATTTTGATATAGATATGCTGATAGATATAACTAATAAAAATAAACAATATAAAATTGATACTAAAATTGTTTTAGACAATAGCACGATTTCAATTACACCATTTGAAGATAATAAAATAAATTTAAGTATTGAATGTTCTAATGAAGAAAAAATAGAATTAACGTCAATATTTAATGAAATACCTAAAGAGTTTAAAAAGTTAATTTATAATAATTTAGTTGATAAATATAAATCTTTTATCTTAAAAGAATTATCTGATAATAAAAGGATCGGTGCTTTTTATACTGAATACGAAGTTATCGATAAAGCGGACTTTATATTTACTGATAGCTTTTTAAAATATTATTGATTTTTTCCACTTCGCTTACGAGTTCATACATACTATTACCGCACCAATGAGTAATCACTCTCAAAGGTGTGTTCAATCCAATCAAACGCATGCGGGCAAGTAGAAAGGATTGATTTACAATGATTAAGAAATATAAAAAGAAAGACGGCTCAACGGCGTATATGTTTGTTGCATATCTCGGTGTTGATCCAATTACTCGTAAGCAGAAGCGGACAACAAGACGTGGCTTTAAAACTGAGAGAGAGGCCAAAATTGCAGAAGCTAAGCTGCAAACAGAAGTACAAGCTAATGGCTTCTTAAATACTGAAATAATGACGTTTAAGCAAATATATGAACTATGGTTAGAACAATACAAAAATACAGTAAAAGAAAGTACCTATCAGCAAGCAATGACAACATTTAAAATGATGATACTTCCACACTTTAAGGATATGGCTATTAAAGATATTACCGTGCCACATTGTCAAAAGGTATTGAATGAATGGTATCAAACATATTCAGAAACAAAAAAGGGGCGTATATATGCGTCTACTATCTTTGAGTATGCTATTAGTTTAAAAATCATAACTGATAATCCATTTAATCACATAAAAGCACCACGTAAGAAAAGTAATCAAAAGCACGAAACAATGAAATACTATACAAGTGATGAATTGCAGCAATTTTTAGAGCTTGTAAAAGATAATGTATTACATCATGCTTTATTTCGTACACTTGCCTTTACTGGTATCAGACGTGGCGAATTAATGGCTTTAACATGGAATGATATAAATTTTACTAATCAGACGTTAAGCGTGAATAAGACGCTTGCAGAGGGCTTAAATCATAGGCAGTTTATAGATACGCCTAAAACTCGTTCATCAATTAGAACGATCAGTGTTGATAATAAAACATTAGAAGTATTAAAAGAGTGGCGTACTCAACAACGTGTGTTATCTCTTAAACACGGTCATAATACATCTAGCAAACATCAAGAAATATTCACGAATGTAGAAACGAATAAACGACTAAATAGAGTATATGCTAATGAAACTTTGAATTTGATATGTAAGAAGAATAATTTTAAAAGGATAACAGTACATGGCTTTAGACATACACACTGTTCTTTATTATTTGAAGCGGGCTTATCTGTTCAAGAGGTACAAGATAGATTAGGTCACGGGGATATACAAACGACAATGGGAATATATGCACATGTTACAGAAAAGCAGCGTGAGAAAGTGGCCGAAAAGTTCGCAAATTATGTTAGTTTTTAGTAATTACGTATTCAAAACGTATTCAATTCATATCATCAAGAGTTGTAAACCGCTTCACATCAACGTTTACGGCTCTTTTTTAGCTTAAACCAACAATACCCATGGTATAGTTATATGGTTTCATCAATATACCTTCCATCGTTTTACTCCAAG
>ERZ1029886.287-NODE-287-length-10794-cov-6.908092_pt1 | contig 10794 bp, 9 predicted proteins | sample MGYA00519232_ERZ1029886 | MGnify/ENA primary metagenome ERZ1029886 (study PRJEB33666, sample SAMEA4610932) | skin metagenome | biome: Human-associated habitat; feature: Malodor aspect; material: skin | place: Philippines | collected 2015-08 ... | reverse complement strand
GAGAGGGGCGTCGGCAAGCGCGGCCGCGCGCCCGTATACAACAAAAATCCCGGCTCCATGCTGTGTAGCAGGAGCCGGGATTTCCTGTGGCGGAGGATGTGGGATTTGAACCCACGAGGGGCGTGAACCCCGCACGCGTTCCAGGCGTGTGACATAGGCCGCTAGTCGAATCCTCCGAGAAGAAACATTAGCAGCCGTGGCAATTATTTTACCAATCGCCAGGTCAGGACCTGTTTTCGGCGATCTAAAGCCGTTTTGTGTCGGATGGTCCTTGGGTCGCGCGCCTGCGGGCGGTGGCGGCCCGTGCGGCCGGAGGCTCATTTGGCTAAACCGGCGCGCGGGCGTTAGAGTATGAGGCAGGATTCCGCGTGGCGTCCATCCTCTGAACTCCCCCAGGGCAGGAATGCAGCAAGGGTCAGGAGGCTCTGGCGGGTGCGCGGGGTCCCCTTTTTGTATGGCGTGCGTTACTATTGGGGGCTAAAAGTCGCCCTATACATGGAAGGTAGACATACGCATGTCGCTTCTTACTTTGGAATCGTCCGAACTCGCGGAGCTCGCCGCCCAGGTCCGTAAGGACTACGAGGACCTTAAGGCTAAGGGCCTGAAATTGGACCTGACCCGCGGAAAGCCGGCCAAGGCACAGCTGGACCTCTCCAATGATTTGCTGGCGCTGCCCGGCCCGGGCCATTACACCGATGCGGCCGGAAACGACCTGCGTAACTACGGCAACCAAAAGGGCATCAAAGAACTGCGCGATATCTGGGGCAAGCTGACCAACATGAACCCAGAGCTGCTCGTAGCTGCAGACTCCTCCTCGCTGAACATCATGTTCGACCTGATTTCTTGGGCGTTTCTCTTCGGCACCAATGATTCCGCACAGCCGTGGAGCAAGGAAGAAAAGCTCAAGTGGATCTGCCCGGTGCCGGGCTACGACCGTCACTTTGCCATCACGGAGCAATTCGGCTTCGAGCTGGTCACGGTGCCAATGGAGGAGGACGGGCCGGATGTAGAGGCCGTCGAAAAGCTGGTGGCGGATCCGGCAGTCAAGGGCATGTGGGTAGTGCCGATGTTCGCTAACCCCACCGGCGCCGTGATTTCTGAAGATAAGGCCCGCCGCCTCGCCCGCATGGAGGCCGGCGCGCCGGATTTCCGCATCGTGTGGGATAACGCCTACGCGGTGCACACCCTGACCGAGGACTTCCCGGAAATCCTGCCGATTCTGGATATCGCAGCGGAGGAAGGCAATCCGAACCGCTTCTGGGCCATGTCTTCTACCTCGAAGATCACCTTCGCAGGCGCGGGCGTGGGCTTCTTCGGCACCTCGGAGGACAACCTCGAGTGGTACCTGGAGCACGCGGGCATCCGCGGCATCGGCCCCAATAAGATTAACCAGCTGGCGCACCACGAGTTCTTCGGCTCTGCCGAGGGCGTGCGCGCGGTGATGCGCCGCCACGCAGCGCTGATTAAGCCCAAGTTCGATGCCGTGCTGCGCATCCTAGAAAAGCGCCTCGGCGAGTACGAGGTGGCGCAGTGGACCAACCCGAAGGGCGGCTACTTCATCTCCCTCGACGTCGTCGACGGCACCGCCAACCGCGTCTGGGAGCTCGCGCGCGATGCTGGCATCCTGCTCACCCAGGCCGGATCCGCCTACCCTTATGGCCAGGACGATAACGACCGCAATATCCGCCTCGCCCCAACCCTGCCGCCGCAGGAAGAGGTCGAGGCCGCGATGGACGGCGTTGCCACCTGCGTGCTGCTCGCCGCCGTGGAGAAGTTGGGGGCCTAAAATCAACGCCGACGAGTCTGCCCTGTGGCTGAGCGAGCTTATCCCGGCGCCGCTGGAGTTCCGCTACGTCGATAAGCGCCGGCTGGGCCTTGCCTCGCTTGCCGACGCCCAATCGCTCGCCCTCACCACCACCTTCAACACCACCGACACCGGCCTGCAAAACCAGGACGACGGCACCGATGTGCGCTGCGAGCTGCTCACGGTGGCGCGCACCGGGCAGCCCGAGGTGGCCGCCGCCATCAACGCCGCGGCTGACACCTTCGAAAAGGCCGGCGGCCTGCTGCCGGCGCAGCCGGGCGTGATGCTGCCGTCCATCCTCGATGTCCCTGACGTCACCGTGCACCACGGCCTGTTCATCGCGCCGTACCTGTGGGGCGGGCAGACCCCGCAGTTTCGCGAGGAGGGCCGCCTGACCCTCATCTTGCAGTTGGTCATGCTGACGGATTCGGAATATGCGTTTGGGGTAGAAGAGGGCGTCGGCAAGCTGCAGGCGGCGGTGGCCGAGCAGGGCATTGACCTGCTGGACTGGTCGCGCGAGGGTTAGCCGGTAAACTGGCTAACCGTGGCTTTATACCGGAAATATCGTCCAGCAACGTTCGCGGAGGTCGTGGGCCAAGAGCAGGTCACCACGCCGCTATCCGCCGCCCTTGATGCAGGGCGCATCAACCACGCCTACCTCTTTTCCGGCCCGCGCGGCTGCGGCAAGACCTCCTCGGCGCGGATTATGGCCCGCTCGCTCAATTGCGAGCACGGGCCGACCTCGACGCCGTGTGGCAAGTGCGATTCCTGCGTCTCCCTCGCCCCCGGCGGCCCTGGCAACCTGGACGTGACGGAGCTCGACGCTGCCTCGCACAACGGCGTGGAGGACATGCGCGAGCTGCGCGACCGCGCCTACTACGCGCCGGCCGAATCGCGCTACCGCATCTTCATTATTGACGAGGCGCATATGATTTCGCCCTCCGGTGCGAACGCGCTGCTCAAGGTGGTGGAGGAGCCGCCCGAGCACGTCATTTTCATCTTCGCGACCACGGAGCCGGAGAAAATCATCGGCACCATTCGCTCGCGTACCCACCACTATCCCTTCCGCCTGCTGACCCCGCCGGCCATGAAGGGCCTGCTGCAGCGCACCGTTGCGGCTGAGGGCGTACAGGTCGAGGACGCCGTGTACCCCATGGTTATTGAGGCGGGCGGCGGTTCCCCGCGCGATACTTTGTCTCTGCTGGACCAGCTGCTGGCCGGCGCCGGGCCCGATGGCCTGACCTACGATCTTGCCCGGCCGCTTTTGGGCGTCACCGATGTCTCGCTGCTTGACGACGCCATCGAAACCCTCGCCAACCAAGACAAACCCGGCCTCTTTGCGATGGTCGACCACGTCATCGAGGCCGGCCACGACCCGCGCCGCTTCGCCGTCGATTTGCTCGACCGTTTGCGCGATCTGATGATTCTGCAGGCCGTGCCTGGCGCCATCGATGCCGGTCTTGTCTCCGCGCCCACCGACCGCGCCTCCGTGCTCACCGCCCAGGCGCAGCGCTTTTCCGGCCCGCAGCTGACCTACCTGGCCTCCACGGTCAACGACCGCATCAGCGACCTCACCGGTGCGACTTCACCGCGCCTGCTGCTGGAAATCATGTGCGCGCATCTGCTTATCGGGTCCACCGGCCCCGCTGGCGCCGGGCCTGCACCTGCAGCGGCTCCCGCTCCCGCCTCCGCCCCCACTGCCAACGCTGCCGCGGTCTCGCCCGCGCCGGCTGGCCCTGCGACCCCGGGCGGTGCTCCCGCGGCCAACTCTGCCGTCGCCGGTGCTCAAGACCCCCAGTCCGCCGCTGCTGCCATCATCGCTCGCCGCCGCGCCAAGTCCCAGGAGCAGCAGGCTTCTGCCCCGTCTTCTGCTCCAACCTCTGCACCGGCCGCTCAGCCGCAGCCGAAGGCGCAGACCCCATCCCAACCGGAATCGCAACCGGATGCGCAGCCGAAGGCGCAACCCGAGCAGCCGGCAGCCGCCGAGGCGCAACGCACGCAGAAGCCTCAGGGCCAAGAGCCGCAGCCGCAAGCACAACCGCAGCAGCAAGAAGCTGGGGACCCGTGGCAGCGTGAGCGGCAAATCCCGCAGGCAGAGGTGCCCGAGCAGCAATCGGCGCAGTCGGCGCAGCCAGCACAGAGCGAGGCGCCGCACTCAAGGCCGGCCCAGGAGGAGCAGCGCGAGCCACTGGAGAAGCCCGTGCCGGCCCGCGCGGAGGAATCTGTCCAGGAAGCCAAGCCGGAATCTGGGGCGGAGTCTGGCGCAGAGAAGGCGTCGGAAATGGCGCAGCCGCAGGCGGCGGAGGAGCCGGCGCGCGACTTCGCAGAGGCCGTGAGGGAGAAATGGGTGGCGTTGAGGGGGAGCGTCGGAAAGCGGAATAAGGTGGCCGAAATCATGCTGGCCGAAGCCCGCGTGCTTGGCTTCCGCGATGGCACCCTGACGCTGGGGCACACCACCGGCGCGCTGGCCGAGCGCATCAACGCGCCCGCCAATAACGCCGTCATCGTGGAGGTGCTCAAGGAAGAGTTCCAGCGCGATGTGGCCGTGACCTGTGTGGTGGGTACCGACCCGAAGACCGCCGGTTTCGATGCCCCGCGGCCGCCGCAGCGCAAGGAAGCGTGGACGCCGAATCAGCCGGCGCGCGAGCCGGCCGACGACCAGGAGGCGGAGAGTAAGCCGGAAAGCGCGCCCGGGTGGCGCTCGCGCATCGCACGGGCGACGCAGGCGGCCAAGCAGCGCGATGAATCGCAGTTCAGCAACGGCGTGCCGCTGCCGCCCGAGCCTGAGCCGGACTTTGCCGCTCCGCCCGAGGAGCCGCCGGCCTACACCCGCGACGACGAAGAGCGCGACATGATGGAGGCCGCGCAGTCGACCGGCGAGATGGATCATCGCAGCGCTACCGAGGTAGCTATGGAGCTGCTGGAGCGCGAGCTGGGCGCCCGGCGTGCCTAATCGGCAAGCAGGGTACACTCGGGCGGTAGCGAAATTTACAGTTGAATTAGAAAGGAAACGACATGGCTGACCAAGACCCAATGCAGCAGGCAAATGACATGAACGATCTCATCGCGCAGGCCGCGCAGGTGCAGGCAGACCTGCAGAAGGCGCAGGAAGAAATCCTCGCCACCAACGTCGAGGGCCAGGCAGGAAACGGCCTGGTTAAGGTGACCATGACCGGCGGCGCCGAGCTCGTGGACCTGCAGATCGATAAGTCCGTCGTGGACCCAGAGGACGTCGACACCCTGCAGGACCTGGTCATGGGCGCGTTCAAGGAGGCCCACGCTGCGGCCGGCCGCCTGGCACAGGAGAAGATCGGCCCGCTGTCCCAGGGCATGGGAGGCCAGGGTGGCCCGTCTTTTGAGGATGTCTTCGGCGGCAACCAGTAGCCCGCACGATACGATAAAAGGCCGTTGCCCCGGTTGGGGCCGCGGCCTTTTGCTGATTTTGGGAGTAATTGATGTTTGAAGGACCTCTGCAAGACCTCATCGACGAGTTTTCGCGCCTGCCGGGCATCGGCCCGAAGTCGGCGCAGCGCATCGCGTTTCACGTTTTGCACATGGAACCCGAGGACATCGAGCGGCTGCAGAACGCGCTGGGCGCGGTGCGCGACGGCGTGACCTTCTGCCGCATCTGCTGCAATATTTCCCGCGAGGATGTCTGCCGCATCTGCATTAATTCGCAGCGCGACGCCTCGACCATTTGCGTGGTGGAAGAGCCGAAGGATATCCAGGTCATCGAGCGCACCGGAGAGTATGAGGGCCGCTACCACGTCTTGGGTGGCGCGCTGGATCCGCTAGCGAATGTGGGCCCGCGCGATCTGAATATTTCCACGCTGTTGCAGCGCCTGGGTGGCGTGCTGCCGGACCGCGAGCTGGCGGATTCCACCCCTGAAGCCCCGCTTTACGACGCCACCCCCACCATCCACGAAGTCATCCTCGCCACCGACCCCAATACGGAGGGCGAGGCCACCGCCGCATATCTGGTGCGGTTGCTGCGCGACTTCCCTGATTTGAAGATCACCAGATTGGCCTCCGGCATGCCGCTCGGAGGCGATCTGGAGTTCGTGGACGAGCTCACCTTGTCCCGCGCGCTCTCTGGCCGCCTGACCATTTAGCGCGGGTGAGCGCGCGAGCGCGGACTAAGGTACGGCAGCCGTGGGGCCGGTTCGCCCGCGGCCGGTGAACACTGGCGGCCCGTGTGCTTTGCTTGCCGTCCCGTTATCTGCGCTGCTGTGTATACCGCTGTGGCCGCTATGCATGCTGCTATGCGGGCTGCTAGGCGAAGCGTTGTGCCGGCTGGCGGGCGGGAGCCAGGCGATTCGACCACGGATGCGGGCCATGCGGCCGCGGCCCGGCAGGCCGTTGATGGAGTTGTGATACGGGCACAGCAGCGTCATGTTTTCGGGGTGGGTGAGGCCGCCGCGGGAGTATTCGATGAGGTGGTGGGCTTGGCATTCGGAGGCGGGGCGTCGGCAAGCGGGCCAGGCGCAGTGGGCGCCTTCGGCCTCGAGCATGCGGCGCTGCTTCGCGGAGGCCTGCCGGGTGCGGTAGAGGTTGACGGGGCCGCGCTCGGGGTGGATGAGCGTGAAGAGGCCGGCGCCGGCGAGGGTGCGGCGGACGAGTTCGGCGCCGGTGATGGTCGCGCCATTGGTCATCGCGAGGCGGATGTCGTCGCCGTCGCCGGCCAGGATTTTCAGGTAATCCGGCAGCTCGATGATGACATTGGTGGTCACGGTCGCGGGCGCGGCGGCGCGGGAACCGGTGAGCCAGGCCAGCGGGTCGGATTTGGCGGCGGCCCAGATATCGGCCATCTGCGCGGCGGGGCCGGTGAAACTCAGGGTGGTTTTCTCGCCGTGCATGATGCGGCGGCCGCCGTCTTCGCGCTCGGGCGGCGGGTTGATTTCGCGCAGCAGCCGGGTCGCCGCGCGCGAGACCTGCGCGGTGGTGCCGGCGGTGGCGCACAGCTTCTCGCGGAATTGCCAGCGCTTGGTGGGGTCAGAAATGCCGCGCGAGCGGCGGGCGATGAGCGCGAGGGTTTCCAGGCTGTGCTGGTTGCGGCGCGCGGCGGCTAGGGCGCGGGATTGGTAGCGCGAGTGGCTGGTGGGCGAGAGGAAGGCCGCGGCGGTGCGGCGCACGGTGCGCGCTTGGTCCGCGGGCAGGGGCAGGCTGGAGGCGGCGTGGGCCTCTTCGAGAAGTTCCACGCCGCGCTTAGCGATGTCGCCCAGCTGCTCCAATAACGTCATGCCCCGCAGCCTATGGGCGGGGGCAAGCCGCTACAAGGGGAAGCGGCCGAGCCTGTGGATAACTCGGGGGTTTCGCGGCCGCCGGGCGAAGTTATCCACAGGTTTGAGCCTATCTTTGGGAGCGCGGGGGCTCGGAGGCGTTAAAACGTTCGACGCGCAGGCGGTCGACGGCCGGAATCTCAATCGGCTCGAGGTCCGCGAGGGCCACGCCCATGGCCTGGGCGAGGAGGAGATCCGCCAATTGTGGGTTTCGGGCCAGCGCCGGGCCGTGCATATAGGTGGCGATGACGCTGCCTTGGACGGCGCCTTCGTAGGTGCGCTGGGCGGAGCCGTCGCTGAGATCGGCGGTGGCGGCCTGGTCGGCATTGCCATTGCCGCGGGTGAGCGTGCCGAGCGGCTGCGCGGAGGGACCGAGGACGGTGGCGCCTAGGTGGTTTTCAAAACCGGTCAGCGGCTCGGTGAGGTCCGCGGTGACACCGGCGCGGGTGGGCTCGGAGGCTACCTCGCCGATGGCGCGGTCCTGCATGCCGGCCGTGGTGGCGTCGAGCAGCCCGACGCCGTCGATAATGCGGCCGGAGGCGCGGAAGGATTCGCCTAGGACCTGCAGACCGGCGCAAATGGCAAAGACGGGGCGGCCGGCGTTAGCGGCGCGGGTAAGGCCGCCATCGGAAATCAGGTGGTCCGCGGCCAGGATCTGCGCGGTATCTTCGCCGCCGCCGAGGGTGTAGATATCCAGCGTCTCGGGCACCGGTTCGCCCAAGCGGATGGGGTGAATCTCCGCCTCGAAGCCGCGCATGCGGGCGCGCTGGCGCAGGACGAGGGCGTTGCCGTCGTCGCCGTAGGTACCGAGGACGTCGGGAAGCACTAGGCCGATATTAAGCATTGGTGGCCTCCTTGGAAAGCGCCTTCTTCAAATCGCGGAAGGCGGTGTAGTTGGCGAGGACCTCGATGCGGCCCTCCGGGCAGGCGGCGAGCGCGTCCATCGGGTCCGGGATGAGCTCGTGGGAGATATCGGCGTAGACCAGGCGCACGGCCAGGTCGGTGCCGCGCTCGCCGGCGGCCTTGACGCTTAAGCCATTGAAGCCTTCGAATTTCACGTCCCAGAGCCAGGACATGTCGATGCCATCGGCCACCTGGCCGTTGGTGGCGATGACCAGGCCATCGGCGCTGCGGTCCACCATGGACAGGGCTTCTTGCCAGCCGGCCGGGTTCTTGGCCAGCAGCAGGCGAATTTCGCGGCCCTTCCAGTGGATGGTGGAGTAGCGGCCGGCGACGTCGTCGATGCCCTCGGCGGCCGCAATGGCCTTATCGAGGTCCACACCGAAGCCCTGCACGGCCGCGGCGATGGCTTGGGCGGCGTTGCCCCGGTTCGCGCGGCCGGGCAGCGCCAGGTTCAGTGGGCGCTTGGCGGTCGGGGTGATGATGCCCCGCTTATCGACGCCCCAGGTAGGCTGCGGCCGGCGGAATTCGCGGCCGTCGGCAAGCGGCTTAACGGCGTACCAGTCATCCTCGGTGCGCACGACGTGCCCGCCGGTGCGCGGGCAGGTGACGGAATCGCCGAGCCAGCCGGCGCCGGCCGAGACCCAGATGACATTCTTGGCGTCATAGGCCACGGAGGTCATGAGCACGTCGTCGCAATTGGCGATGACGAGCATGTCTGGGTGAGCCTCCACGGCGCCGCGCAGCGCGCGCTCGATCTTGTTGATTTCGCCCACGCGGTCCAGCTGGTCACGGGTGAGGTTGAGCAGGACTAGGGCCTGCGGGTTGAGGTTATCGGCCACGTGGGGCACGTGCAGCTCGTCCACCTCGAGGACCAGGTGCGAGGCGTCTTTGCCGGCCATGAGCGCGGAGATGATGCCGGCGTCCATGTTGTCGCCGCCGTCGTTGGTAGCTACGGTGTGCTCGGCGCGGACCGCGGCGGCCAACATGCGGGTGGTAGTGGACTTGCCGTTGGTGCCGGTAACCAGCACGGCCGGGCGCCCACCACCCAGGTTGGTCATGATGGAAGGGTCAATGGCATTGGCGATTAGACCACCGATCATGCCGCCGGCGCCACGGCCGGTGGCGCGGGAAGCGGTGGTGGCCAGCTTCGCGGCGGTAGTGGCGGTGGTGGTGCGCAACTTCTTCAACGCACCCGGGACTCTAAAACTCATGTCCCCTAGGGTAGTCGGGCGGGCGGCCTAGTCGTTCTTTTTCCCCGCCGAGCCGCCAGAATTTCGTCGGCCCCTGCCGCGACCACCGCGGCCGCCGCGGCGCCGGCGCCGCTTGTTGTTCTTACCGCCGCCCTTTTTGTTGTGCTGCGGCGAGCGTTGGGCGCGCGGCGCAGGCTTAGCGGATTCGGGTTCGGGCTCGGCGTCTTCGATGCGCGTGAGGGCGTCAAGAAACGCGGCGTCCGACATAAGCGGAATGCCCTTGCGGTGGGCATGCATGGGCTTTCCCACCAGATCCGTGGTGACATTGCAGACAACCAGCGAGGACTCGCGGGTAAGCTTTTCCGAATAATTGAGCTCCTCGCGCATGAGCGCGGCGATGATGGTGTCCGGATCCTCGAGGATTTCCGGTGCGACCACGATTTCCATGCCGCGGCGCAGCTCCTTGCCCGGTTCGTATTTGCCGGGGTTGTGGTGCTGGACGGGGGCCTCGGCGGCGTCGACGCGCACGTGGGAGCGTTGCAGGCCGAAGCGATCGGCGCGCACGTCATCCGGCGCATAGCTGCGCACCGTGCCGCCTTCTTGCTGGCGGTAGAGCGCGATGAGCAGCTCGGTGTCCTCGCGGGAGGTTTCTGGCTCGGGCCGGCCGGCGCGCTCCACCGAGGCTTTCGGCGTGGCGTCCAGGCCGCTCTGCTTGGCGACGCCCCCCAACCGCACATCATTCGACCGCACCTGCTGCGCATAGGAGGTGGCCAAGGTATCGATAATGCGCACCGGCGTGGGGACGTGTCCGACCTTTTGGCGGCGCCGGCGGCCCTTGTTGCGGCCGCGGTTGCGCGCCCGGTTTTGGCGCGCGGCGGCCATCATGGCGCGGCGGGCCTCGGCGACGAGAAAGCCCCAGGTATAGGGGAGATCGTGGACGATGAGCGTGCGGCCGTCGATAAGCTTGTCCAGCGATTTAAGGATCTTGCCAAAAGCTGGTGCCTGCTCAATATCGGTGGTGCTCAGCCCGTGGAGGTGGCGCGGTCCGGCGTCGATATCGGGCTTGAGGACGGCGTGGAAGAGCTGGCCGTGTTCGCCGGCGTCGTTGAAAGCAACGGCGTCGATAGTCACGATGCGCCCGGTGCTGGGATGAATGCCGGTGGTCTGTAGGGTCAGCGCCACGAAGGGGTAGTCGGCCGCATCGGTGGATGAGTCGGCTTGCTGCTGCTGTGGCTTTTGGTTAGCCGCCTCCGGCGCGGCAGGTCGCTCGTGACGGGCAGGTGGGTGCGGCTTCGGCTTCGGTTTTGGCTTGGGCTTTGCGGCGTCCGGTTCGCCGGACGGTCGCACTGCGCGGCGCGGTCGGGTACGTCGCTGTTCTGTGCCCGGTTTGGGCGCTGTGGACCTGGCCGCGTGGCGCGAAGCCACCGTCGCGGGCGACGGCGCTGGGGCCGACGCCGGCGTGTGCTGCGGGGAGGGGCCAGGTGTGTTGTTCATTAAACTCAGTGTAGTATCCCGCATTTCGTGCAGGGGGACAGGGCGCGCCGCTTAATTTTCCGCGACGACGACGATGACCTTCGGCGGAGTCGTTGGCTCTTCGGGCTCCTCAGGTCGCCCCGGT
>ERZ1029886.280-NODE-280-length-10894-cov-6.046683_pt1 | contig 10894 bp, 10 predicted proteins | sample MGYA00519232_ERZ1029886 | MGnify/ENA primary metagenome ERZ1029886 (study PRJEB33666, sample SAMEA4610932) | skin metagenome | biome: Human-associated habitat; feature: Malodor aspect; material: skin | place: Philippines | collected 2015-08 ... | reverse complement strand
AGGTCGGGTTATGGAAGGCCGCGCGGTAAATGCGGGAAATATCCTCGGCCGAGGTAGACATGCCCGGGGCGTCGAGCCCGGAGTAGCTGGCCGCAAAGGTGGAATTCGTGCCGATCTCGGCCGCCTTATCATTGACCTTGCGCAAAGTGACCTCGTCGCCACCCAATTCCTGTGCCAGCGCGTGCGCGGCATCGTTGCCAGAAGCCATGAGCAAGCCCTGCAAAAGCTGCTCCACCGTGTACGTGCCGCCTGGGCCGATGCCCACCGCTGAGCCATCAATCTGTGCCGATTCTTCGCCCACCTCGACCTTCTGGTGCAGGTCCAACTCGTCGATGACCACGAGCGCTAGCAGCGCCTTAATGATGGAGGCCGGCCGGTACCGACCGTTAGGGTCCTTCATCGCGACGATCTCGCCGGTGTCGATATCGGAGACCATCCAGGCTGCGGCCACCACATCCTTATCCACTTTGAATCCTTCGGGCAGGGTGGTGCCGCAGGGCTCATCGCTGTTCACCGGAGGCAACGGGGTGGGGGAGGCCTGCCCAGGAGCGAGGCGCTCCGAGGTGGTGGTCGCCTTTTCCGGGCGTTCGGAGTGCGGGCATTTATCGGTATCCGGCGCGGCGGTACGCGTGGTGGTTGGAGCGGTCGGCGTTTCCGCCAGTGCTAGCGGCGGGCCGCTCGCCAGCACGGCGGCGAGAGAACAAGCGAGAATTCTTTTCATGACATGACACATCTTAGGCCCGTGCCTACGATGGGACGCATGCATGACGCGCCTTTGATTAGCCCTGAAAACAAGGACTCCGCCGCCGACGTGGTGGCCAAGCTTCCTAAGGTCTCCCTCTTTGAGACCATTACCTCCACGGCCGCTACGCCGGAGGAACTTACCGCGACCATCCGTGAGCGCTACGAGGCCCTGGCCGCAGACGGCGTGGTCTACGCGGAATTGCACCTGGATCCAGCAGCGATTGGCTTAGACGCTGCTACGGTCGTCGAAGCCGCCGGTGCAGCCCGCATTCCTTCTCTCGACTCCCGCATCGTTCTGGCTGGCACGGCCCCTGAGGCAGCAGTGCCTGACGACGCCCCCGTGGTGGGCTATAACCTGCCGCAGAACCAGGCGGGCGCGGCCGCAGACTTCCGCGCCGCCTACCTGCCCACCCAGATTCGCGTGGGCGAGGACTTTGCAGAGGTAGAGCGCGCCGCCCAGGCCGGCGTGAATCGCCTTATCCACCCGGTAAACATAATCGATGACTTCACTGCGAATATTGAAGGCATCGTGCCGGGCAAGGCCTCTGGCTACATCCGCGACCGCCATATCCCCCTGGTCTTTACCCCACTGGAGGAGGCCGAGGAGCTGACCGACCACCCACTGCCGCTGCTGCAGCAGCTGGGCTTTACCTGCACCATTTCCTCGGGCGAGACCACCTTGACCAAGCAGTTCCTCGCGCTGAGTGAGACCTTTGGCTACGGGCTGGAGGAATTTTTCGATCTCACCGTCAAAGCGGTGGAAAATTCCTTCGCTGACCAGGAATTACGGCAGCATCTGCTAGAAACGGTTATCCTGCCAGCATACGAGGAACTTTCAGACCCCGAGCTGGCAGGCCCAGACACTGAAGAGTCTTTGGCAGACGCCGCTGAAGAAACTACTGACTAAAGGAGAATTACATGCCTTCCGTACTTTTTGTTGTTACCGCCGCTGAGGAATGGACCCTGGCCGATGGCACCAAGCGCCCGACCGGTTATTGGGCCGAGGAGCTTATTGCCCCGCACCGCGTCTTCCAGGGCGCAGGCTGGGATATCCACTTCGCGACCCCGGGTGCGAAGGCTCCCGTGGTAGATGAGTACAGCCTTGAGGTACTGCCCGATAACGTGCGCATGGCGCAGGAGAATTACTTGGCGGAGTTGGGCGTGGCGCTGGAGAACCCGATGAACCTGGCCGATGTCAATGAGGAAGACTATGACCTCATTTTCTACCCAGGCGGCCATGGCCCGATGGAGGATCTGGCCTATGACCAGGATTCCGCGAAGCTGCTGCAGGCTCGCATGGATTCCGGCCGCGCGCTCGGCCTCGTTTGCCACGCCCCGGCAGCGATGCTGGCAGTGGATAACGAGAACTGGCCGTTCAAGGGCTACAAGATGACCGCCTTTAGCAATGCCGAGGAAGGCGAGGAGATGGTTGCCGCCGCTAAGTGGGCCTTGGAGACCCGCCTGCGCGAGCTCGGCGCGGATTACCAGGAGACCGATCCGATGTCCCCGAACGTCATCGTGGATCGCAACCTGTACACCGGCCAGAACCCGGCTTCCTCTGAGCCGCTGGCACAGCGTATTCTGCGCGATTTCTAAATGCGCATTTCGCGAGTCCTCAAGGCCGGGGCTGCCCTGACCGGTGTGGTCGGGGTAGCGGGCATGGCGGCGTATGCACTCAGCCGCCGGCCGTACCTGCGCGAGGTGGCACCGGGGCTGCGCAGCCCGATTTTGTACCTGCCAATGCATCTGCTTGCCGACGCCACCTTTGCCCGCGCCAGCCGCTTCTTTGCCAGCATCGATTTCTCCCGTCCGGTGCGGCACGCGGTGGATATTACGGAGTTTTCCGCTTCCTTCGACGGCCACGCCTTTAGCGCCCGCGTGCTTACCCCACGCGGCGATGCCCAGGGCGCAGCCACCGCTGGGCCGCGCCCCGTGGTCGTATGGACGCACGGCGGCGGCCATCTCATCGGTGGTCCGGCCATGTATGACCCGCAGAATGCTCGCATGGCGGCTGAGCTCGGTGCCATCGTGGTGGCCCCTCGCTACCACAAATCCACCCAGGAGCCGTTCCCCGCGGATCATGATGAGTGCTACGCCGCGCTGCGCTGGGTGCAAGAACACGGCGATAAGCTGGGCGGGGATACCTCGCGCATCGCCGTCGCCGGCGATAGCGCCGGCGGTGGCCTAGCCGCGGGCTTGGTCCAGCGGGCCTTTGATGAGGGCCATCCGGTCCGCGCGCTCGGCTTGGTCTATCCCATGCTGGATCACCGCACCACGGATAAGTCCGGTGCGGTGGGCCAATTCATCTGGACGGCGGGCCCGAACCGCGGCGCGTGGTCCATGTACCTGGGAGACGACCACCTGGATGTTGACCTGCCGCCCTATGCTTCACCGGCCACTCGCAGTGATCTTTCCGGCCTGCCGCCAACGTGGATCGGGGTAGGCGGCATCGACCTTTTCTGCGATGAATCCGTGGCCTTTGCCCAAGCCCTCGACGCAGCGGGCGTGGACACCACCCTCGACGTGTGGGCCGGCGCCTATCACGGCTTCGACCAGATTAAACCCAAGGCGCCGCAATCGCGCGAGCTTATCGACGCCCTCATTGACCACCTCCGCCGCCACCTCTAAAGTCACGTACTAAGGGAGGACGAGCGATGAAATACAACACGCACGTGTCGTGGGTCGTATTTTTCAGCAGCCTTATTGTTCTCGGTCTGATTCTGGGCGGAGTCTTTGGGATAGGTACCCTGGGCCGGTCCATGGTCGGACTCGGCTTGTTTATCGTATGGCTGCTTTTCGATAAATACATGCGCGACCGGAGCCGACTCCAAGAGCAAGAAGCACGCGCCGACTAGACGCACAAAGCCGCCCCCTTCTCCTCCCACTTGCTGTGAGTGGGGAGGAAAGGCGAGGCGGCGGATGCCACGCGCGGACCGGGCCGCGCGAACCGTACGGGTTTAGAACTTGGAGAAGCGCTTGATGAGCATATCTTCCAAGCCCTTCCAAGACTCGGCGTGCTCGTTATATGGCTTGGACGGTACGTAGCCGGCGTGCTCGGTGGAGCCGAGCATGTAGCCCAAGTAGTCCTGCAGGCGCGGGTGAGCCAGCATATAGGAGTTAATGGAATCGTCGCCGGCCCAGTCGGCGGCATCGGCGCATACCTCATAGCAGCGCGCCATCTGATCGGAATCGACGGCCTCCGGGCCCTTTTCGATATCGCGCACGATGCCGTTGAAGGAGTACTGATTATCCGGGTGGACCTGAACTTCTAGCTCGCCGGCATTAGCGGCGGCGACAACCTCTTCCCAGGTGGATACGCGGGCTAGGTCGTGGTCATCGTTGTCAATGATCCAGCGCACCAGGGTCTTCGGGGAGTCGAAGGTGAAGATCTCGCCCCACTTGCCCAAGAAGATGGGCTTGCCGTCCAGGTAGGTGCGCAGGGTGTAGACGGACTTGGACTGCGCGGTGATCTTGATGGGATCGATGCCGGCGGCGGCCCACGGGGAATTATCGTACGGGTCAGCGGCCTCGGCGGCGGCCTTGCGCTTTTCCTCGGCTTCCTTGGCCGCTGCAGCGGAGGCGGCAGCAGCAGAAGAGATGCGCTCCTTGGCATCGGAGACCTTGGCCGCATCAAAGTCATCGCTGGAGACCACGCGGACGTGCTCATCCAGGTCCTCGATGACCTTCTTCCAGTTGCCGGCGATGACGTGGCCCACGCCGGACCACTCGCTCATGCCCTGTTCGCCGGAGTAGTGGTCGGCGCCGCGGGAGACATTGCGCAGGATGGAGTGGGAGGCGAAGAAGATGGTGGTGTGCTCTGCACCAGCGACGTCGGCAAGCGCGGAGGCCATCTCCAGGTTGCGGGCCACCGTGGATACGTTCTGGTGGCTCGGGCGACCAGCCAGCGCCTCCGGCATGCCGATGAGGTCATACTCATCGCGCTTAGCCGGGGTAACGCGGTCCGCATCGCGGCCGGCAAACTGGTCCCACTGCGGGTGGTCCAGCAAATCGTGCTTGGTGCCAGACTCCACGAAGCACAGCAGCTCGGCGGGCGAGTTGAAGGCTAGGACGGCCTCGTCATCGCCCAGAAAGGCCTGCCACTCGGAGCCATGTTGGCGCCACTTGGGTGCCCAGAGGGTATAAAAATCGCCCTCGGTCAGCGAGAGCTTTACAGGTACAATTGCGCGGGTGCTCATGGCGTTTTAGTCTACCCAACGCCCTAAGCAGCGCGCGAGAGCGCACCGGCCTTAGACCGTGGGGCGCCAAAAGCCTTTGAATTGCATGCCCATATTCGTAGTGCGCAGCGGGTTGGTTTGCACCGGATCACCGGCCTCCACGATTTCGCCATTGCCGGAATACATTGCCACGTGCCCGTCCCATACCACCAGGTCACCGGGCTGCAATTGATCCGCACTGACCTGCTGACCAACCGCCTGCTGGTCCGCCGTGCGCGGCAAGTCCACTCCGGCCTGTGAATATGCCCATTGGGTAAGGCCTGAGCAATCGAAGCCACCGTTTCCAGTGCCACCCCATACGTAAGGCTGGCCCACTTGGCTCCTCGCCGCGGCGACCGCGGCCTGCCCGGCGGCCGAACCGCCCTCGGCAGAAGGCTCTGGTGCGGGCGGGGGAGAAGATTCCTCGTGTGCGGGAGCATCGGCGCCGGCACCAGCGCCCGCCGCGGATTGTTCTGGAAGAGCGGTGGCTTGTTGGGCGCCGGTGGGGCTTACTGGGGCATCGGCAAGCGCGGAGTGCACCGGCCGCTGCGCTACCGGCTGCAAGGACTGAGCGGCCGCGCTGAGATCGCCCATCAGGCGCTGCACGCGGGCAGTGGCCATGCCCAAGTGCTGGGAGATAAGCGCGCGCAGCTGAGCCAGAGCAGCGGCACGCGCCGATGGATCCAGCGATAGGAAACCCAGCGCGGTGGGCAGGGCCTGGCGCACCAGCTGCGTGGCGATGCCCACCAGGTCCCGGATGGTGCCCGCCACCAAGGTGCGAGCCTGGCTGAGCGCAGCAGAGATGGTTGCATTATCGAGATCGATATTTTTCGCCGACTCGAGTAGGGGAGCGGGATTGCCATGGGCGATGGCGGCCAAAGGCTCGGCGGCGGAAAGATCCGGCACGCGGGGAAGCTCTACCTCCGGAAGCTGCGTCGGTTGCATGGTGGCAATCTGCTTAAGCGCAGTATCGAGCATCTACATCGCCGCCCCAAGGTGCTGGCCTAGCGAGGCATCGGTGTCTTCTGCCTCGCGCGACATCTGGAAACCGGAGTGGGCAACCTGCCCCATATCGTTGCGCAGCACGCTCATGCGCGCGCCCACATTATCGAGCGCGGCATGCACCGCCTCATTGAAAGCGGTGAATGCGGAATCTTCAGGCAAAACGGGGTGGGGCGGATTCTCCCCTTGGGACTGGGCGTGCAGGTCGCGGGCGAGGTGGCGGGCATAGTCAGTATCGATCGTGAAAGGTCTCATGCCCTATTGGACTGCCCGATGGCCCATTTGGTTCCCAAAAAGTTTAAAGTGGTGGTCATGGACATCCACGTAGTAGACCACCCGCTTGCCGCCTCCCGCCTTACCCTCATGCGCGATGCGCGCAGCGATAACTCCGCGTTCCGCGCCGCCCTGAAAGACTTGGGCGCCATGCTTGTCTATGAAGCATCCCGCAACCTTGCCGTGGAGAACTTCGACTGCGCCACCCCGGTTTCTACCGCACAGGGCACCCGCCTGCAGGACCCGCCTATCATCGTGCCGATCATCCGCGCTGGGCTGGGCATGGTGGACCCGGCCCTGTCTATGATTCCGGATGCACAGGTCGGCTTCATTGGCATGGCGCGCAACGAAGAGACGCACGAGCCAGTGCCATACCTGGAGGCATTGCCGGAGGACCTGACCGGCCGCACGGTGTTCGTGGTGGATCCGATGCTGGCCACCGGTGGTTCTCTGCTGCACGCATTGCGCCTGCTTGCAGATCGTGGCGCCACCGATATCACCGCCATCTGCATGGTCTCGGCGCAGCCGGGTGTGGATGCGCTGGCTGAATCCGATCTGCCGGTGCGCCTAGTTACCGCCGCTATCGATCCTTCGCTCAACGAGGATGCTTATATCGTGCCGGGCTTGGGCGATGCCGGCGACCGCCTCTACGGTCCGCGCAATATCGACCTTTAAGGTAATCTTCTCCCTGGAAAGGCGACCGCACTTTCCAGGGGGAGAATATGAGTTTCATTCATCTAATGTGGTCGAGCTACGGCCACGGATTTTCGCAACAATTGCGGCGGGTGCGACAGCGTCGGGGGATTTCGCAGCAGGCGCTGGCGGAGATTTCTGGGGTCTCTCGCAGCCAAATTTCCAATCTGGAGCGCAACGAAAATGGCGTGCACGCCATGGCCGATCCGCAGCTGTCTACGGTATATAAGCTGGCCTTGGCCCTAGAAATCCCGCCAGCGGTGTTGCTGCCGGCTGGTGGGGACGTGGTGGAAGGGCATTTGACCGATTCCGCGGTGGCCGTTGCCGAGGACGTCGCGCCCTTCCCGCAAGGCTATGTGGACCGGCGTCGGTTTGCCGCCACGTGGAATGGCGCCCTGAGCTAGAGCACCCCGCATCACCACCTGAGTTACTGAACCGCATGGTCTAGTTGTAGACTTTGCACCCAGACGTATTTCAACGACAGGGAAGGCACGCGGATGATCTCGGAATTCATCAACGAGTGGTTCAATGCCCACCGTGCGGAGGTCATCGCGTGGCGGCGCCATATCCACCGCCACCCGGAAACCGCGAACCAAGAGGTGGAAACCACCAACTTCCTAGCCTCCATCCTGCAGGACTATGGCTTGGAGCCACAGCGCTTCCCACAGACCGGCCTCATGGTAGACATAGGCCCCGATACGGAACTAGGCCGGCTGGCCTTCCGCGCCGATATCGACGCCCTGCCGGTCACCGAGGTCACCGGCCTGGAATATACCTCTGAGGTTCCCGGCAAAATGCATGCCTGCGGCCACGATGTGCATACCACCGTGGCGCTCGGCCTGGCCTGTGCGTTGGCGGATTTTCAGCGCGTCCACGAACTGCCGCTGGGCATTCGCGTCATCTTCCAACCGGCCGAAGAGGTCTGGGTCGGCGGTGCGACCGACGTCATTGAATGGGGCGCGCTGGAGGGAGTGCATTCCATTTTTGCCATCCACGCCGAACCCAAGCTGCGCGTAGGGCGCATCGGTATTCGCGCCGGGGCGATCACGTCTGCTACCGACGTGGTGGAGCTTAATATCAAGGGCCCGGGCGGGCATACCTCCCGGCCGCACCTGTCGGCCGACGTTGTCTATGCCTTGGGCAAGGTGATTACCGAACTGCCCGCGCTGCTCTCGCGCCGCGTTGACCCGCGCACCGGCACCGTTTTGGTCTTTGGCCAGGTCAATTCCGGCTACGCCCCGAACGCCATTCCAGAGACCGGCAGCCTGACCGGCACCATGCGCACGGCCGATATTGGCATCTGGCGCGATATGCAAAGCCTCTTTACCGAGCTGGTGGAGCAAATCCTCGCGCCGGTTGGCGTTGAGCATGAGCTGACCTACAACCGGGGTGTTCCGCCGGTGCTTAACGACGACGTCGCCACCGCCCTGCTTGCCTCCGCCGCCCAATCCATCGACCCGCAGGCCGTCGTGCAAGCCCCGCAGTCCTCCGGCGGCGAGGACTTTTCCTGGTACCTAGAAAAGGTCCCCGGTTCCATGGCGCGGCTTGGCTGCTGGTCCGGCGAAGGCGAGCAGCATGACCTGCACATGGGCGATCTTATCGTGGACGAGCGGGCTATTGGCGTGGGCATCAAGCTCTTCGGTGCCGTGGTTGAGCAGTTCATAGGGGAGAATGCGGAGACAGACTAACGCGCTGAAAGGTTCTACACGTTAAACTCGTAGGCGACTTTTACTGTGGAGCCTATAAAGGAGCAAGTGCGTGTTGAACCAGACCAAGCGAATCGTCATCATCGGCGGCGGCCCGGCAGGCTATGAGGCAGCGTTGGCAGGTGCTAAATATGGTGCAGAAATCACCATTATTGAAGACCAAGGCATGGGCGGCAACAGCGTTATCTTGGACTGCGTTCCTTCCAAGTCCTTCATCGCTGGTGCCAATATTAAAACCGACCTGCGCCGTGCTGAGGATATGGAACTTAACCAGGGCATTGGCCAGGCCCATCTTTCCTTGACCGCACTGAATAAGCGCGTGCAGGATCTCGCAAGCAAGCAGTCCTCCGATATCCGCGCCACCGTGGAATCCCTGGGCGCACGCGTTATCGATGGCCGCGGCTATTTCCCAGAAGACCAGGAAGCCGATGCCTTCGGCGGCCACAAGGTTACCGCCGTATTTAACGAGGACGGCCACGAGGAAACCATTAACGCAGATCTGGTCTTGGTAGCCACCGGCGCCACCCCTCGCATTCTCCCCGGCGCTCAGCCGGATGGCGAGCGCATCCTCACCTGGCAGCAGGTATACAACCTCACCGAGCTTCCTGAGCACCTCATCGTCGTCGGCTCCGGCGTGACCGGCGCCGAGTTCGTCTCCGCCTTCGCTGAGTTGGGCGTGAAGGTCACCATGGTTGCCTCCCGTGACCGCATTTTGCCGCATGACGACGCCGACGCAGCCGACGTCCTCGAGACCGTGCTGAGCGAGCGCGGTGTGGAACTGGAAAAGAACTGCCGCGTGGAAACCGTCAACCGCACCGAGGACGGCAACGTCCTGGTCACCACGCAGGACGGCCGCGAAATCACCGGCTCCCACGTCATCATGTCCATCGGCTCCATCCCGAATACCCAGGACCTGAAGCTGGAGAACGTCGGCGTGGAAACCGCCAAGTCTGGACACATTCAGGTCGACCGCGTCTCCCGCACCAATATCGCCGGCATCTACGCCGCTGGCGACTGCTCTGACCTCTTCCCGCTGGCGTCCGTCGCCGCGATGCAGGGTCGCGTGGCCATGTACCACGCACTAGGTGAGGGCGTTTCCCCTCTGCGCCTGAAGACCGTGGCCAATGCCGTCTTCACCCGCCCAGAGATTGCCGCCGTCGGTTTCACCCAGGCCGAAATTGAGGCCGGTGAGGTCGCTGCCCGCACCATCACCATGCCGCTCAATACCAACCCACGCGCCAAGATGCGTTCGCTGCAGCACGGCTTTGTCAAGCTCTTCTGCCGCGCCACCTCCGGCCGCGTGATCGGCGGCGTCATCGTTGCGCCGACCGCCTCCGAGCTCATCCTGCCCATCGCCATGGCCGTGACGAACCAGCTCACCGTGAACCAGCTGGCCGATTCCTTCGCCGTATACCCGTCCTTGTCCGGCACCATCACCGAGGCTGCTCGACGTCTCGTTGCCCACGACGATTTGGAGTAAACCGGACCGTCTCCGCCTCTAGTACAGCGGCAGCGTAAGACAAGAATTCCCCCGGCTCCAGAGACTGCAGTCTTCTTGGAGGCGGGGGAATCGGTGCATTTAACACCGGGGCAGGTTAAGGCTGGATTCGTCGCGCTATGAAGTGGATGCCAGCCGAGCAAATGATGATGCTTAAGCCCGTGAAGAAGAATAGGCCTGGCCAGGGTGCGCTAATTCTCATTTCCCCGAAAGCCTCGATAAGGGTAATCAGGAGACCATTTGCTAACGCTAGGCCCACAATAATGCCGATGATGAACAGAATTCGCGCTAGGAGGGAGCTTTGATTGGCGCTACTTACCACCGACCCTATGATCGCGCCAATATATCCGACCAGCAGGTGACCGCAGGAGAAGCTGCCGTACGTGGCTATGTAGCTAAGAATGGGACTTGTGCCGAATACGCTGGAGGTAACTATCCAGGAAGGAAAAATATCGTCCCCGCCCTGCCGGGCGATGTAGTAGATAACCCAGGCTACAGCGCCGAAACTAAGTGATCCTAACCACAATGTTGCATGCATGCTGGCGAACCATTTGCGAGGTCTTATTCCTAAGCCGCGCAAAGCACGATATTCGGTAGCAGCGAAAGCGCAGTAGATTCCCCAGAGAAGGATCGCTACAAAGTCCCAGTAAAACCCTGCTGGACCAACTGCCGAGGAGTCATTGCGCAATAAGTAAGGCAGTGCCCACAGCAGCACGACGATGATGCTTATGACGGTGAGCGCCTTGGAGGCGTTGAGATTAAAG
>ERZ1029886.276-NODE-276-length-11051-cov-4.886595_pt1 | contig 11051 bp, 8 predicted proteins | sample MGYA00519232_ERZ1029886 | MGnify/ENA primary metagenome ERZ1029886 (study PRJEB33666, sample SAMEA4610932) | skin metagenome | biome: Human-associated habitat; feature: Malodor aspect; material: skin | place: Philippines | collected 2015-08 ... | reverse complement strand
TCGGTCAGGAAGAGGACGACGAGCACGGCCCGCCGCCGATCGCGACGGGTGCCGACGATGCGTGAGCCGCTCGCCGCTTCGCCGCGGGAAGGGAAGAACCATGTCACTGCTTGAGCTCGAAGACGTCGTCGTGCACTACGGCGCGATCGAGGCGCTGCAGGCCATGCCCGGCCCGGCGCGTGCGCTGCTGCCCGGCCTGCTCGCCGACCGCGATGCGGACGTGCGCCTGCTGTCCGCGGAGATCGCCCGCGGCCTTCCGGCCGCCGAGGCCACGGCGCCGGGCGGACACCCCACGAGGTCGGCCGCGCTGGCCACTGACGCCACCGCGAACCGATGCGGCTGCAGCTGCTCGACCGACGCCGCGGTCAGGTAGGTCCGCTGCGCCACGATCCCGTCAGCCACCGGCCCGCCTCGCGGAGCGATCACGAGCGGGACCATGCCCGCGTCGTGGATGCCCTGCACGGCGTCGCCGAGCTCCTTCTCGTCCACCTGCGGGCCCACCACGAGGCCGACCTGGCGGCCGTCCACCGGCCAGGTCTGCCCGATCTGGGACAGCGCCGGCGAGGGCTGCACGTCCGCAGGGGCCTCGGCCGGCTCCGGGACCTCGAGGCCCAGGCCGTCCGCCACGGTCTTCGCCAGGCGGGCGTCGATCGCGGCGAGGGCACGCAGCTGGCGCACGCGGATGGTCTCCTCGTAGCACTTGGCGAGCTCGAACGTGTACGCCTGCGCCACGTGCTCGCGCTCCACCTCGGAGAGGGAGAGGAAGAACAGGCGCGCCTGCGAGAAGTGGTCGTCGAAGGAGGCGGCGTGCGCGCGCTCCTTCACCGACGCCGGCAGCGGCTCCGGGTGCTCGATGAACGCGTGGTCGTCCGCGGGGGTCTCGTACGGCAGGCCGCCGTCGAGCGAGTTGGGCCGGTACGGCGCCACGCCGCGATGCACGGCGCTCTGGTGGAAGCCGTCACGCAGCATGTCGTTGACCGGGGCGTGCGGGCGGTTGATGGGCAGCTGGTTCCAGTTCGGCCCGCCGAGGCGGGTGAGCTGCGTGTCCAGGTAGGAGAAGAGGCGGCCCTGCAGGAGCGGGTCGTTGGTGACGTCGATGCCGGGCACGAGGTTGGCCGGGTTGAAGGCCACCTGCTCCGTCTCCGCGAAGTAGTTGGACGGGTTGGCGTTCAGCGTCATGCGGCCGAGGGGCTGCACGGGGGCGAGCTCCTCCGGGACCAGCTTCGTGGGGTCGAGCAGGTCGATGCCCTCGAACATCTGCTCCTCGTTGTCCTCGAACACCTGCACGCCGAGCTCCCACTCGGGGAAGGCGCCGGCCTCGATCGCGTCGGCGAGGTCACGCCGGTGGAAGTCCGGGTCCATGCCGTTGGTGAGCAGCGCCTCCTCCCAGGTCACGGAGTGCACGCCGAGCATCGGCTTCCAGTGGAACTTGACCAGCACGGTGGAGCCGTCCGCCGCGATCAGGCGGTAGGTGTGGACGCCGAAGCCCTCCATCATGCGGTAGGAGCGCGGGATGCCGCGGTCGGACATGTTCCACAGGGTGTGGTGCTGGGCCTCGGTGTGCAGGGACACGAAGTCCCAGAACGTGTCGTGCGCGGACTGCGCCTGCGGGATCTCGCGGTCCGGGTGCGGCTTCACCGAGTGCACCACGTCCGGGAACTTGATGGCGTCCTGCACGAAGAACACGGGGATGTTGTTGCCCACCAGGTCCCACGTGCCCTCGTCCGTGTAGAACTTGGTGGCGAAGCCGCGGGTGTCGCGGGCCAGGTCCATGGAGCCGCGGGAGCCGGCCACGGTGGAGAAGCGGACGAACACCTCCGTCTCCTTGTCCTTGGCGAAGAGTCCGGCCCGGCTGATCTTCGCGGCGGTGCCGTAGCCGCGGAACACGCCGTGGGCGCCGGCGCCGCGGGCGTGGACCACGCGCTCGGGGATGCGCTCGTGGTCGAAGTGGCTGAGCTTCTCCCGCAGGTGGTGGTCCTGCAGCAGGGTGGGGCCGCGGCGGCCGGCCTTGAGCGAGTGGTCCGAGTCCTGCAGGCGGACGCCGTGCGCGGTGGTCAGGTACGGGCAGCCCTGCGCGGCGGTCGCGGGGTCGGCGCCGGTGTCCTGGCCGGTGGGGGAGACCTGTGCCGGACCGCGCTGGTCCGGGGCCGGGACGGCCACGGGCTGGTCCGGGTGGGTGAGGGCGGTGTGCTCCTCGAGGTCGGGGGTGATCGGCCCCGGCGTGCCGGGGATGTCGGGCTGCTGGGTGGTCATCGCGTCTGCTCCTGTGGTGTCGACGTGCCGCGCGGTGCCGCGCGGATCGGGGGCGGAGGACGACGGCGGCCGATGCGGGCCGACGTCGTGCCCGGTCCCCAGCGTGGCGGCTGGCCCCAGCGCTGACCAGGGCTGACGGCCACCGGCAGGGGCCTGGCTACCCTGGGGGCATGAGGATCAGCGTCGGACAGTTCGGGCCCGTGGGCGACGTCGAGGAGAACCTGGCCGTGATGGCCCGCCTCGCCGCCCGCGCCGCGGGCGAGGGGGCGGACCTCCTGGTGCTGCCCGAGGAGGCCATGCTCGGGGCCCGCGAGGTGGGGGAGGAGTTCCCCGACGCCGTCGCCACGGCCTGGGAGCCGTTCGCCGCGGGCCTGGCCGCGCTGGCGCGTGAGCACGGGATCGCCGTCGTCGCGGGCGGCTACGAGCCGGGACCGGACCGGCGTCCCTACAACACGCTGCTGGCGGTGGGCGCGGACGGCGCCCGGCTGGGTGCGTACCGCAAGCTCCACCTCTACGACGCGTTCGCGCACCGCGAGTCGGACCGGATCACCCCCGGCGACGGCGGCGTCGCGGCGATCGAGCTCGGCGGGCTCCGCCTGGGCCTGCTCACCTGCTACGACCTGCGCTTCCCCGAGCTGTCCCGGCGTCTGGCGGTGGAGGGCGCGGACGTGCTCGTGATCCCCGCGGCGTGGTTCTCCGGCGAGCACAAGGTGGACCACTGGCGCACCCTGCTCAAGGCCCGCGCGGTGGAGAACACGGTGTGGGTGGCCGCGGCCGACACGTGCTCGGACGGCACCGTGGGCCACTCGATGATCGTGGACCCGCTGGCGCTGCCCGTCGCCGAGCTCGCCGACGAGCGGGAGGCCGTGGTGACCGCGGAGGTCACCCGCGAGCGGATCGACGAGGTCCGGGAGTTCCTCCCCTCGCTCGCCAACCGCCGCACCGACGTCCTCTGAGCCGCCCCCCGCCCGGCGGACGGGTCACCATTACCCCCTCGGGCTGGGAAAAGCCTAAAATCACGTCAGACGTGCAACCAGACGGGCGCCCCGGCGCTCGGAACGCGCCCCGCCCGGGGCGGGACGGGAGATCAGAGATGACCATCAACGCCGACGGCAGCCACGCCGTCCAGCCCCACACCGCGAACGCCCACACCGCCCCGGCCCGCCCCGTGCGCCACGCCGTGGTGGAGGAGGAGGTGCTCGAGCCGCTGCGCCCGGTGGACGGCTGGGGCTTCACCAACCGCGTCATCCTCGTCTCGGTGCTCGTCGTGATCATCGGCAACGTCGTGCGCGTGCTCACCGGCGACCTGGGTGATCCGAACGGCTCCGTGGCGCTGGGCGAGACCGGCCACGGCTGGGTCGTGCTGGTGCAGTCGTTCATGTTCGGCCTGGTGGGCGGCGCCCTGGCGGGCGCGGCCGGCTACCTGGTCGTGCTGCTGATGGGCGGGGCTGCCCGCTCCGTCGTGCGCTACGTGGTCGGTGGCGTGGTCGGCGGCTTCCTCGGTGCCGTGGGCCTGTTCGCGGTGTTCTCCAACACCGTCCTCTACGGGTCGGGCCTGCACCTGTTCTGGATGCTGCCGGTGGCCGGCCTGCTCGGCGGCCTCTGGGCGGGCGTCGTCTCCTCCCGCCGCTGATCCCCGCAACCGGCGCCTCGGGCGCCGGCCGCAGAGAAAGGCCCCGGTTCCGGCTCTCGCCGGGCCCGGGGCCTTCTCCGTCATCACTCGCACCTTCGATGAGGTGGCTTCAGCCTACGAACTCGCCTTGGGCTTTCCAGGGGAGTCGGCTGGGCGTTCCCTGGGAGTGTCGGCCGCCCCGAGCAGGTGCGCGAGCTCGCCGGTGGCGGCGACGAGGGCCGCCCCGCACCGGTCCGCCAGCTCGTCCGTGCAGCGGTAGGCCGGCACGAGCGTGCTGAGCGCACCGACCACCGTGCCCGCCACGCTGATGGGGGCGGACAGCGAGGTGACGTCCTTCTCCACGGAACGGGTGCGCAGCGTGTAGTCCCCCGCGGCCACGCTGCCGCGCAGGGCGTCGCCCACGGCCGTGCCCGCCAGGGGGACGGTGCGTCCGACCCAGTTCGTGTGGCGGACCGAGTGCGTGCCCTCCACGATCGCCAGGTAGACGGCGGAGTCCGGAGGGGTCGTCACCGAGAGGTAGACGGATTCGCCCGTGGCGGCCACGACGTGGTCCATCGGCCCGCGGGCCAGCTGCACGAGCGAGTCCCGGGAGAAGGCCCGCGCCCCGAGCTGGATGAGGCGCACGCCGGGGCGGTAGGCGCCGTCGTCGTCGCGGGCCACGAAGCCGGATCCCTCGAGGCTGCGCAGCAGGCGCAGCGCCGTGGACGCCGGCAGCTCCGTGGCGCGGGCGGCCTCGGTCAGGCTCAGCCGGGGCTGCTCGGTGACGGCGGCGAGCAGGTCCAGGGCCCGGTCCACGGTGCGCGTCGAGGCGGTGGGGGTGGTGGTCATGACAGGGAGCGTAACGGGTGCGGGACACGCGGATCGGGCTTGCGCGTGAGCCGAGTCACTGTTTCAATGTTCGGAAAGTGCATGCCGAGCCGTGAAATCACCGGGGCCACCCGTCCCGGCGGCGCACGCACCCCGTCGAGAGGAACTGCCATGGCCGTGGGCTTCACCCAGCACGACCCGTCCCGCACCATCCGCGCCCCGCGCGGCACCGAGCTCTCCGCCAAGTCCTGGCAGACCGAGGCCCCGCTGCGGATGCTCATGAACAACCTGGACCCCGAGGTCGCCGAGCGTCCCGAGGACCTCGTCGTCTACGGCGGCACCGGCCGCGCGGCCCGCTCCTGGGAGGCCTACGACGCCATCGTCGCCACCCTCAAGGACCTCGAGGAGGACGAGACCCTCCTGGTGCAGTCCGGCAAGCCGGTCGGCGTCGTCAAGACCAACGTGTGGGCCCCCCGCGTGCTGATCGCCAACTCCAACCTGGTGGGCGACTGGGCCGACTGGAAGACCTTCCGCGAGCTCGAGGCCGAGGGCCTGATGATGTACGGCCAGATGACCGCCGGCTCGTGGATCTACATCGCCACCCAGGGCATCCTGCAGGGCACCTACGAGACCTTCGCCGCGATCGGCCGCAAGCGCTACGACGGCTCCCTCAAGGGCACCCTGACCCTCACCGGCGGCTGCGGCGGCATGGGCGGCGCCCAGCCCCTGGCCGTCACCCTCAACGGCGGCGTCTGCCTGATCGTGGACGTCTCGGAGGACCGCCTGCGCCGCCGCATGGGCAAGCGCTACCTGGACGAGGTGGAGACGGACATCGACAAGGCCGTCGAGCGCGTCATGCAGGCCAAGCGCGACGGCGAGGCCGTCTCCGTGGGCCTCGTGGGCAACGCCGCCGAGGTGTTCCCCGAGCTGCTCGAGCGCCAGAAGGCCGGCACCGTCGAGATCGACATCGTCACCGACCAGACCTCCGCGCACGACCCGCTGTCCTACCTGCCGATCGAGATCGACGAGAAGGACTGGCACGCCGAGGCCGAGGCCGACCCGGACACCTTCACCAAGAAGGCCCAGGAGTCCATGGCCCGCCAGGTCGAGGCCATGGTCGGCTTCCAGGACATCGGCGCCGAGGTGTTCGACTACGGCAACTCCATCCGCGACGAGGCCCGCAAGGCCGGCTACTCCCGCGCGTTCGAGTTCCCGGGCTTCGTCCCGGCCTACATCCGCCCGCTGTTCTGCGAGGGCCTCGGCCCGTTCCGCTGGGCCGCGCTCTCCGGCGACCCGGAGGACATCCGCGTGACCGACGAGGCCCTGAAGGAGCTGTTCCCCGAGAACGAGCACCTGCACCGCTGGCTCGACGGCGCCGCCGAGTTCGTGGAGTTCGAGGGCCTGCCGGCCCGCATCTGCTGGCTGGGCTACGGCGAGCGCCACAAGGCCGGCCTGCTCTTCAACCAGCTCGTGGCCGAGGGCAAGGTCAAGGCGCCGATCGTGATCGGCCGCGACCACCTCGACTCCGGCTCCGTGGCCTCCCCGTACCGCGAGACCGAGTCCATGCTGGACGGCTCCGACGCGATCGCCGACTGGCCGCTGCTGAACGCGCTGACCGCCACCTCCTCGGGTGCCACCTGGGTGTCGATCCACCACGGCGGCGGCGTCGGCATCGGCCGCTCCATCCACGCCGGCCAGGTCGGCCTGGCGGACGGCACCGAGCTGGCCGCGGCCAAGCTCGAGGCGCTGCTCACCAACGACCCGGGCATGGGCGTCATCCGCCACGTCGACGCCGGCTACTCCCGCGCCGCCGAGGTGGCGAAGGAGCGCGGCGTCCGTGTGCCCATGGAGGCCACGATCCGGGACTGACCCCGGTCACGTCGTCGGACGACGACGGTGCCGCCGCGCCGTCGCCGTCCGACGACTTCACCGCCGCGAGCCGGACGGGCGCCCGCCCGTCCGGCTCGCGATCGAAAGGACACCACGATGGACTCGTCCCGCCCCGCAGACCACGAGCTGCACACCGACACCACCGCGATGGCCGCGATCGAGGCCGACGCGCCCCGCCCGCCGGCGCGCTGGCGCATGATCGTCTACTCGGCGATCGGCATCGTCATGTTCTTCGTGCCCGTCACGATCAACGGGGCGAGCTCCATCCCGCTGGACCACCTGGTGACCTGGGTGCGCGGGCTGCTCGGCCCGGCCGACCGCTGGGTGGGCCTGGCCATCATCGCCGCCGGCGCCGTGTACCCGTTCGCCTCGGGCCGCTGGCGCACCAGCACCACCCGGACGGTCTTCGCCTTCCTCGCCGTGCTCGGCCTGGTCGCCTCGGCGATGGTCGTGTTCGGCGTGGGCCCGAGCTGGATCCTGGACGAGAGCATCGGCCCGTTCCTGATGGACAAGCTCGTGGTGCCCGTGGGCCTGATCGTCCCCATCGGCGGCGTCTTCCTGGCCCTCGTGATCGGCTACGGCCTCATGGAGTTCGTGGGCGTCTACCTGCGCCCGGCCATGCGGCCGATCTGGCGCGTGCCCGGTCGCGCCGCCGTCGACGCCGTCGCCTCCTTCGTGGGCTCCTACGCCCTGGGCCTGCTGCTGACGAACCGCATGTACACCGGCGGCCGCTACACGGCCCGCGAGGCGGCGATCATCGCCGCCGGCTTCTCCACGGTGTCCGCGACCTTCATGGTGATCGTCGCCAAGACGCTGGGCCTGATGGACATCTGGCTCTGGTACTTCTTCGGCACCCTCGTGGTGACGTTCGTGGTCACGGCCATCACCGTGCGCATCCCGCCGCTGAGCCGCATCCCGGACGAGGTGTACCCCGGCGCGGTGCACTCGCCCGAGCAGGCCGTCACCCGGGACCGCTTCCGCGTGGCCCGTCGCGCCGCCGAGCAGACCCTCGCCGAGGCCCCGTCCCTGCCGAAGAACATCTGGGTCAACTTCCGGGACGGCCTCGTGATGGTGCTCCAGATCCTGCCCTCCATCATGTCCGTGGGCCTGATCGCCCTGGTCCTGGCCACGTACACGCCCGTGTTCGAGTGGATCGGCGTGATCTTCTACCCGCTGTTCTGGGCGCTCGGCTACTCCGACCCCGGCCTGCTGGCCTCGGCCTCCGCCACCTCGATCGCCGAGATGTTCATCCCGGCCACGATGGCGGCCGGTCACGAGGACCTCGTCGCCCGGTTCGTGATCGGCGTCGTCTGCGTCTCCGCGATCATCTTCTTCTCCGCGGTGGTTCCTGCCATCCTGGCCACGGACATCCCCGTGAAGATGTGGCACCTCCTGGTGATCTGGGTCGAGCGCGTGGCGCTCACCATCGTGCTGGCCACGCCGCTGGCCCACCTGGTGGCCGCGCTCACCTGAGGCCCACCCCACCGCCCCACCCCCGTCCGTCCCGCAGAGAGGCCCCCATGCGCTCCACGCTCATCACCGACATCGCCGAGCTGACCACCGTCGACCCCGAAGGGCGGGTGCTCACGGACGCGGCCGTCGTCGTCGAGGACGAGCGCATCGCCTGGATCGGCCCCGCCGCGGACGCCCCGGAGGCGGACGACCGGGTGTCCGTCGAGGGCCGCGCCGTGCTGCCCGGCTGGGTGGACTCCCACACGCATCTCGTGTTCGACGGGGACCGCTCCGCCGAGTTCGAGGCCCGCATGGCCGGCGAGTCCTACGCGGCCGGCGGCATCGGCGTGACCACCTCCGCCACCCGTGCCGCCTCGGACGACCGCCTGGCCGAGCTGGTCCGCGGCCGGGTGGCCGACGCGGTGGCCGGCGGCACCACCTACCTCGAGACCAAGACCGGCTACGGGCTCACCGTGGAGGAGGAGGCGCGCCACGCGCGCCTGCTGGCCGGGCTGCGCGAGGAGGGCCTCGTGGACGAGGTGACCTTCCTCGGCGCCCACCTCGTGCCCCCGGGCCGGGACGCGGAGGACTACCTCGACGACGTCGTCGGACCGATGCTCGAGGCCGTGCGGGAGCACGCGGGCTGGGTGGACGTGTTCTGCGACACCGGCGCCTTCGACGCCGAGCAGACCCGCCGCGTGCTCGCCGCGGGTGTGGCGGCGGGCCTGGGCGTGCGCCTGCACGGCAACCAGATCGAGCAGGGCCCGGGCGTGGGCGTGGCCGTGGAGTTCGGCGCCGCCTCCGTGGACCACGTCAACCACCTCTCCGACGCGGACGTCGAGGCCCTGGCCGGCACCTGGACCGGCTGGGACCGCGCCTCGGCCACCGGCACGCCCGGCACCGTGGCCGGCTGCCTGCCCGCGTGCGACCTGTCCACCCGCGCCCCGCTGGCGCCCGCGCGTCGTCTGCTCGACGCCGGCATCGAGGTCTCCCTGGCCTCGAACTGCAACCCGGGCACCAGCTACACCACGTCCATGAACTTCAACGTGGGCACCGCCGTGCTGCAGATGCACCTGACCCTCGCCGAGGCCGTGCGCGCCGCCACCCTCGGCGGGGCCCTCGGCCTGCGGGCGCAGGACCGCGTCGGCAGCCTCGAGGTCGGCAAGCGCGCCGACCTGCACGTGCTCGACGCCCCCGCCGCCATCCACCTGGCCTACCGCCCCGGCATGCCGCTGACCCACGCGGTCTGGCGCGCGGGCCGCCGGGCCGTCTGATCGACCGACAGCAAGGAGAACGCATCACCATGACCACCCCTCCCGCCACCGTCACGCTCGGCACGTCCGGGGCCACCCTGGACGACGTCGTCGCCGTGGCCCGCCACGACGCCCGCGTGGTGCTCGCCGACGACGTGCTCGAGACCGTCGGCGCGGTGCGCCGCCACGTCGAGGCGCTGGCCGAGGCCGAGACCCCCACCTACGGCGTGTCCACCGGCTTCGGCGCGCTCGCGGACAAGCACATCCCGCTCGAGTCCCGCGCGCAGCTGCAGAAGTCCCTGATCCGCTCCCACGCCGCCGGCATGGGCCCCGTGGTGGAGCGCGAGGTCGTCCGCGCGCTGATGTTCCTGCGCGCCACCACGCTGGCCTCCGGCCGCACGGGCGTGCGCCCCGTGGTGGTCGAGACCTTCGTGGCCATGCTCAACGCGGGCATCACCCCCGCCGTGCGCGAGTTCGGCTCCCTGGGCTGCTCCGGTGACCTCGCCCCCCTCTCCCACGTGGCCCTGGCGCTGATGGGCGAGGGCGACGTCGTCGGGACGGACGGCGCGCTGCGTCCGGCCGGCGAGGCGCTCGCCGAGGCCGGGATCGAGCCGGTCGAGCTGCGGGAGAAGGAGGGCCTGGCCCTCGTCAACGGCACCGAGGGCATGCTCGGCATGCTGATCATGGCGCTGGCCGACCTCGAGGAGCTCGCCGACACCGTGGACCTCACCGCCGCGATGTCCGTGGAGGCGCTGCTCGGCACCGACCGCGTGTTCGTGCCGGAGCTGCACCTGCCGCTGCGCCCCCACCCGGGCCAGGCGACCTCCGCCGACCGGATGCTGAAGATCCTGGCGGGCTCGCCGATCGTGGCCAGCCACAAGGAGGGCGACTCCCGCGTGCAGGACGCCTACTCGCTGCGCTGCGCCCCGCAGGTGGCCGGCGGCCTGCGCGACACCCTCGCGTACGTGCGCACCGTGGCCGAGCGCGAGCTCGCCGCCACCGTGGACAACCCGGTGGTGCTCGACGACGGCCGGGTGAGCTCGAACGGCAACTTCCACGGGGCGCCCGTGGCGTACGTGCTGGACTTCCTGGCCATCCCGGTGGCCGACGTCGCCAGCATGTCCGAGCGCCGCACCGACCGCATGCTGGACCCGGCCCGCTCGCACGGGCTGCCCGCGTTCCTCGTGGACGACCCGGGCGTGGACTCCGGCATGATGATCGCCCAGTACACGCAGGCCGGGCTCGTCTCGGACATGAAGCGCCTGGCCGTGCCCGCGTCCGTGGACTCCATCCCGTCCTCCGCGATGCAGGAGGACCACGTCTCCATGGGCTGGCACGCCGCCCGCAAGCTGCGCTCGGCCGTGGAGAACTTCCGCCGCGTGCTCGCCGTCGAGCTCGTGGCCGCCGCCCGCGCGATCGAGCTGCGCGCCCCGCTGCAGCCCTCCGCCGCGACCGGTGCCGCCGTCCGCGTGATCCGTGAGGCCGGCGTCCCCGGCCCCGGCCCGGACCAGTACATGGCCCCGCAGCTGGCCGCCGCCGAGCAGGCCCTGCGCGACGGGTCCGTGCTGGCCGCCGTGGCGGAGGCGCTCGCGGGCGTGTCCGCCGACGCCGAGCCGCAGGACCTGGCCGAGGAGTCCGAGGGCGCCGAGGCCGAGGGGCACTGACGCCACAGCGTGGTCCGACGCCGCAGAGTGGTCACGACACGCCGCGTGCGTCTGCGCGAGACGGCGTGTCGTGACCACTCTGTGTGTGGAGGGGCGGCC
>ERZ1029886.274-NODE-274-length-11114-cov-5.333394_pt1 | contig 11114 bp, 9 predicted proteins | sample MGYA00519232_ERZ1029886 | MGnify/ENA primary metagenome ERZ1029886 (study PRJEB33666, sample SAMEA4610932) | skin metagenome | biome: Human-associated habitat; feature: Malodor aspect; material: skin | place: Philippines | collected 2015-08 ... | reverse complement strand
CCCCTTACGATGGCGCGCATGTACTTCGACAACGTGTTCACCGCCGTCGGTTTCTCATTCGCCGTGATGGACCTGCTCGGCGTGTTCCTCAACGCGCTCATGGGCGGGCTCGTCGCGAGGCGCATGCGTTTCGACGCCGTCGGCTTCATGCTCATCTCCATCATCTCCGGCATGGCCGGCGGCATGATCCGCGACGCGCTTATCGACGCCACCCCCGCCTCCGCCCTCCAAAACCCCTGGTACATCGGCACCGCACTCGTGGGATCTCTGGTGGCGTTCACGTTGCCGCTCGAAGGCTTCACCTGGGAGATGTTCCGCTTCCACGGCGACATGATCATCGTCGGCGTGTGGGCCGTCACCGGCACCGTGACCGCGATGCGTGCCGACGTCACCTGGTTCGGCTGCATCCTCATGGGCGTACTCACCGCCACCGGCGGCATGGTGATCCGCGAGATGATGATCGGGCAAATCCCCTCGATCCTAGTGGATAGGCAGTGGTATGTGGTGCCGGGGATTGTGTCGTCGATAAGCGTGCAGCTCTTTTATGACCTGGGGTTGGAGTCCGTGGGGCTCGCGGTGTCCGCGCTGGTGGGGATCGGGCTGGGCGTGGCGGCGTACTGGTTCGGCTGGTCTGTGCCGGGGATCGAGGCGCTCGCGCCTGTCGACGAATTCTTCACCCGCATGAAACATCGCGTCGGCGGCCACCTACCGCAAACGCCCGGTTCCTGGCGCGAGCGCACGCAACGCCCGACGATGATGGTTTCCGCTCCAACCCGCAAAGACGTCCGCGACGAGTTGGACCGCCTCGGGGTGTCGGGGTCTATGACGCGGGACGAGTTCGTGGAGGCGCTCTACCGTGTCTATGTGGACGACCGGGGGAGCGGGCTGCGGTAGTTCTGTCGGTGCTGGGCTCGGCCCCGGCCCGCGCGCCTTCCGAGTGCCTCCGCCCTCCGCCCTCCGTGCGCAAAAGTGAGGGGCAAGAAGTGAGGGCCTCGAGTAACTGGGCTCGCCGGGGTCGGCGGCTACTCGAGGCCCTCACATCCTGCCCCTCACAAGTAGGGGAGAGGTTTGGTTACTTCACAGCGACAAAGCGATTCTGGGCGAACATGTCCGGCGAGACGGCCAGTACGCTGTCGGCAGCAGTAGCTTCATCAACGAGGAACGCGAAGTTTCCAGTTTCTTCAGCGTCCTTGTATAGCGTGGTCGACTGGTCGAAGTAGTCCGGAGCGATCACTATCGAGTCGTAGCTGTTGATCGTATTGCCCTCAGGGGTCACAAAAGCGAAACCGATGGTCGGCATCGATCCCTGCGGGTCGTCGCCCTTGTATTTCGCGGTGACGTTTGCCATCACATAAGTCTGGCCATCGGCGGGGGCGTCGTTGACCGGGTTCTCGGACATAACCGCATCCGTTGCGTTGAGGTCGACACTGTTGACGGTCACGTCCCACTCATCGGTAGAGACCGTCGCCCCAATCGGAAGCGGGTTCTCGCGAGTCGCTCCGTCGGCTGCACCGTCAGCAGAATCTTCCGAGTTACCTTCAGCGGAATCGCCATCGCCGACAGCATTGGCCCCGCCGTTGTTGCTGACAGTAGTTTCCTCGTTGAACGCATCGTTGAAAGCACTGTCAATCACGAACATGAACGCCACCGCAGCGACAACCGCGCCGACAATCGAGGTGATGACCGCCGCGATTGCGGTGCCCTTCTTCTTATCCTTAGGGAACAAGCCCACCAGGCCGAGGATGAATGAAATCGGCAGGAGGATCCAGCCAAGAATCAAAAAGCCCGGGATGCAAGAGAAGATTACGCCGAGGATCGCGCAGACCAGGGCAATGATGCCGATCGTGTTGCGCTCCTTGACCGGCGCCTGCGGGAGGCCGTTTTGGTACATCGGGTTCCCGTAAGCCGGGTACGCCTGGCCCTGCTGGTCTGCAGGGAAAGCCTGGCCTTCGGTCGGGGTGTTGTCACGGTTGTTCTGGCCACCGTGAGGGCCGGGGTAAGCAGTCGACATGGTGTTCCTTAAAAGACGAATGAAGATTCCTGTGGAATCACTGCGTGAACAGAATAGATGATTCGTCGACGACTGTCTTAATTGTGTATGCGATCTTTCGTCCGCGATGCCTCGTCAGCCGGTGTGCGACCATAGGCCCGTGCTAGTTCTCATCGCGCTCGCCGTCGGCGGGCTCATTCCGATCCAAACCGCGGCGAATTCGCGCCTGCGTCTGAGCGTCGGCAATCGCCCGGTCGTCTCCGCGCTGATTTCGTTTTCGGTGGCGCTGCTCGTCGCGATCGTGGCCACAGCCGTCTTACAGGGCAACCCACTTCCGCAGTTCGCGCCGGGCGCCGAGCTGCCGTGGTGGATTTGGCTCGGCGGCGTGATGGGGGTGTGCTTCGTCCTCGGTAATATCCTGCTGTTCCCACGCCTCGGCGCCGTGCAAACGGTGGTGCTGCCGATCCTCGGTCAAGTGGTGGTGGGCCTGCTCATCGACCGGTTCGGTCTCTTTGGGGCACCGCTTATCGACGTCACCCTGCCCCGCATCACCGGCGCCCTCGTCGTCTTCATCGGCATCGTCGTGGTGCTGCGCGCCGGCAAGGCAGCCAAGGTGGAGGGCGACGCGTCGGGCCTCGAGCTGTGGCTGTTCCGCCTGCTGGGCGTGATGGTCGGTGTCGGCTCTGCAATTCAGACCGCGGTGAACGGCTACCTGGGCACGATCGCCGGGTCCTCGCTGCATGCCTCCGAGATCAACCTGTTCGTCGGCGTGTGCTTGCTGTTCGTTGCCGCCTTGCTGACCTCGCCACGCCAGCTGATCCGCCGTCCAACACCGGGGCCGTGGTGGATGTGGCTCGGCGGTGTCGTCGGTTCGATCTTCGTCATCGCCGGCGCGACACTATCGCCGCTGATCGGCACCGCCACCACCGTCATCGCCTTCAACGCCGGCACGATCGCCGCCGGCCAGGTCCTCGAGGCCCGCGGCGCTTTCGGTGCCCGAAAGAACCCGCTCACCGCGACCCGCCTCGTCGGCCTCGTGGTGATCTTCCTCGGCGTGCTGGCCGTGCGGTTGTTGTAGGTGTGTCGCGACCGGGGCGTAAGCGAAAACCTGAATTCGTGGCGCGGGGTTCGTGTTTGCGTCCACGCTGCGGTTCTGGGAGTGGCTACCGATGATACAGGCTTACTGCAAGGTCTTATTTCGAACTTTCCTGGAAGTCTCCCAGTTTCTTGAGTTGCACTTCTTGTTGGTCGATTCTCCGCCTCCCCCTAGGGGAGATCTTAGGGGGTGCCGGGGAAACCGAGTCTATTGCTGGATTCAGGTTTTGTCCTACGCCGCCCATTCGGCATGTATGAGCCAGCGGAAGGTCGTCGTTAAGCATCCGCTAAACCTCAACCGGAGGTCGAATAAACAGGGGGATCAAGCAGCGGTTGAGGGTTGCCCAGGTCAACGCGTGTGGCGCAAGATCGTTCGCGAGCAACCAGAGGCCGTTGGGGAAGACGAACCTCTCGTCTCACACTCCGCCGCCAAGGCCCAGCTAGTCACCGGGCGGGCGGAACTTAAGTCCCGCTTAGTCACCGGGGCAGGAGTGTGCCGAACAAGCAGTGCAACGCACAGAAGGGTCCCCACCAATGACGACAACACTGGCCGCGCCCCGCACGTGCCGGCCCACACGCAACCGCCTCACGTGGACGCTCGAGATCGAGGGGATGCCGGGCAGGGTGCGTGGGGTCGTCGAAAAGCAAATGCTCTTGCTCCCCGAAGGCGAGCCCGGGGAAATCTGGTTCACGCGCTGGCAGCGCCGGCCGGACCGTACATATTCGTGCCGGGAGCAGATCCGCGCGACCGATGCCGAGATCGAGGCGTTTGCGCAGGCCATAGAGCATCTCGCGGCAGAGGAGAATTTCGTGGCAAAGCTCATTCAGTACTCGTCCGAAGATTCTCAGGCCTTTGTGCGACGCTTTTACCTCTAGCCGCGTCTACCCATTGCGGATTTTACGGTGATCGGTCCAGGTAAGAAGATAATGCGGAAACATATTCTTTAAGCGTGCGCGAGGGGGAGAAATGACTGACGTAATCCAAGTCGATATGAGGAACATCCCAGGCACCGGTTTCGGTGGATGATGGCGCAGCTCGCGCGATGATCCACGGCTTTTCGAGGATCGGGATAGTACTTTCCGTTCCCGGCACTGATTTGGGTGACGACGCGCAAAATAGATTGAGTGCCCAGACCGCAATGCCTATCGACCAGCCGGTTATGCAAGCCAAATCGAAGTCGAGCAAGCTCCAATTAGAATGCCACGGGGAGTTTGTCGTGGAGATTCCGTCGGTGCTATCCGTGAAAATGATAATGGCATAGTACAAGTTGGTTAACGGGACTAGTGAAAAGACGGCAATCGAAAGTTTTCTTAAGCTGCGATACTCATTCGAGAGGAGAAAGGTCGCAATCGCAGTGCCAGTGATGATTAAGAAAGTCCCCAGGACCGGATGACTTGGTTCGGTCTCGGGAGGCTCAAACATTGGGATCAGCATAGTGGTAAATACGCTTGCAAAAGATGTGAGCCCACAGAAGAGGAAGTGTGCTCTAGGAGCCCGGGAAAGTCGCTGATCAATGGGGTGTAGCGATGAAGAAAGCCATAGAGCGCCGTAGATAACACTCATTACTGCTAGAAAATTAAAGCCGTCTCCTGCTGACAGGTAGCCTTGGTTGCTCGTCTGCAGCCGTCCGCTGAAAGCCCAGCAAAGGGTGACGACAGCTAGATTGACTAGGGCTACGGCTATCGGATTGAGACGATCTTTCGGGGTAAGTTCAAGCTGGATCCACTCGAGCGCATTAGCTGGATCGGGATTTCGCACATGAACGCGCTCGTTAGTTATTCGGTACGTTCCGAAATTGCGCCCCTTTGACGAAGCTTTCTCCAAATCTCTTGGTACGCCCTCTCCATTCACTCGGTCTCCGGAGTTAACGTCCAAATACACGTAGGATGAATTGGCTATTTCTTTCGGGGGCTCCGGACCAACTGATTCTTGCACGAATGCAAGATCGCCAGATTTGACCTTTGGTGTTGTGATCGCACAGACAGAGGAGGCTAATGCACCGGGCGGCGGCTGAAGCTCGATGTGGTTTTCGCAGGATGAAAGGGTCGAGTACAGTACGGGAACGCTGACCGGAAATAGAGAGCTGGGTCTGAATTGATAAGGAAACCACAAACGCTCGCATACCTCATCGCGATCCGGTTGCGACAGCGATTCAGGATCTACGATTCCAGTGTAAACGCGATTTTCCTCCACTCTGTACTTGCTTGTTTCCGCATCACACGATAATTTCGCGACGTAGCTGCGTTTTTCGCCTGGGTTTGCACATCCAGGCAGTACGCCCATTATTAGCTGGGAAATCGAGAGCAGTGCTAATTGGCAAGACAAAAGCTCTAGGCCATTCAACTTCTCATGAAAGCTTGCCTTGTTACTAGGGGATTGGAATATCTCGTCCCTAATGATTGTCGCCAGAGTGTTAACCCAAGGTGACGGGTCATACTGGTAATCGCCATCGGGAGTGGAAGGTTGGCCCCAAATCGGCATAGTCACCGGGCCTTCGATTGCCCCGGTTAGTGTGTTCGGGTTCGAGTTGGGGGAATGACGTTTTCGACTCGCGACCAAGGCAAGGGCGGAGAATAGCCGGTGTCGGTGCTCTTCAACAGTTCGGATAGGAACTGTTGTTTCTGAATCAAAGGGGTCATAACCTTCGGAATAAATGACTGCCCAAGCGCCACGCAACAAGTCGGTCTGACTACCGGGCAACCGTAGGCGATTGATTAAAGACGAAATTGTATTAAAGGTGTGACGCGAGCATGCGTCCTCATTCATTAAGGTTGCGACTTGTCCATTAATTTCAAAGTCAACATTTGTAAGGGGGCCCTTTCTCAAATAGCAAAGGGGAACAACGGAATTCGCTTTTATCGCAGCGCCTTCGGCTGGAGATAAGGAGAATTCTGGTTCACCGCCGAACTCAAAGTCCAGGGTAATTTTGCGTGCAGTCGCCCCACTTGCTGAGAGTTCAACTTTTTCAACTCGACGGTCTACCCATGTCCAGTCCGAGATCTGCTTGAGGAGTCCGATATAACCGTTTTGAGGAAACTGCCCAGACAATGGGTATGTGAGGGCCTTGTGATCAGGTTGATTCCTCGGTTGCCCGGAAGCAAGCTGCTTTGGCTCATTTGTTTCTTTTGGTTTTAGGGATTGCCGGTTCGAACAGGCCATAGACGTGTATAGGCCATCAAACTTCTTTGACAATTTGTGCTCCCTTTGCTTCGCAAGACATGACAACTAAAGGAATGTCTCAGCAAAAGTTTAGTCAGGCTCCTTCGATCCGCAGAACACGGCTTTCGAGTGCATCGAGAAAGGCCATCGAGCAGCTCGCGGCAGAGGAGAATTTCGTGGCACGGATTACGGCACGCTCGTACCATGGGTTGCATGGCTAAATACCGAGTACAAAATCCGAAGACCAACGAGATCGAGAAGACTTACGAAAACATCACGTCCGACGAGCTCGAGCAGGCGCTGAGCACCGCCGACGAGACGTTTAAGCAGTGGCGCGAGAAGTCCTACGAGGAGCGCGCGGAGGTGCTGCGCAAGGTCGCGAAGCTTTTCGACGACAAACGCGACGAGCTGGCCCGCATCATCGCCAACGAAATGGGTAAGGCGGTCGACCAGGGCGATGGCGAGGTCGACGACGTCGTCGAGATTTTCAATTACTACGCCGACAACGGCGCGAAGTTCGGCGCCGACGAGGAGATCCCGAACGAGCGTGGCGGCACATCGATTATGCGCAAGATCCCGCTCGGCGTGATCGTCGGCGTCATGCCCTGGAACTTCCCGTACTACCAAGTCGCACGCTTCGCCGCGCCCGCACTCATGGCCGGCAACGTGGTCATGGTCAAGCACGCGAATATCTGCCCGGAGTCGGCGGAGGCGATCGAGAAGATCTTCGACGAGGCCGGCGCCCCGAAGGGCCTGTACACCAACATCTTCGCTGGTCACTCGCAGATCTCGAAGCTTATTAACGACGACCGCGTCCAGGGCGTTTCCCTCACCGGCTCCGAAGGCGCTGGCCGTTCCATCGCATCCCAGGCCGGTCAGGCGCTGAAGAAGTGCGTGCTCGAGTTGGGCGGCACCGACGCCTACATCGTGCTCGACTCCACCGACATCCCGGCCGCCGCGAAGACCGCGTGGGACAAGCGCATCGGCAACACCGGCCAGGCCTGCACCTCCAACAAGCGCATGATCGTGATGGAGGACATTTACGACGAGTTCGTCGACGAACTGGTCAAGATCGCCTCCTCCTACACCGAGGGTGACCCGCTGAACCCGGAGGAGGGCAAGTTCTACCCGATGTCCTCACGCGACGCCGCGGAGAACCTGGTCCAGCAGCTGAAGATCGCCGTTGAGGAGGGTGCGAAGATCCACGTCGGCGGCGAGGTCACCGGCAAGGGCGCCTACTTCACCCCGGCCGTGATCACCGACATCCCGGTCGGCTCCGACTCCTACTACGAGGAGTTCTTCGGCCCCGTCGCCGAGGTGTACAAGGTTTCCTCCGAGGAAGAGGCCATCGAGGTGGCCAACGACTCCCGCTACGGACTCGGCGGCGCCGTCATGTCCGAGGACGCCGAGCGCGCCAAGCGTGTCGCCGACAAGGTGGACACCGGCATGATCCACGTCAACATCCCGCAGGCACGCGGCGCCGAGCTGCCGTTCGGTGGCGTGAAGGCCTCCGGCCTCGGCCGCGAGTTGGGCCCGCTGGGCATGGACGAGTTCGTGAACAAGCAGCGCTTCTACATCGCCGGCTCCGACTCGGCGGTGTAGCGCGCGCCGGCGCGCCAGCGCCTACTCCTCGTACCAGCCGTCGCCGAAGGGATCGTGGATGCGCTCCACTAGGTCCGCCACTGAATCCATCACGGCGGTGGGGCGGTAGGGGTAGCGGGCGATTTCGGCGTCGTCGCTAATGCCGCTTCGTACGAGCACGGTCCGCATGCCGGCTTCGAGGCCGGATTTCACGTCGGTGTCCATGCGGTCGCCGATCATGACGGTGTGCTCGGAGTGCGCGCCGATGTTGTTCAGCGCGGAGCGCATCATCACCGGGTTCGGCTTGCCCACGTAGTAGGGACTCATGCCGGTCACTGCGGTAATCATGGCGGCGACCGACCCCGTCGCCGGCACCACACCGTTCGGGCCGGGCCCGGTGAGGTCCGGGTTCGTCGCGATGAAGCGCGAGCCGCCACGGATCAGGTTCGACGCGGTGGTAAGCGCCTCGAAGGAGTAGGTGCGGGTCTCGCCAAGCACGACGAAGTCGGGGTCGGCGTCGGTGAGAATCCAGCCGATCTCGTGCAGTGCGGTGGTCAGGCCGGCCTCTCCGATGACGTACGCGGATGCCTGCCCGGCCTGCTGCGAGAGGAACTTCGCCGTCGCAGTCGCGGATGTCCAGATCCGCTCCGGTTCGATGTCGAGTCCCATGCGCTGCAACTTCGCCGACAGATCGCGCGGGGTTTGCATGGAGTTGTTGGTCAGCACCATAAACGCGATGTCTTCGTTGCGCAGCGTGGAGATGAACTCCTTCGCGCCCGGGATGATCTCGCCCTCTTTGTGCAGGACGCCGTCCATGTCGGTCAGGTACGAAATCATTGCTTCTCCTCCAGGTAGTCGGCGAGTTCGCCGGCGGTGGGGTGCTCGGCGAGCACGGTGTCGTCGATACGCACGCCGAACGCTTCCTCGATCCGAACCGCCATCTCGATGCGGTCGAGGGAGGCGATCGCGGTGTCGTCGAAACGCGAGCTTTGCTTGACGACGACCCCAGCAACCTCCTCAACAATCTCCGCGAGACGGGAGAACGTGTCCGCGGGCGTGTCGTCCTCGAGTTCCAGCCCGCCGAGATCCAAGCGTTGCGAAAGTTCCATACCGCCTATGATAGGCCCATGCAACGCCTCGCACTCCCGACCGCAGCCGTCGTGATCACCAGCCTCATCGCCCCCGCCGCCCACGCCGCGACGATGGCGGAGCAGTACGAGCCACATTTCGGAACCGAAGCGAAGCACGTCTATGCGGTGAAGGGCGACGGGTACAGCACGACTGCCGAGTTCGACCTTCAAGGCGCGCCGGAAGGTACGACGTGGAAACTGACGGGGGAGACCACAGACCGCCACCTGTTCCGACTGTTCGAAGGAAAGCAGCTCGGCGCGCAGTTGAACCACAGTGGCGAGCAGGCTCCGCACCGCGGGGAAAACACCAGGTCGATCGACGTTCGCGTCACCTATCCGGACAACACGACCGAGCTGGTCTACCCGGAGATTTCCCTCATCCCGGACGACGCCTTCCTCTTCCGCCCCGAATACGACAACTACACCCCGGCCGACCCAGGGGAGACGGTGACTATCGAGCCGTCCAACCACTGGAAGAGGATCCCGCTTCCCGACGACGCCACCTGGTCCCTTAAAGGCGGCGAGGCGCTCAACGCACGCATCGACGAGAAAACAGGCATCATCACCGCAACCGTGCCCAAAGACAGCTACTCCGGGGCTGGCTTCGAGGTGAGAACAGATTTCGCTGACGGTTCCTTCCGCACTGCGTACACGGAGATTCGAAACACCGGGGTCGGGGTCGTCGCTAAGCAAACGCCCGCGCCCGCGCCGGAGCCCACGCCTGAACCGGCCGGGTCGACGCCGCTGCAGAAGGTGGCACTCGTGGTCGGCATCCTCGCTGTGATCGCCGGCATCGGCGCGCTCGCCATGCCGTACCTGCCGCTGTAATGCGCACCGGCACGATCGACCGCGACGGCATCGACGTTCACTACTACGACGTCGGCCCCCGCGGCGCCGGCCTGACCGTCGTGTACGCGCACGGCTTCAACATCGCCTCCGAAGAGTTCAAACTGCAGGTCGCGGAGATTTCCGGCGTGCGGCAAGTGCTTGTCGACGTCCGCGGCCACGGCAAAACCGGCTTCGTCGCCCCCGAACGCCTCACCGTCGACGCCGCCGCCGACGATATCGCCGCCGTCATGCGCCACTTGCGTATTAGCGACCCCATCATCACTGTCGGCCACTCCCTCGGCGGACCAATCTCGCTGTCGCTGATGCGCCGACACGACTTCAACTGGGTTGGCTCAGTGCAGATTTCCTCCACCGTCGACCCGTTCACCGCCCGCGGCATCCCGCGCCTTCTGGGTGGTGGGTTTGGCCATGGGTTGGAGTGGTTCGTCGATAAGCTGCCGCACGCCGCGGAAGGGATAAGGCGCCTGGTCACCGACATGATCGCGCCGATTCTCGCGCGCTGGTTCTACTTCCGGCCCGTGCCGTGGGACCTGATCAAATTCCACGCGCGGATGATCAAGGCGACGCCGCTGGCGACCTATCGCGGCTACTTCGACGACCTGAAGACGCACTCCGAGCGCGGCGCCGCGGGCATCTTATCGACGATCCCCGGCTACATCCTCGTCGGCGACCGCGACAACGTCACGCCGGTGAGCCAATCCGCCGAACTGGCCGCCATCTGGCCGGGGGCCTACTTCCAGGTGCTGCCAGATTCGGGGCACATGCCGCCTCTCGACGACCCGGATGCCGTCACCGCCGCCATTGAACGCGTCATCGCCCTGGTGCGGGGCTCCGGTCCGGGCGGTTCGGCGGGTTTCGGCGGCCGTTCCTGACACATTCCGCCGTTACTTGTCAGCGGGGCGGAAAATAGTTCCACCGGATTGGGGAGGCGGTGGAACTTTCTTGGTGCGGTGATGCGGCGACCTGGGGAAACGCCTCCGGAACGCGGCCGGAACTGAAGAAAGTTCCCGGGCCGGGAACTTTTTGGCGGAGGAAGGGCGCACAGGAGAGCAGGCCCAAACAAACGACGAAGCCCCGGCCGGGGAGGCCGGGGCGTGGGGTCGTCGAGAAGCGAAGTGCTACTCTGCGGCGTTCTCCGGACCCTCGTCGTCGGTGTCCAGGTTCGGCTGGGCAGCGGCCGGGTCGTCGAGCTTCAGGTCCTTAGCGGCCTGGGCTGCGACGGAGCGGTCGATCTTGCCCTCCTTGGCCAGCGCCAGCAGGGCGGCGACGGCCATGGACTCGGCGTCGATGTTGAAGAAGCGGCGGGCGG
>ERZ1029886.270-NODE-270-length-11304-cov-15.364477_pt1 | contig 11304 bp, 9 predicted proteins | sample MGYA00519232_ERZ1029886 | MGnify/ENA primary metagenome ERZ1029886 (study PRJEB33666, sample SAMEA4610932) | skin metagenome | biome: Human-associated habitat; feature: Malodor aspect; material: skin | place: Philippines | collected 2015-08 ... | reverse complement strand
TCAACTCTTACAAGTGAATTTGGTTGGGAACCATATTTTGATGGTAATCGTGAATTATTATCAGATGAAGAACGTGAAAATTTTGAAAATAGTTTAAATCATTCATATGGTATAGATGTATTAAAAGAACAATATCCAAATCTTGAATTAGAATCATTTAAAGATGGTATTTTAAAAGTAAAAATTGGTGAATCTGAGTCATCAAAAGATGCAATTAATGAAGTTATTCATTATGCACCTGTTGAAATATCATACGAAACAGATGAAATTAAAACAAATGAACTTAAAAAAGGTGAAACAAAAGTACAATCGGAAGGACATATTGGACTTAAAGATCCTGAAACAAATGAAGTTCGTGTTGAAGCTGAAAATAGAATTATATTAATTGGTACAGGTATTGAGGATATAAAAGAAGATACTATTACTAAAGATATTCCATTTGATACAAATTATACGTTTGATAAAACAAAACCTGCTGGTTATGAAGAAACAGTAACAGAAGGTCAAAAAGGTATTGAAACAATAACTGTTACTCAAAAAACAATTGATGGTGAACCGGTTGGTGAACCAACATATAGTGAGCCAGTAATAATTCAAGAGAAAATTGATAAAGAAATTATTATTGGTACAGGTGTTGTAGGAAAAGATACAACGGTTGAAGATATTATAACTAAGTATGAAACAGATGTTCGTGAAAATGATCAATTACCAGCTGGAACTAGAAATGTTATTAAACAAGGTCAAATTGGTATTGATAGAAAAACTACAATTCATTACACGTTAAATGGTGAAGCGGATCCATCAAAAACAGATGATATATCAATAAAACATATTCAAGATAAAGTGGATGAAATTGTAGAAGTTGGTACTGGTGTAGTTAGTACTCGAACTGAAACTAAAGATATCCTTGTTGATTTTGAACGTAAAGAAGTAGAAGACAATACACTTCCAAAAGGTGAAACTAAAATTGATCAAAAAGGTGAAAAAGGTATTGATCGTATTACAATAACATATCCAACATTAAATGGCGAAGATACAGGTGAAGGCGTTCCATCAACAGAACATATTAAAGAACCTGTTAATGAAATTGTTCGAATCGGTACAGGTATTGTTGGTGAAAATAAAACAACAACTACAAGAAATATTCCATTTGAAACTGAAAAAGTTGAATCTGATTCAATTCCAGAAGGTAAAACAAAAGTTGGGCGTGAAGGTGAAAATGGAATTGAAACTATTACAACAATTACGCCAACATTAAATGGCGAAGTGAATGGTGATAGTAAAGAAATTCCAGTTGTAACAAAACAACCTATTAATAAAATTATAATTGTTGGTACTGGTAAAGAAACAACTGATACGTCTCATTATGATACAGAAGTAAAATTTGATAAAGAAATTGTTTATGATGATACACTCAAAAAAGGTGAAACTGAGACTCGTCAAACTGGTAAAAATGGTATTGATAGAATAACTGTTACAACTCATTATTTAAATGGTAAACAATATGGTAATCAAGAAACATCAACTGATAGAATTCTTGATCCAGTAAATGAAATTATAGCTGTAGGTACAGCGGTTGAAGTTCAAGATAGAACTGTTGTTCAAAATGAAGTTGATTTTGAAACTGAATATATTGATACTAAAGACTTAAAAGCAGGCGAAACTCGTATTAAACAAGCCGGTCAAAAAGGTATCGATACAACAACGACTGTTAGAACATTATTAAATGATAAAGTTATTAATACTGATACAAATACTGTTAGAACAAAGAAACCAGTAACGCAAATTATTGAACGTGGTATTGGTGAAGTTGGATCTACTACAATTGATAATGAATATGAAATACCTTATGGCTACGATGTACAATATGATGATACATTAGAAAAAGGTAAACGTGAAGTAATTAAAAAAGGTGAAACTGGTTTAGATATTATCAAAATCACTAGACCAACATTAAATGGCGAAATTGATGAAACAGGTGAAGCTTTTGTAGAAAAAGTTCATGTTAAAGATCCTATTGACGAAGTCGTACGTGTGGGTACTGGAATTAAAGGCACAAATACAAAAGAACGTATTGAAGAAGTTGACTTCGAAACAGATTATGTAGATAATGATCAATTACCTAAAGGCGAAGAACATATTAAAGTTCAAGGTAAAGTTGGTTTTGATAAAATAATTACAACTGAAACTACAATGAATGGTAAAGTTATAGATAGTTCTGATGATAAAACTCGATTAAAAGATCCAGTCACACAAATTATTGAACGTGGTACAGGTATTGTTGACGTTAAAACAGAAACAAGTACTGTAAAAGTACCATTTGATGAAAAAGAAGTATTAGATAAAAATCTCAAACAAGGTGAACGTGTAATTGATATTCAAGGTGAAGATGGTATTGATACTATTATTACGACAACACCTACATTAAATGGTCAACCTAATGGTGATAGTACATCTAAAGTAGAGCATACTAAAACACCAGTAACACAAATTGTTCGAGTAGGTATTGGTGTAGAAGGTCAAAATAAAGTAACTGAAACAGTTACAGTACCATTTGAAACTAAATATATTGATGATGAAACATTGCTAAAAGGTAAAGAAATTATTGAAGTAAATGGTGAAGATGGTATTGATAAAGTAACAACCATTATTCCTACATTTAATGGAGAAGAATTATCAAATGAAGAAAAAATATCAAAAGAACATATTAAAGAACCAGTTGATCGAGTAATTAGACGTGGTACAGGTATCGAAGATGTTCGAACTGAAACAAAAACTGAAACATTAAAATATGGAACAGATAAAGTATTCGATAAAGATTTACCAGAAGGATATAAAGAAACAATTCGTAAAGGCGAAAATGGTGAAATTACAATCACTATTACAACACCAACATTAAATGGCAAAGATAATGGTTCGAGTGATGAATCAAGAGTAATTACTAAAAAACCCGTCAATGAAATTGTTAAAATTGGTACAGGTAAATTAACAACTCAAACGTCTCAAAATGCTGAATCTCAGCCATTTAAAATTATTTATAAAGAAGATCCAACATTACCAAAAGGCGAAACAAAAATTGAAAGAAAAGGTCAAAATGGATTAATTGTTGTAACAATTAAACAAGATTACGTAAATGGTAAAAAATATGGTGATCCTCAAAAATCAGTAACTCAAAATAAAGAAAAAATTGATCAAATTGTTTTAATTGGTACAAAAGAACCATCAAATCCAGTTAAACCTAATACACCAGCGAATAATAAATATGAACCAAAAGGCGGACATATTAATAAAAACTTTGGTGAAAAAACAACTAATAAAGAAATTACAAATAAAGTATCAATTCCTAAATATAACGGTGAAAAACCATTAATTACAATTGATGATAATAAACAAATCCCTGATGGTCAAACATCTGGTGATTACAGTGTATCTGTTACAGTTAAATATCCTGATGGTTCAACTGATCACACAATTGTTACAATTCATATTAATGATAAAAATGTATCTAATCAACCTAATATGAAACCTGATCAACCAACAATGGCTCATCCTCCAAAAAATCCAGATCATAAACATGATCACGATGGCATTCATGATATGACACCAGAGAAACCAACAATGGCTCATCCACCAAAAAATCCAGATCATAAACATGATCACGATGGTATTCGTGATATGACACCAGAGAAACCAAACAAAAATAATATTAATAATGATAAATTAAATATTTCAACAAAACCTATAAATAATGCTATTAATGATAAATTAAGTATTTCAACTAAACCTTTAGAAAATATGACTTATAGCAAAAATAAAGAATCACGCCTATCAAATCTTCAAGAATTAGCAACAAAAGTTCAAAATCATAATCAAATTAGAGATAATGTTATTGACGAACTTAAAAATAAATATAATGCTTCTCGTGAACAAATCATTAATCATCATGAAAAAGAACTTAATCATATGATACAAAATAGAATTGTTAACGATAAACATTTAAATGAATTACCTCAAACAGGTGAATCTAATTCTAAATCTGGTTTATGGACAAGTATAATTGCATTATTAGGCGGAGTATCATTATTAACTAGAAGAAAAAGAAAAGATCAAAAATAATTCATAATTATTATAATGAGAGTAAACTTTAAAATGTTTACTCTCATTATTTTTATTTTTAAATAATATAATTAAATTATAAGAAAGGATGAAATAAATAAAATGAAATATTTAAAAACAGGATTATCTACAATAGCAGTAGGTGCATTAGCTTTAACTTTAGGCTTTGGTGGTGAATCAAAAGCTGCTGAAAACTATTATTATGATGGTATGACATATCATAATTCTAATTCAGCATATCAAAAAGCTAAAAAAATTAACAATTCACAAATTACAATTAAACGATATAATTATGCTCATAAAACTAAATATAAAGCTGTAGGTCGTGTAAGTAATTATGATGGCTGGAAAGGTAAAGGAAAAGAAAGTATGGGTACAGGTTTTATGGTTGATAAACATACTTTTTTAACTAATGGTCATGTTGTTGATAATGCTTATGGTCATACATCTAAAGCTAAATCAATTAAATTTGATTTAAATAGAGATGGTAAACATAAAGCTAAAAGATTTGATATTACAAAAATTGATAAAGTTCCATATGCTGATGTTGCAATAGTTCATACTAAACAAGACATGAGTAAATATGCTAAACCTTTAAAATTAGCAAGTGACTGGAGAATTAATCATCTTAAACAAGGTCAAAATTTATATTCATTAGGTTATCCATGGCAAAATGGTAATAATACATATGCATTTTGGAATAAATTAAAATATTTACAAACTTCTTCTAATAATACAGAAATTTTAACAAAAGATAAATTTAGAGCAGGTGCTTCAGGTTCACCAATGGTTGATGGTAAATACAGAGTTTATGGTCTAAGAACATATGGTTATAATATTTGGAATAATGGTAATACTAAATTTGCAAAACAAGAAGTATCAGGAGGAGAAGCACTAAAAGGTTATACTAAAAAATATATTGAAAAACGATTGTATTAATGAAAGGATTAATTAAACATGAAAAAAATTATTATTACAACTGCTGCAATTTTAACATCACTATCATTTATGAATCATAATGAATCTCACGCAGCAACAAAAACAGTTTATGATTCAAATTCAACAAAAATGACACAAGGTTATAAAGTTGGAGAAAAAACAAAACATGGTGAAAAAATTAAATATGTTGGAATTAAAGGTAAAGATAGAGATTATAAAAATATAAGTAATTGGAAAGATCAAGATATTTATAAAAGATCTAATAATAATTGGTATAATGTAGGTGTAACTATCGATAGTAAACAATTTGGTAATAATGCATACTTACCTGTCCAATTAAATAAAAAAACTGAATCAATGTTTAACAATAATGAAATTGTAAGCAATAAAAAATTCAATGATGAATTTATTAAACTTGCAAATAAGGATCGTAAAGCTAAAGGATTAAAACCACTTAAATATGCAAATTATTTACAAAAAGGAACAGACCAAAGAAGTCTAGAAATGGCTAAATATGGATCAATTGGAATTAATGGAAAAGGTCACATTAGACCTGGTTCATTATTATCATTTCATACAGCTCACCCAAATATTAAAAAACCTCAATATCGTTTAGCTGAAAATCAGACAATGTTGCCATTTACAGGCAATCCTTATGAGGTTGTAAGCGAAAAACATTTAGCTGAAAGAGCTTATAAATCATTTAAAAAATCACCGAATCATTATGCTCAATTAATGAGTAAAGGTGCAACACATATTACAAATAGCATTAAAATTTATTCAAGTCAAAATATTAATCCTAATTATGAAAGTTTTATTGTAACTAGTACATTTGACAAATATTGATAATAACAGTAAATTAATAAAAGTGTTATTTACTTACTTAAGATTATAAATTATAATTAATTTAACTTATTTATAGGAGAGATCTTAAAATGAATGAACAAAAAGTAAAAAACGCATTACAATCAATTTTCGAAAAATATGAAATAGATAAAGTCTGGTTGTTTGGATCTTTTTTAACAGGTAATTATGATGATAATTCTGATATTGATATTGTTTATGAAAGAAATCAATCATTTAGTTTTAATGATGAATTAAATATTTTTAATTTTATTAATGATTTACAAAATAATTCATTAAATCGTAAAGTAGATGTTACAAATATAAAGAACATTCAAAAAAATTCAAAAATTGCAAATACCATTAAACAAGAAATGGTTTTAATTTATAACAGAGGTGAATAATTAATTGACAAATCAATTAAATAAAGATTTAAGATATTTAGATGCAATGCGAGAAAGTGGTAATGATATAGATCGTTACGCTGAAAAGCTTATGTCTTTAGATTTAAAAAGTGCAGATTATGAAGATGTCGATATGATAATGGATGCATTAAATATGAAAATTCAAGTATTTACAGAAAATTCAGTAAATATATCTAGAGCTTTTCAAGATAAACATAACGCTAATTTACCATGGGCTGAACTAAGATTTGTTCGTAATCAAATTTCTCATGACTATGAAGGTATAAATCAAGAAATTGTTGAAATGATTTGTGAAAGAATCGATGAATTTATGACAGCAATTGAATTAATTTTAGATAGTTATGATTATGATTTTTAAATAAAAGAGACTGATAGTAAAATTTTTACTGTCAGTCTCTTTTTTTACAGTATTTTATTAGTTTACAATTTTATATAATATACTATGTACTTAATTATATAAAGAAAGGATAGTATAAATGAAAAGTAAAATTTTATTAAGTTCAGCATTAGCTTCAACTGTTTTACTATCTCAAGTAAATATAAGTGATGCAGCTGAAAAAACAAATGATAAATCAGAAGTTTCAGAAATTATTAAAGATAAAAAAACTAAAATTAAATCAGAATCACCGCAAATTAAAATTAAAAATTCAGTTAATAATCAAAGTGATAATGGTTCAACTAAATATTCAAATCAAGATTATTCTGAGCCAGGTAAGTTTAATTCATCAACAAAATTGTATGATTTTGGTGTAGGTGATTCAAGAAGTGGTTCAACAGATGCATTAAATCTTGAAAGTAAAATGAGTGATAACGATGTAAGTATTAAACATAAAGATGTTGTTGATAAAAAATCCAATATTGCATATATTTTAACACCATCAGGTAACAATGATAATCTTTATTTCGCGGGTACAGCATTTGCAATTGATAATCATACATTAATTACAAATGATCATGTTATTAGAGATCACACTGATGATTCAGGATTTAAACCACATGATGCAAGTCAAATTAAAATTAATCCTAATCGTGATACAAGTAAAGAATATGTACCACAAGAAATTACACCAACAAATATAAAAATGTTAAAATCAGCAGATGCAGCTATTATCACAGTTAAAGAAGATTTATCAAAAACTATGACAATTAGTAAAATAGCTGATGAATCATCAATTAATGATATGAAACAAAATGACGACATTACTGTTAGTGGTTATCCAGGATCAAAAGATCATGCAGGCGAAGTTGGCGGCTCATATGGTCCAAAAGGTACGCCTTATGATTCAAAAGCTAAATTTATCAGTAATGCAACAAGTATTCACCCTGTAGCTTATTATAAAGGATATTTTGAAAAAGGTATGTCAGGTTCACCAATATATAATAATAATGGAGAGATTATAGGTGTACATGCTGGTGCAGTAGGATCTGAAAATGGTAATAAAGCAGATGTAGGATATGGTTATACATTTACAAAAGAATTCAGAAAAAATATTCTTGAAGCTTTACCACAGTTAGATACTTCTAAAGCTGATGAACCAAAAGCGGATAAGCCTAAAGTTGAAGATCCTAAGGCAGAAGATCCTAAAACTGAAGATCCTAAAACTGATGAACCAAAAGCTGAAGATCCTAAAGCTGAAGATCCTAAAGCTGAAGATCCTAAGACAGAAGATGAACCAAAAAACGATGAGCCTAAAGTAGAAGATCCTAAAGAAGATGATCCTAAAACTGACGAACCTAAATCAGAAAATCCTAAAGCTGAGGATCCTAAAGATGATGAACCAAAAGTAGATGAACCTAAAGCTGAAGATCCTAAAGATGACGAACCTAAATCTGATGATCCTAAAGCTGAAGATCCTAAAGAAAATGAACCAAAAGAAGATGAACCAAAAAATGATGAGCCTAAAGTAGAAGATCCTAAAGAAGATGAGCCTAAAGCTGAAGATCCTAAAGAAGATGATCCTAAAGTTGACGAACCATCAAATGAAGATCCTAAAGATGACGAACCAAAATCTGATGATCCTAAAGAAGATGAGCCATCAACAGAAGATCCTAAAGATGAAGAACCATCAAATGAAGATCCTAAAACTGACGAACCATCAGTAGACGACCCTAAAGATAACGAACCAAAAGCTGAAGATCCTAAAGACGATGAGCCATCAAATGAAGATCCTAAAGACGAAACTAAAGACGATGAGCCATCAAATGAAGATCCTAAAGATAATGAACCATCAATAGAAAATCCTAAAGATGACGATACTTCAAATGATAATACATCTAATAATAATACAACTGATAGTAATAAATCAGATAATGAATCAAAAGATTATGATAAAGATGATGAATTATCTAAAGATTTAGATAATATTAGTTCAGATAATAATACAAGTGATTCTCAAACACCAACAAAAATAGAAGTTAGTGATGGTCTAGATAGAGATGTAGATAAAAATGAAGAAGATAAAAACAGACAAAATGCAATTGAAAAAACTAATGAAAATAAAGAAACATCAAAAGATGAATCAAAAGATGAATCTAAAGATGAATCTAAAGACGAATCTAAAGATGAATCAAAAGATGAAGATAACAAAGATAAAAAAGACAACAAAGATAATAAAGACAACAAAGATAATAAAGAAATATCTAAAGATAATAAAGAAACATCTAAAGACGATTCAAAAGATAAAAATGACAATGAATCATCAAAAAATAATTCAAAAGATGATGATAATAAAGACGTAAATACAACAGAAAAAGTAAATAATGAAACTCCTGAAAACGAACCTTATACTGAAAATAATGAAACACCAAACACTGAACCTGAACCATCAAATGATGAATCAGTATCGCCTAATGTTGAAGATAATAATGATAGTGTAATACCTGAACCAATTCAACAAGTTGCAGAATCTTTACCTGATACAGGTAGCACAGTCGGTAATATAGGATTATATGGATCAATCATTTTAGCAGCAGCTGGTGGATCAATATTATTAGCTCGTAAATTCTTAACTAAATAATTTGTATTAATTATCTAACCTTCTATATATAATAATATATATATAGGAGGTTAATTTTATGCAATTAAATCAAATCAATCAATTAGTACAAAATAATAACAAAAATGTTCATGATGAATTAACAATTTTAGATTCACAATATGATGGTTCTCAATATTTTGCAAAAGTAACAGAACCATATTATAATGAAACATCATTTTTTATTTCAATGCAAGATTTTGGTGATTATTTCCCAGATGTTGATAAAAACGAATTTTCACAAAAAAGAATAAGATTTAGATTTTCACTTAAATTAGATTATAGCATTGGTTATGAAACAGAAGATGAATCAAAATTTATTTTTAATAATGATTCTAAACTAAATAATGTTAAATTAGTTAAAATTAACGAAATTAAATGTGATGATATTACAATTGATCAATTATTAAATTTCATTGAAGATGGTTCAGATGCATTTTATGATATGATAAAAGATGAATTTGTTAATGACTACATTAATAACTATAACAACTTTTCAACTCAACAATAACTAGTTGTTTACTTTTTTTAAATTTTAGATTAAAATTAAATATATCAATTAAAGGAGTGTTTATATGACTGAAAAACAAGATAATCAATTAGAACAAACAAAAGGTAATATTAAAGAAACTGTTGGTAATGTAACAGGTAACGAAAATTTAGAAAAAGATGGTAAAGAAGATAAAGCATCTGGTAAAGCTAAAGAATTCGTTGAAGACGTAAAAGATAAAGCTAATGACGTTATTGACAAATTTAAAAAATAATTTTAAATTATTTTTATAAACTATAATTATGCAAAAGGAATGATTAATATGTTACAATTTGAAATTAGAGGAGAAAATGTAAAAACAACTGAAGCAATTGAAAATTATGTTAAAGATAAGGTCGGAAAAATTGAAAAATATTTTGACGAAAACGAACTTAATAATTCTATCGCACATGTAAATTATGAAGTACATGATAAAGAATCTGAAATTGAAGTGACAATTCCAATGAAACAAGTTACTTTAAGAGCAGAGGAAAAAAATGAAGATTTATATTCAGCAATTGATTTAATTAGTGAAAAATTAGAAAGACAAGTTCGTAAATATAAAACACGAGTTAATCGTAAAACTGTTCAAGATAAAAGACCTGATATTGATACATTATTTGCTGGTACGACAGCACAAGGCAGCTCTCAAAGTCATTTATTTGAAGAAGAAGATGAAATTCAAATTGTTAAGTCCAAACATTTTAACTTAAAACCAATGGATGAAATTGAAGCAGTATTACAAATGGACTTATTAAATCATGACTTTTTTGTATTTACAAATGCAAAAACAGATGAAACTAATATCGTATATAAAAGAAAAGACGGTAAATATGGTTTAATCGAAGTTGATTAATTTAACAAAGGAGAAATGTTTATGACAGAAGAAGAACAAAAAAATATTACATTTGATACATTTGATGATTCAACCGAACCAAAAGTAATCACATTTCATTTTATTAATGGTGATGTAAAACGTCTAGATTTAAATGAATTAGATGTTGAATTTAAAACTGAATCATCATCTATATTTACTAAAGCTTATAAACAAACAGCTGATGATTTATTAAAAGCAATTGCTAAATTATCACCAAACGATTCAATTTATTTTAGAACAGTTGCTAAAAAAGGTTCTGAAGCATACAAAAATTCTAAACCTGAAGATAGAGCACGTGTTTACTTAACTCAAAGAAGTAAAATTGCATATATGCGTGTTTCTTATTAATTAAATACTTTTACTACAAGATTAAGACCTTACAATATAAAGTAAGGTCTTAATTAATATATTATATAAGGAGATTAACTATTATGTCAAATATTGTAGATTTACAAAGTAGTCATTTTGTCAAAGAAAATTTAACAGACGTATATAATAATTCTAAGGTGATTAAAAAAGGTGATATTATTGATATTTTAA
>ERZ1029886.266-NODE-266-length-11416-cov-10.179034_pt1 | contig 11416 bp, 18 predicted proteins | sample MGYA00519232_ERZ1029886 | MGnify/ENA primary metagenome ERZ1029886 (study PRJEB33666, sample SAMEA4610932) | skin metagenome | biome: Human-associated habitat; feature: Malodor aspect; material: skin | place: Philippines | collected 2015-08 ... | reverse complement strand
TACATTTACAAAATTTTGATTATTTTTACGACCTAGTTTTGTATTAGATTGTAAACTTACGTTATAACCAATAACTATGGTTCCAATATTATGTTCAATGCAGTAATTCACAATATATTTTGCACTTTTACTTAATATATCATTGATCTGTCGATGACGTTTACGTTGCATTTGATATTGACGTTGAGATGTAAATTTTTCAGAAAACCCTTGTTTTCTATACAATTTTTGTAAACGTTTATTTTCTTTATTAAACCACTGATTTAAAGATTTTAATCGTTTGCCATCAACAATGAAACTTTCACCCTTATTTGTAACACAAGTCGCTAAATTATTAAGTCCGAGATCGATTCCTAAAGCGTTATTTTGATTAAGTTGATGATTCTTTTCTTCTTCAATATACGTATATTGAATATCGAAAAACCTTGCCTTATTTCTTGGAATAATTCGAATTTCTTTAACCTTTTTAGTTACAAGTTGTGGTGGAATTTTAATTGTAATTTTATCATGAACTTTTTTAAATGTTTGACTCATGGGTATCATTAATCGATTTTCATTTAAACGAACCATTCCTATAATTAATGTCATAAAACCATCTTTAGGTAAATAAGAAGGTAACTTAATATGTTTATAATCATATTTACCTTTTTTAGCTAATTTTAAAAGACCAAAAAATGATTTAAACATACCATCAACTTCTTTTAAAATTTGCTGAGCCATATTTGAATTTAATTGCTTATAATTATCTGATTGTTTGAGTAAATGATAATTCGATTCATATCTCAAATATTTACCTTCAATAAAATAATATTGTCTAACATTATAAATTGCTTCATTTGCTAAATTTTTAGCATAATGTGATAACTTTCGAAGCGTTAAATATTCATTTTTTGATAATTGATTCACTTGTTGAGTCATTGTTAAATACATGTATTTCACCTCACTTTCTACATTAATCATATCAAACATTTTACTAAAATGCTATTCTTATAGTAAAAAAAAGAAAACCACCTATCTCGACAATTCATCTCGGCTATAAATAACCGAGTATTTTTGTCGGGTGATTTTTAAATAAACAATGATTTTTCATTATCTTTGTTTTTTTTTAATCTTCCTGGTAGGTATCGATGCCATGAAATGAGATCACCCAGTATTCAATTACTGCGGATATTGATACTCATAAGGTAATTTAAAATTTATTTTAAATTGAAGCTGAAGTCACAAAAACCGACTTCAATTACTTTGCTAGAGATTACAGTTGTAATTGATTTTATAAAGTAATGATACATTAATACAAATCGTGTAAGTATCAGTACCGTTACGATTGTAATTAATTTTAAAGAGTAATGATACTGAAGCTAGTTATAAATATTCTATAAACATTAAATAATATAAAATTAAACATATATATTTATAAATATAACAAAAAAAAGGAGTCTTTATTATGGCTAAAATTGTTAAACTAAAAGTTATCAAACCAACATATGTCAGCAAAGATAAATCGAAATCAATTGATTGGTCTGGATTTGGTCAAATCATTAAAGATATTGACTATAATGTTTATCGAATTAAAAACAAAACGATTACTGAATATCATCAATATATGCAAAAAGAGCTTGAGTTCAGTAAACAATTTTTTAACAAATATCAAAAATATCCAAATACATCTGATTATAAAAATTTTAGAAAAAAAAAGTATAATGGTTTGTCATATCACAAAATGATTAAAACAACAATTTTATCTGATTTTGAAGATGCACATATGGCAAAAGAAATTTTCAATAATTCTATTAAAGAAGCCATTGAAGCATATGATAAAAATAAAAAAGACATTCGTTCAGGCGTTGCGATAGCACCTACATTCAAACGTCACCAACCTTTTTTAATTGCTGGTCGTGATATCGTCATAGATCCTATTGATAAAGATATTATTTCAGTACCTTTAATTTGTAGAACTGGAATGAATCATTACTCAGAATATAACTTTAAACGCAGCGGTCATATTGCTTTTAAAGTTGCAAGTAAAAATAATCATGCTAAAATAGCCCTTGATCGGATCATATCTGGTCGTTATAAAATATGTGACAGTCATATGTTCTATGATGGTAAATCATGTTTCTTACAACTTTGCTTTAAAGATACAGAAATTAAACAGGTTGCTGTCGATAAAAATAAAATTTTAGGACTTGATTTAGGTATTAGTAAAGCTGTAACCATGCAAGTTGATGATACAAAAAAACATGACTTTATTGAAGGCGGCGAAATAACAGCTTTTAGAAATCGTATTAATACTCAACGCAAATCTATTCAAAACCAACTCAAATATTGCTCAGATAACCGCCATGGTCATGGTCGTAAAACACTTTTAAGACCATTAGATAAACTTGAATCTAAAATAGAAAATTTTAAAGAAACAACCAATCATCGTTATAGTAAATATATTGTTGACTATGCAATTAAAAATGGCTGCGGTACAATTCAAATGGAATTACTAACTGGTATTGCTAAAGACGATGCGTTCTTAAAAACATGGTCATATTTTGATCTGCAAACAAAAATTGAATATAAAGCTAAAGATGTAGGTATAATTGTTAAATATATCAAACCAGACTTCACATCTCAAAGATGTAATAAATGCGGCATTATTGATAAAGAAAGTCGTGTTACACAAGATAAATTTAAATGTACAAACTGTGGTCATACAACAAATGCTGATTTAAATGCGGCTCGTAATATTGCTATGCCAAATATTGAATCCATTATTAAAGATCAACTTGAATTGCAAAAGAAACTTAAGTAAGTTAGACTTAAATTATTGGTAGGTATCGATGCCATGAAATGAGATCACCCGGTATTCAATTACTGCGGATATTGGTACTCATAAGGTAATTTAGGATCAATCTTAAATTGAAGCTAAAGTCACAAAAACCGACTTTAATTACTTTGTTAAAAAATAATCATATCACTAGAGGTTACGGTTGTAACTGATTTTGCAGAGTAGTGATACCGTTTAATATTTCATGAACAAAAGATTTAAGTTACGGTTGTAACTGATTTTGCAGAGTAGTGATACAGCGTGTAGGAACAAAATCACCACCGAATGTTACGGTTGTAACTGATTTTGCAGAGTAGTGATACACCATTCAGTATCAAAGCCTAAATCAAGAGTGTTACGGTTGTGACTGTTTTTACAGAGTGATGATACTGCAATAAATACCATCAGTGTTCACCGCAAGTTACGGTTCCAACTCTTTTTACAGAGTGATGATACTACGGTTGTAACTGTTTTCATTTTATAAAATAACAAAATAACTGTTTATAATTTACAAAAAAAAAATAATAATAAATATATATTAAAAAAGGACACCATCATAGGTGCCCTTTTTTTTTATTTCACAAATTACATATATTTATTAATAACTAAACCAAAAATGACTGACTACCGTCAGTTAGTATTAATCTTGAAAATTTTATTTAAAGGAGTGACTACAAAAAAAAAGCAAGCGACACTCGCCGCTTACGTTAAAAATAGGTGATAGAATCTTTAAAATTGGCTATGTCTAAATTATATCAATAGCGGTATAAAAGCACAACCAATTTTCATTTTACAAATTTGTAATTGATTTGTTATATGTTTGTGATTTCAAAATGATATTTACAGATTATACTTAATGTGTATTTTAATTATAGGAGATGTCATGTTTGATGAGTAAAATATTAGATTTAAAAAAAATTCATATTCCAAGCAATTTAACCACAAAAGAATATCATCAATTACTTGAATACTTTGAATTTAAATTCTATGCAAATCCAAGTAAAATCGAGTATAAATATGCTTGTGATGATATTAGAGCCATTTTAGATTATTAAATTTACCGCTTTAAAAACTATTTTGAAGCGGGTTTTTTCATGTATAATAATATTTATAATTGTTTGAAAGGACTGTTATACATGGATGAAAAGATTAATTATGACATATTAAATACCATTGGTATTATTTTATCAATTGTATCTGCTATTTTAAGTTTAAGTATTTATTTCACAGATACTTTTTGGTATGTACCAGGTATCTGTATTATGATTTTATCAATTATTATTAGCATTGTTGGTATTATATATAGTTATAAAACCATTAATTTTATCACATTAGCTGTAAGTGTTCTTAGTTTAATTATATTTTCAAGTCCACTATTTTTAGCTTAGAACAACATATATATTGTTGTTCTATTTTTTTATTTACAAACTACTATAAAGAAATTGAGGGATACTAATGAAAACAGGACAAACAAAATCTTATTATATTAGAGATATTGATACAAATGAATTTTTAAATGATACAAAACAACTAACGTTTGGTGAAGATCCAGTTAAACTGACATATACCAATGCCAAACGATTATCTAAACTTATAAAATTAAAATATAACTATAAAAAACGAATTGATTTGTTTTTAATTAAACAATCATCAAATCGTTAATGGTGATCAATCATGACTACATTTATTATGATCATTGTATATATTTTATTCATTACACTTAGTTTATTTTTATATAAAGCATTACCATTTGAATACTATTTATTATCAATGATTATTTTATTCATTGTTACATTTTTGACAAACCCACTTATTAATTCAACACATTTACCAATGAGTATTAATTTATCGATGTTTGCTGCATTATCAATTATGCTAATTTTTACATTTTATGACTTTTTAAAGAAAGGACAATAATACTTAAATGTTATTAAATAATTTAAAAAGTGCGTTTGATATATTTTTCAGTTCGTCATTTCTTATTATTTATACTGTATTACTCATTGCTTCATTTATATCAACACTTATATATGCTAGTAAAAATCCAGACATTGATCAGACATTGATAATAAAAGAATAATGATAAATCTAGTAATGGCTTATGTCTATATGTATTTAATAATTATTTCACTAGCGGTGTTACTAGGTGTATGTTTAGCTTTTATTGATTTATTACCAACATTACTACCAACTAAATAATAATTATTTGAAAGGATTGATTCATATGACAACCTATATCACACAGAAACTCGCAGAAGAATTGTTTTATTATCCATCTGATCGATATAAATTAAGTGAAGATGAACTTAATGAAATAAACATTGTTAATACTAATCTTAATGATAATGATTCAATTAAAGACCATATTTTATTATTTCAAGATGAGATATCATTTCTTAAATGGTTTGAAGAACAAGACCTTGATTTTAATCCAAATATTGAAGTAAATCTTGTAAATGCTGTTAAACAAAATGTAACTAAAATGAATCCATTTTTACTTTTATTTAACCATCTTGATTTAATAATATGCGATACACAGTTAATTATCTATAAAAAAAAGAAAGGTTGATTATTAATGACTAAAAAAAAAGAACCCTTTTATATAGCTCAAACACTTGATGAATTAGATGAATTGATAAATCATGGTCATCATAACATCACACTTATACCAAAAGTAAGTGATGCTTCTAAAGCTAAAGAAAAGAAAAAATTATTTAATAAAATAAATGCAGCTAAAATAATACCTATGTTTGGTGTTAGAGATGTTCAATTAAATGAATTTAGAAACGATTTTTATTCTAATGATGCTAATGAAATTATTTCCGATTTTATTAAGTATATGAATCGGCGTATTGTTCCCGGATCTGAAATTGAATCAGATACCAAACATATGTCTGATGCTGAATTAATGACATTCTTTGGTTATGAAATTTGGGAAATCCCTTATAGTGAATTAAAAACTACATTTAAAGATCATATTGATGACCTATTACCAGATACTATTTATGTATTATTCGATAATGAAATGGATGATTATCGTTATGATATTATGACTCATAATAAATCAAACATTGAAGAACTTATTTTCAACACTTATTATTTAAATTATAAACTTCAAGATAAAAACCCATTAAAATTAAAAGATACTGATTTTAATAATGATTTAAAATTAAAATTACCTAAATTATTAAATTATAATATTGAAACGTCAACTGATTATGACCATAAACTAAAACTTTTAGAACAACGTGAAGAATATTTAGATTTATTAAATGATCCACTTGTTGCTTCATTATTTAGTTAAAATTAAACGTACAGTATGCTTACTGTACGTTATTTTTATATATTAAATTAATATTTAGAAAGGACTTAATTATATGACAATTAAACAAAATCAATTATCATTTTTTGAATATATATTAAATCCAAAAGAAATATTATATATTATTTTATTTGGATTTATTGTTTTTGTTCTTATGAGTTTTGTACTGTCAATGATTTTTGAAAACAAAATGATATGTATTATTGTAGGTTTATTATGTGCTATTATTGTATCTATTGTAGAAATAAACAATAATACAAATGTTAATTACTATTCAATTAATGGATCAGCCAAAGTTATAGATATGAAACCATATTCAACTAATGGTAATTCAGATGATAATGATACTCAAACCATTTACTTCGCACATAACAACCACGTTTATAATATTCAATTTCCAGACAATACCCTAATTAAAAAAGGTGACACAATTAACATCAAATCATCTAAATATGGTGCATCTATTGATAACGGTACAATTAAAGAATCAAATATTATTAATCAAACATTAGACGTTAAACTTGATTCTAAAAATTAATTTATGAAAGGCGGTCTATTAATGACTATTAAACATAATCAATTATCATTTTTTGAATATATCTCTGATTTTAAAACATGGTCTCTTTTAATTATAATTGCCATTGTTGCTTTCATTTTTGTAAGTTGTCTTATTATGATGTTAACTGAAAGTAAAATAACATCTATTACTTTAGGATTATTCATTACGATTTTATTATCTACTATGATTGTTATTTTTGATCTTAATGATTATAACGGTTATTCAGTTAATGGTTCAGCCAAAATTACAGATATAAAACCATATTCTACAAATGGTAATTCAAGTGATAATAACACTCAAACTATTTATTTTACACATAATGATCATATCTATAATATTCAATCTCCAGATAACTCTGTAATTAAAAAAGGTGACATAATTAATATTAAATCATCTAAATATGCTGTAACAATAGATAACGGTACAATCGAAAAATCAAATGCTAAACATCAAACATTAAATATTAAAATTCACTCTAAAAAGTAATGTATGAAAGGCGGTTATTTAATGTCTATTACAAAACATCACTTATCTATTTTTGAATATATAACCAATGAATATACAACAAACTTAAAGACAATAATCGAATTTATTATACTTTCCGTTATCTTTCTCGTACTTATAAGTTTTCTTATTATGATCATAACTAAAATCAAAACAGTATCTATTATTTTAGCATTACCTTTTGCAATTATATTATCTATCTTTTGTACAAGTTCTGCTTTTGAAAATCGTGATTACTATTCAATTAATGGTTCAGCCAAAATAACAGACGTTAAATCATATTCAACAAATGGTAATTCAAATGATAACAACACTCAAACTGTTTATTTTACTTATAAAGATCATATTTATAATGTTCAATCACCAAATAATAAGATTGTTAAAAAAGGTGATACTATTCAATTCAAATCATCTAAATATGCTGCAATCATTGATAACGGTACAATTAGCAAAGCTGATGATTTAAAAAATCAAAATTTTGATATCAATATAATAAGTAAATAAAGAAAGGATCATCAATTAAAATGATTATAAACTCTATGATAATAAGTTCTATGATTTTTATTATTTTAGGTCTTTTTGGTGGTAATCTTTTATTATTTCTTAATATCATTGATCCCTTACGAGATAATAATTCATTAATATCAACATCAATTACAGTAATTTCTTGTATGTTTGCATTTATGTTAATGATTATTAACGCCTTAGCACCAAGTGAATTTATGAAATAGCATGACTTTGACAAACTATTTATATTAGGTCTTGTTAATTTAGTGTATTTTATTGTTAATTTAATTATTAAAATAATACGACATTAAATTAAAAAAGACTACTAATCCTATCATTTAAAGATTAGTAGCCTTTTTTTTTAACTCATTAATTACATAGCGGGTGTATGACCAATATTTGATATAGAGTAATATATTACTACATATATTAATATCTACATTGTCATTAAAATAATTTATTGACTCCAAGTATATACATGTATATACTTAAAATATAATCTTATATGAAAAAGGTGATCTATAAGTGTCAGATAAAACTACATATGAAACGACGATATTTAAAACTGGTAATGGCACAGGTGTACGTATTCCTAAATCCATTTTAGAAAAATTAGACCTCGATGTTGGAGATATGGTACAAGTGGATATTCACAATGGATCTGTTTTCATCACACCAACACAATATCCGATGCCCAATAAAGTTATTGTTAACGGTGTGCTGGAGGTACTTGAAAACTTCTATAAAGGTACTTTAGGTCGATATACCGAAAAATCTGAAAATGATATGAATATCGAATATCATGAGGATTTAGATATTAAAGCATATCGAGCACCATTGTTTTTGAAAAAAGGTAAACATGCAAAACCCGATATTATTATACCGATTGACTATTTAAATGATTTTGAAAAACTATTATCGTTCTTATATGATTATTTTTTAATTACGAATAAAAATAATGGTTTTGACCACGTGGCTAAACTACATCGAGAATCACTTTTTGACAAATGGTTTCATGATAGTCATGATGCGTTTTATGAACAATGGGATGTTGAAAAAAGTATTTATTATGATTGGATGAAAGGGTGTGTGTTAAATGAAGGCTAGTGAATTACTTATCGGAATTGTTGGAGTTTTTGCTGTTATAAGTGCAATACTTACAACTATATACATTTTTAGTAAAATCATCCTATTTCTTATACGAATGGACTTACCATTATATCGTAAATTAAAACATCGTTTTTATTATAAACATATAAACTTTCGAGATGTTGGTTATGTTTTAAGTCGAATGTTACTCTTTATGTTTGGATTAATCGCATTTACGTATATTGCTGTTATTTCAATACACTATATCGGACATATAGATATACAAGACTACTCCAAAAATCAAAATGCAAAGTTTGTTGAGTCTATTAAAATAGGTATTTTTGCAATAATGATACCTATTTTAATGAAAATAACAAAAGATTTCATTGTTTATAGTATTGTTTCAACAAGAGTAATTTATCGTTATATTATCCAACATAAATATCCATCTCGAAGTGATGTTCAATTTTATAAACAAGTTGATGAATTACTAAATCCGATGATAATTCAAATCGAAAAAGGTCAACTTATAGATGTTAAAACTTTACGTTCTAATAAAATTAATACAATTAATAATACTATAGACCAACTAATTAAAGAGGGTAGAACAGTAGTATTAAATCGTGAAGCAATTAATGACATAACACTCATTTCAGTTAGGGTGGATAATCAATGCTTGCTAGATATATTGGAAATGGCATATGTTAAATCATACGGTCAACCTGTAATGTCCATGTACCCTCAATTTAAACATCCGAGCTGGATAATTAAGATATTCAATCTTAATGGATTTGGTGAACATCAACAAAGCAAAGCGTTTAATTATTTCCCTATCAAAACAGTTATATGACACATTGATAAAGACTATCTAACATAGATAGTTTTTATTTTATTGATATTCTAAAACATGACCGCCCTTTCAGGTCGGTTAGTGGAAAAATCAGAAGAAATAAAAAGAAAGGAATGATCACAACGCATGGATGCAGGTGACGTTTTATTATAAAAAACAATTTTAAAAATAGATTAACTAAAGGAGTGTGTTTTAATGGATATCGTTACTATCTATCCAGATCAAACAATTGAAGATCGAATTAAACAATACTTTAATAAACATGAAAATGAAATTAAAAATTCAACAAAAAAAGGATCTCAACCAACAGTTTGGTTTGATGCATTTTTAACTCATGGTTTTAATGATCGGTTTATAGCGGCTCATTCTGAAACTGATTTTAATGTAGTTGATGATCACAAAGTTGATGTTGATGCACGAATCATAGCAAATCAACACATACTTGATATGGAAAAAAGTAAAATTATATTTAAAGATTTTAAATTACCACCAAAAAATAGTTTAGCTCTTGAATTAGAACTTGAATCTTTAAAAGTACAAAAATCATTAAATACTTATTAAAAATAAAGGAGATTTAAACATGTTTGAATTAAAAAATCATATTACAAATTTTAATGAAATTGCAGATCGTAGTGAAGAATTAAAAAAACAATACATGACTGGTATGATATCTAGAACTGAACTTCTAAATGAATTTAAATTAAAAATTTTACCTAAAGTAAAACAAATTAAAAATTCAATATCTAATGACTCGCATGATTTTAAGGTAGCTCATTTTATAAAGCATTTAAATATTCAAATAAAAAGTATTACTACAATGATTGATACGTTAGACCATACTGATATTGTCTATATTATTATTAAAGATATTAATGATCTTGAATTTTATACGTACTCCAGTCAACAACACGTTATTGCATTTGCAAATTATATTAACAAATCCACTCGTATAGAATCATTTGATGAAGCGATTCAATATCTAAAATCTAGAAACATCGATGTTAAGATTGATGATTTAAATTAAGAAAGGATAAATTACATGAATTTTAAAACATATCCTATGCCTTTAGATGATCGCATTAAGTTATATGGTGATTTATATCAATCGTTAATACCTTATACCATTGGTTGTGTTATTGCATTTATTATTTTATTTATATGTATAGGCATCTGTGTTTATAAGAACATTAAAAGTCAATTATTAATTTTATTAGCAAGCATTGCGTTTTTTGTATCAATATTTTTAATAGGTCTTACTTTTTATCAAAAATTATTACTTGTTAACAACATTAACAATACACATTACGCCACACTTAATGGTAAAGGTACTGTCACTTATGTTCATGATAGTTCCTATGATACAAATCATAATGAATCTGATGATAATCATCAATTTAATAAAGATCTTAAATACAAAGATATTAAAACAGTTTATATTAAAAGTAATGATTCTAAATTTGTTATGAAAATAAATAAAGACATTAATATAAAACAAGAAGATCGTATTAAAATTAAAACAAACAGAAAAATACCTATTAATAACTCATTTGATGAACATAAACTTAATTTTATTAGTAACGATATTACTTGTTATGTTCAACATAATGGTAAATGGTCTAAAGTTGATGTTCCATATTTAAATCCAGATCTAACTGCTAACAAATATAAAATGAAAGATTAAAAAGGATTGATATTATGTTTACAACTATAATTATTATAGCTTTTATCATATGGCTAATTATAGAAAAAAGAAAAAATAAAGATCAATCA
>ERZ1029886.258-NODE-258-length-11717-cov-5.203910_pt1 | contig 11717 bp, 9 predicted proteins | sample MGYA00519232_ERZ1029886 | MGnify/ENA primary metagenome ERZ1029886 (study PRJEB33666, sample SAMEA4610932) | skin metagenome | biome: Human-associated habitat; feature: Malodor aspect; material: skin | place: Philippines | collected 2015-08 ... | reverse complement strand
TTGTGGATCTTTTTCAGGATCTTTCAGCGCAGGGTTATTCCCGCGTGCGAGTGGATGGAGAGACCCATCAGCTCAGCGATCCTCCCAAGCTAAAGAAGCAGATCAAGCACAATATTGAGGTAGTGGTTGACCGCCTGCAGGTGAAGGCCTCGCAGAAGCAACGCTTAACGGATTCGGTGGAAACGGCCCTGCGCTTGGCCGATGGACTCGTCACCATCGAGTTCGTGGATAGGGAAGAGCTCACCCACACGTACTCGGAAAAGGCTGCCTGCCCGAATGGCCACACGTTGACCATTGAAGAGTATGAGCCCCGTGCCTTTTCCTTCAATGCCCCGTTTGGTTCTTGCCCGGTGTGTGATGGTTTGGGTACCAAGCTGGAAGTCGATGTTGACCTACTTATCCCGGATCCGGATGCCCCGGCGGTTGACGCCATTCAGCCGTGGCACTCCTCTCCAAACTCCCGCTACTTTGTCAAGCTAGTGGAGGGTCTGGGCAAGGCAATGGGCTTTGACCCTAAGACGCCAGTGAGCGAATTGACCAAGGAGCAGCGCCACGCGCTCATCTATGGCACGGACGAGGAGGTGCAGGTTCGCTACAAGAACCGCTACGGGCGCCAGCGCAATTGGACCGCGCCGTTTGAGGGCGCTACCGGTTTCATTCACCGCAAACTGGAAACGACCGATTCTCAGTCCCAAAAGGATCGCCTGCTGCAGTACACCCGCCGCGTGCCGTGTAGCACCTGTAAGGGCACCCGCCTGAAACCGGAGATCCTGGCCGTCCGCTTGGCCTCTACTACTCACGGTGAGCAGTCCATTGCGGGGCTGTGTGCGCTTTCGATTGAAGATGCCTCTGAATTCCTGGACTCTTTGGTCTTGGGCCACCGCGAGGAAATCATTGCCGGTGCGGTACTCAAGGAAACCCAGGCTCGGTTGCGCTTCCTTCTGGACGTCGGTCTGAATTACCTGACCCTGGATCGCGGCGCGTCCACGCTTTCGGGCGGCGAGGCGCAGCGCATTCGCCTAGCCACGCAGATTGGTTCCGGTTTGGCCGGCGTACTTTATGTGCTCGATGAGCCTTCCATTGGTTTGCACCAACGCGATAACCAGCGCCTTATTAAGACCCTGCAGCGTTTGCGCGATATTGGCAATACCCTCATTGTGGTCGAGCATGATGAAGACACCATTCGGGAGTCCGATTGGCTCGTCGATGTGGGCCCGCGTGCCGGTGAATATGGTGGCGAGGTGGTCTACCAAGGCGAACCGGCGGGAATTGAAAAGGTAGAGGAGTCCCTGACTGGCCAGTATCTATCCGGCAAGAAGGTGCTCGCCGTACCGGATCACCGCCGCGAGACCGACAAGGACCGCACCCTGAAAGTCGTAGGCGCGCGCGAGAATAACCTCAAGGGCATAAACGTCGAAATCCCGCTGGGAGTGCTGGCGTGTATTACCGGCGTTTCCGGCTCTGGTAAATCCACCGTGGTCAATGAGATTTTGGCTAAGACTTTGGCCAATAAGCTCAACCGTGCCCGGCAGGTCCCCGGCCGGGCCAAGCGCGTCGAGGGTGTGGAGCACCTAGATAAGCTGGTCCAGGTGGACCAGAGTCCGATTGGCCGTACCCCGCGTTCCAACCCGGCGACCTATACGGGCGTCTTTGACAAGATCCGTAACCTTTTTGCCGAAACCCAGGAGGCCAAGGTTCGCGGCTACAAGGCCGGCCGCTTCTCCTTCAACGTCAAGGGTGGGCGCTGCGAGGCATGCCAAGGCGATGGCACCATCAAGATCGAGATGAACTTCCTGCCGGACGTGTATGTTCCGTGTGAGGTGTGTGAGGGTGCTCGCTATAACCGCGAGACCTTGGAGGTGCACTACAAGGGCAAGAACATCGCTGAGGTTCTTGATATGCCAATTTCTGAGGCAGCGGACTTCTTCGAGCCCATCAACTCGATTCACCGCTACCTTGCCACGCTTGTCGACGTCGGCTTGGGCTACGTTCGCCTCGGCCAAGCCGCTACCACGCTGTCTGGCGGTGAGGCGCAACGCGTTAAGCTCGCCTCGGAGCTGCAAAAGCGTACCAACGGTAGGACTATCTACATCTTGGACGAGCCGACCACTGGTCTGCACTTTGAAGACATCCGCAAGCTGATGTTGGTAATCCAGGGCCTTGTAGACAAGGGCAATTCGGTGCTTGTCATTGAGCACAACCTCGATGTCATCAAGGCTGCGGACTGGATCGTGGATATGGGCCCGGAAGGCGGCGCCGGCGGTGGCACCGTAGTAGCGCAGGGTACTCCGGAAGATGTGGCGCAGGTGGAAGGCTCCTATACCGGTAGCTACCTAAAGGACATGTTGAAGTAGGGACACTGTGAATAGTTACCGCCCCGGCGCCAGCCTGTTGGCAGCGCTCACTCTGCTTACTGTGAGCGCCTGCTCCGGCGATCCTGAAACTGAAAACGTCCCAGCGCCGTCGACTAGCTCTCCGGCACCTGACCCGGACTCAGTGCGCACTCAGCTTGACCGTGCAGTAGACAAGACCGCAAAGAAGTACCACGCCAAGGTTGGGGTTGCTTTTTCGGCCGGCGATGACACCATTGCTGTGGGCGATAAGGGCAAGGGCCCTGTCTGGTCCACCATTAAGGTGCCAATCGCCATCGCGGCGCTGAAAGACGGCGCGGATAAAAGCCTGGTTGACTTGGCAATCAAGGAATCCGATAACGATGCCGCCTACGCCTTATGGTCGCAGGTGAAATGGCGCGAAGGCTCCGCCGATAAAGCAGTAGAGGAATTGCTCGAAGACTATGGATCACACGCGGATATCCATGACACCGCTTTTGGCTACTCCACGTGGTCATTGAAAGACCAAGCAGTCTTCGGTGCTGAATTGCCTTGCATTGAAGAGGCGGACTACGTCCACAAGGTGCTCAAAGACATTGTGGCTTGGCAGAAGATTGGTCTGTCGAAAGAAAACCGAACCCGCGCCAAGAGCGGCTGGGGCTTGGACGAGGACGACAATGAGTACACCTACCGCCAATTTGGCGTTCATGAGGTTGCTGGCAAGCGCGTCGGCGTCGCGTTATCTGTGGTTACCGATGGCGAGGACTATGCCAAAGCCGAGCCAGCGGTAAAGTATCTCGCCCATGAGTTAGTGGACATTGTTGAGAAAGGGGTAGAAAAGGGCAATATTGAACCAGCTGCTCAATGCAAGGGCAGCTAAGCGAGTTGCGATTTGGTGGAAAGGGTAGAAGCTGCTATCCTCAAACCCACTACCGCCCATGACGCCTTTTTCGAGGTTCGTGGGTCACAAGCGGAGTCTCTCCCACCCGATGCCGCGAACACTGTTCGTAGGATAAAGGTAAAGGTAACCAAGCACTCGTGCTTGGCACTGTGAGAACTCCCGGCTGTCTTTGGCAGACCGGGTTTGATTCGTTTGTGGTCCCGGTAGGTGAACTACTTACTCATACACCCCCTAATCGAGGAGAACCACAATCAGCGCTGAAGCTCGCATCAATGAGCGTATCCGAGTACCCGAGGTCCGTTTGGTAGGCCCCGGTGGTGAACAGGTGGGCATCGTCCGTACCGATGATGCTCGCAAGCTTGCGTACGAGGCTGACCTTGACTTGGTTGAGGTAGCCCCGAAGGCAAAGCCCCCAGTGGCCAAGATCATGGACTACGGCAAGTTCAAGTACGAGCAGGCTCAGAAGGCTCGCGAAGCCCGTAAGAACCAGCAGCAGACCGTGGTTAAGGAACAGAAGTTCCGCCCGAAGATCGATGATCACGATTATGAGACCAAGAAGGGTAACGTAGTTCGCTTCCTCGAGAAGGGATCCAAGGTCAAGGTGACCATCATGTTCCGTGGTCGTGAGCAATCGCGTCCGGAGCTGGGTTTCCGCCTCTTGGAGCGTTTGGCTGATGACGTCGCTGAAGTTGGCGTTGTTGAGTCCCGCCCCAAGCAGGATGGTCGCAATATGACCATGGTCTTGGGTCCGGTTCGCAAGGGCAAGAAGTAGACCAGATTCCACGTAGGATTTAAGGACTTAATACTCATGAAGCAGAAGACCCACAAGGGCACCGCAAAGCGTATCAAGGTGACCGGTTCCGGCAAGCTGCGCCGTGAGCAGGCTGGCCGCCGCCACCTGCTGGAGGGCAAGCCGTCCAAGCGTACCCGTCGCCTGAAGGGCACCGAGGCAGTCGCACAGCCTGACACCAAGCGCGTCAAGCGCCTGCTCGGCCGCGCATAATAGCGCCGAATCAACCCACATCCGCCATCACAATTTGAATTAAGGAAGTATCACTGTGGCACGAGTAAAGCGCTCAGTTAACGCAAAGAAGAAGCGTCGCGCGATTCTGAAGTCCGCTAAGGGCTACCGCGGCCAGCGTTCCCGCCTGTACCGCAAGGCGAAGGAGCAGTGGCTGCACTCTATGACTTACGCTTACCGCGATCGTCGCGCTCGTAAGTCTGAGTTCCGTAAGCTGTGGATCCAGCGCATCAACGCTGCTGCCCGCATGAACGACATCACCTACAACCGTCTCATCCACGGCCTGCGCCTGGCTGAGATCGAGGTTGACCGCAAGATCCTGGCTGAGCTTGCTGTCAATGACTTCGAGGCATTCTCCGCACTGTGCGAGGCTGCTAAGGCTGCTCTGCCTGAGGACGTCAACGCTCCTAAGGCTGCCTAGTTACTAGGAATACAACGCCCGCTTCTCCGGCTTATGTGCCGGGCGAAGCGGGCTTTGTTCGTTTTACACTCTATCTGTCTAGTGAGCTCGGTCTCGCATGCTACATTGAGTCCAGACCACGAGTGACCCCGAGACCGAGGAGCAGATTCTCTGTGACAAACCCAAATGGTAGCTACCAACCAGAAAATGGCGAGTATTCTGGCCAGTCCTATGACAACAACCAGGGGCAGCAGTACAACCCCTATAACCAGCAGGCCGGTTACCAGCCGCAGTACAACCAGGGCTATGCACCACAACCGAATATGGGTTCCTATCCGGTGCAGCAGCAGTATGTGGCGCAGGGACAGCAAAAGTCTTGGATCGCGACTTTGCTTCTGTGCTTCTTCTTGGGCTTCTTCGGCGCGCATAACTTCTATACCGGTCGCACGACCTTCGGCGTAGCGCAGCTGGTGCTTAATATCTTGGGCTGGGCTACTTTCTGGTTCTTGCTTGGATTCGCGTTTTGGGCCATCGTCGGAATCTGGGTCTTCATTGAGTTCATCATGATCATTGCCGGCGCCGGTGATTACGATAAGGACGCCCGCGGCGTGCCACTAGCTAAGTAGCACCCAACATTGTGATCCTGTTGCCAAACCGGCGACAGGATTTTTGTTTTGCCTACGCAGCTGGGGCTGAGTCTGGGGCGAGGCAACTAATAGGTAGGGTAGGGGTCATGAATTTGGATTTTGACTCTGCCTTTACTGAACGCACTCCGCGCATTGTTAACGCAGCCAAGCTGCACCGTGCGGCTAACCGGAAGAAGGCGAAGCAATTCCTGATTGAGGGAGAAAACGCCGTAGATGCCGCGGTGTCTACTGGCGCTGCTGTCGATGTTTTCGTCACTGAAAAGGCTGCAGAACGCTTCGGTGACATTATTACCGCCTGTGGATACATGGGAGTGTACGTACATCCCATCACCGATAAAGCGGCTAAGCATTTATCTGATACCGCCACCACCACGGGGCTTTTTGCGCTATGCAAGCCAGTGCTGTGGTCCGCGGGCAGAATCCTTAACGGCAAGCCAAGTTTGGTTTCTGTTCCCGTGCTCACCTCGGAGCCGGGCAATGCAGGCACGTTGATTAGAACTTCCGACGCCATGGGCGCAGATGGAGTAATTTTTGCGGGCGAGACGGTCGATCCCCTCAGCTGCAAGGTAGCGCGCGCTTCGGCCGGCTCGCTGTTTCATGTCCCGGTAGCGCGGGATCCCAATATCAAAGATGTCCTGGGACAGCTGCGTAAGTCGGGTATGCAGATTGTGGCGACGGCTGCTGATGGGGAAGTAGACCTCGCAGAGGCAGATCTATCACAGCCAACGGCGTGGCTTTTCGGCAACGAGGCACATGGGCTCGGCGAACTACTGGAAGAAGCCGATATGCGGGTGCGTATTCCGCTGCGTGGGCGAGCAGAGTCACTCAACCTAGCGACCGCCGCAAGTATCTGTCTCTATGAGTCAGCAAAAGCCCAAGAGCAAAGCTAAGCAGATCCCCGAATGAAAAGGGGGTCCCTGGGGCGGTCGGCCTAGCCGGGACAGAGTAAGATTGCACGCGTTAGTTTTCGCGCGAGAAGAAGGTACGAAGTACGTGTCCGATACACCGCAGATCGAATTGACCGAAGAGGCTCTTGGGGCCGCGGCCGATAAGGCTATCGCAGCCTTCGACGCAGCCGAAACGCTCGATGAGCTGGCTGCAGCCCGCCGCGAGCACCTAGGAGATGGCGGCTATATTCCGCAGGCGCGCCAGTCTTTGGGGCAGCTGCCCAAGGAACAGCGCAAGAGCGCTGGCAAGGCTGTCAACATGGCCCGCGGCAAGATGGAAAAGCGCTTTGCCCAGGTTAAGGATGTCTTGGAGCAAAAGGCTCGCGAGGAGCAGTTGCGAGCAGAGACCGTTGACGTCACCATTCCCACCACCCGCACCCAGACTGGTGCCCTTCACCCAATTACCGCCCTCTCTGAGCGCATTGCGGATATTTTCGTCGGCATGGGCTGGGAAATCGCGGATGGCCCCGAGGTTGAGGCGGAGTACTTTAACTTCGACGCTTTGAACTTTAAGCCGGATCACCCAGCACGTACCCTGCAGGATACGTTCCACGTCTCCGGCGAGGGCTCTAAGCAGGTGCTACGCACGCACACCTCTCCGGTACAGGTGCGCACCATGCTGGAGCGCGATGTGCCGCTGTATATCGCTTGCCCAGGCCGCGTATTCCGCACCGATGAGCTGGATGCCACCCACACCCCGGTTTTCCACCAGGTAGAAGGTTTGGCCGTGGATAAGGGCCTGACCATGGCTCACCTGCGCGGCACCCTTGAGCACTTGGCCAAGGTGCTGTTCGGTCCGGAGACCACGACGCGCATGCGCGTGAATTACTTCCCATTCACCGAGCCCTCTGCCGAGGTTGATGTGTGGTTCCCCAATAAGAAGGGCGGCGCCGGTTGGATCGAGTGGGGCGGCTGCGGCATGGTGAACCCCAATGTGCTGCGTGCCGTAGGTGTTGACCCAGAGGAATACACGGGCTTTGCCTTCGGTATGGGCCTCGAGCGCACGCTGCAGTTCCGCAATGGCTTGACCGATATGCGCGACATGGTCGAAGGCGATGTCCGCTTCACCCTGCCGTTTGGCGTGCAGGCTTAAAACCCAGAAAGGATAGACACACTAATGCTTATTTCCCAAGACTGGGTCACCCGCATCCTGGGCGCTAAGAACCCTGGTTGGAACGTTTCCGCTGCCGATATGGACTCCGGATTCGTGCGCGTCGGTTTTGAAACCGAGGGCTACGCTGCCGTTCCGGAGAGCACCGGTCCGCTGGTCATCGGCCAGGTGGTAGAGATCGAGGAACTTACTCAATTCAAAAAGCCCATCCGCTACTGCCAGGTCAACGTGGGCCAGGCTAATGGCACGGGCGAGCTGCAGGGCATCATTTGCGGTGCTCGCAACTTCCGCCTGAATGACTATGTCGTTGTGGCGCTTCCGGGCTCGGAGCTTCCTGGCGGCTTCAAGATTGCGGCGCGCGAGACCTACGACCACATCTCCAATGGCATGCTGTGCTCCGGTGCTGAGCTCGGTTTGGGGGCACAGGCTAACGGCATCATCGTCTTGGGCGATGACGTCGCCGATAAGGTGGGCGAGGATGCTCGCCCGATTATTGGTCTGCACGATACCGACTTTGACGTCAACATCACCCCGGATCGCGGCTACGCCCTGTCCGCGCGCGGTTTGAGCCGTGAGATTGCCTCCGCTTTCGACTTGGACTTTGCCGATATTGCCGAGGATCCGTCAGTGGCTGGCATTGACACCTCTGTTGTTCCGGCGGCGCAGGGCTCGCTTATCGACGTCACTCTCAACCCCGAGACCAAGGCGCAGCGTTTCGGCCTCCGCAAGGTCAGCGGCATCGACCCGCAGGCGCGCACCCCTTTCTGGCTGGAGCGCGAGCTCATGCTCTGCGGCCAGCGCAGCGTGAACCTGCCCACGGACATTACTAACTATGTGATGTTGCTTTTGGGCGCCCCGATGCATGCCTTTGACGCCAACGTTATCCAAGGAAATCTCGTTGTCCGCAATGCGGACGAAGGCGAGAAGTTTGAGACCTTGGATCACGTAAAGCGTGAGCTTTCTGCAGAAGATGTGGTCATCTGCGATGACAACGGCATCCAGTCGCTGGCCGGCGTCATGGGCGGTACCACCTCCGAAATCTCGGCGGAGACCACTGATGTGGTCTTCGAATCCGCTATCTGGGATCCGATTACCGTGGCGCGCACCTCCCGCCGCCATAAGCTGTCTTCTGAATCCTCGCGTCGCTTCGAGCGCGGCGTGGACCCTGCGATTGTAGAGGTCGCTCTGGACACCGCCTGTGCGCTCTTGCAGCAGCTGGCGGGTGGCACCATTGAGGAAGGCCGGACGCTTATCGGGGACGTCGCCAAGCGCGAGCCCATTGCCCTGCGCACCGCAAAGGCTAGCGAGTATGCCGGCGTTGACTATTCCCGTGAGACTGTTTTTTCCCGCCTCGAGGAAGTCGGCTGCACTGTTGCCGATGAGGGTGAAATGCTGCAGGTAACGCCCGCTACGTGGCGCACCGATATCTCCATGGATGTTGACCTCATTGAGGAGGTCCTACGCCTTGAGGGCCTGGAGGACATTCCTACCGTCCTGCCTACTCCCGCAGGCGGTCGCGGCTTAACGCCAGCGCAGAAGCGTCGCCGCGCAATTGGTCACGGACTGGCCTATGCCGGTTATGCAGAGGTATTGCCGGCCCCGTTCGTGGCGAACGACACCTTTGATGTGTGGGGCTTGGACAAGGATGATGCTCGCCGCCGCACCGTAGAGGTACAGAATCCGCTTGAGGCAGATAAGGCCGTCTTGTCCACGACTCTGCTTCCGAACATGCTGGAGGCCATCGGCCGCAATGTTGCGCGTGGCCGCAGCGACCTCGCCCTGTATGGTCTGCAGCAAGTGGCATTCAAGCGCGCCGAGGCATCGCCCATGCCTTCTGTAGAGCAGCGACCTTCTGAGCAGGTTGTTTCCGAACTTCTGGATACCCTTCCGGAGCAGCCGCTGCACGTTGCAACGGTGGCCACCGGCAATATTGAGCATGAAGGACCGTGGGGCGAGGGTCGCGCATATAGCTACGCCGACGCCATCGAATCCGCCCGCCAGGTCGCTCGCGCCGCCGGTGTGGATATCGAGCTGGAGGCAGCGAACGTTCTTCCCTGGCACCCAGGTCGTTGTGCTGCCGTGAAGGTGGCTGGCACTGATGTGGTTCTGGGCCATGCCGGTGAGCTTCACCCGCAGGTTCTGGAAGCGCTGAACCTGCCGGCGCGTACTTGCGCTATGGAGCTGGACGTTACCGCTATGCCGTTGGAAGAGAAGTTCCCTGCGCCGGTACTGTCCTCCTTCCCAGCATTGCACCAGGACATCGCGCTCGTAGTGGATGAAGACGTCCCAGCAGAGCGCGTGCGCGCCACCGTGGAAGAGGGGGCGGGCGAACTCATCGAGTCCGTCGAGCTCTTCGACATTTTCCGTGGTGAGCAGTTGGGTGAGGGCAAGAAGTCCTTGGCCTTCCAGCTTCTGTTCCGTGCAGCGGATCGCACGTTGACCGATGAGGAAGTCAACGAGCACCGCACGGCGGCAGCGGAGCTGGCTAAGCAGCGCTTGGGCGCAGAGATGCGCGCATAGCTTTCCCCAAAAAAGGGGCGGTGAGATTTACCTCACCGCCCCTTTTTTCATACATTTTTTCCTTCTTGGTGATGCAATAACCTGGGGATTTCCCCAATTTGCATGAATACCATACGGTCGGGTGTATTTATTGCTATAGTCACCCCTATGACGATTTCAGTAGCAATAGCAGGCGCCACCGGATACGCAGGAAGCGAGATCCTTCGCCTGCTGCTATCTCATCCAGCCTATCTTTGCGGCCGCCTGCGCATTGGCGCACTCACGGCACATTCCACCGCCGGGAAGACGGTAGCTGAGCTCATGCCGCACCTGCCTCAGTTGGCGGATCGCGTTATTGAAGAGACGACCGTTGAAAAGCTCCGTGGGCACGACATTGTTTTCCTGGGCCTACCGCATGGGCACTCTGCTCACATCGTCCAGCAACTGGGCGAGCAGACCACCGTGATCGATTGTGCAGCCGATTTTCGCCTTCGTGGCAAGTCTGACTGGGATGCCTTCTACGGCGGCCACTATGCCGGAAGCTGGCCTTATGGAATTCCGGAGGTGCCCGGGAATCGGGAAGCGCTGCGGCGTGCTCACCGAATAGCAATACCGGGATGTTTCCCTACAGCGGTCACCCTTGGGGTTCTGCCGGCCGTGGCGCACGAGCTTGTTGAGCCGACCCTTTCGGTCATCGCTATCACCGGCGTCTCTGGTGCCGGGAAGAAAGCTTCTGTAGCGCACCTTGGCGCGGAGACCATGGGAAACCTCAAAGCATATAAACCTGGCGGGACGCACCGACACACCCCAGAGATCCTGCAGAACCTGCAGCCTTTTGCCAAGCAGAAGCTCTCCGTCAGCTTTACACCGGTTCTTGCGCCCTTACCCCGTGGGATTTTGGCGACGACTACGGCGGGGCTTAGAGGGGGCGTCGGCAAGCATGACGTGGAGACAGCATTCCGCGACTTTTATGCCCAAGAGACCTTTTGCCACGTCCTTCCAGCCGGACAGCAATCCGAAACCCAGAACGTCGTGGGCACCAACATGGTCCATATCCAAGCTCACGTGGACGAACGCGCCCGACGGCTCGTTGTCACTTCCGCGCTAGACAACCTGTGCAAGGGAACAGCTGGCGCCGCGGTGCAATGCATGAACCTGGCACTTGGCTGGGATGAAACCTCGGGCCTGCCGCAAGCGGCCGTGGCCCCATAACACTAGGAGAATACAATGAGTACAGCTGGGATTACCCGCCCCGCCGGCTTTAGCGCCGGCGCCACTACAGCGGGGATTAAGCCCTCTGGCACACCCGATATGGCCTTGGTGGTAAATAATGGTCCGTGCTTCGATGCGGCGGCGGTTTTTACCCGCAACCGCGTGGTGGCCTCGCCGGTCAAACTGTCCCGCAAGGCGCTAAGCGATGGCCAGCTTGCTGCGGTCATCTTCAATTCTGGAAACGCCAATGCGTGCAATGGTGCGCAGGGAGACAAGGACGCCGCTGCGCTGGTAGCTGAGGTTGCTCACTCCCTGCATCTTCCCGAGGGAGACATTGCCACCTGTTCGACGGGGATTATCGGTGAGCCCATGCCAATGCACAAGATGCTGGCTGGTGCGGCCGACGTAGTGAAGGGCCTTGGCGCGAGTGCGGAACACGCCCACGCGGCAGCCGCAGCCATTATGACCACCGATACCGTGACCAAAGAAGCCACCTATGCTGCGGACGGCTGGTCGGTAGGGGCCATGGGCAAGGGAGTAGGCATGATGGCTCCTTCTCTCGCAACAATGTTGGTATGCCTTACTACCGACGCCGCCGCGAGTGCTTCCGCACTCCACAGCGCCCTTGACAAGGCCGCGGCCCAGACTT